>Ga0256914_1000188_pt1 | contig 59407 bp, 42 predicted proteins | sample HulkmetaG_FD_191571 | JGI IMG/M metagenome (GOLD analysis project Ga0256914, IMG submission 191571) | Hydrothermal chimney microbial communities from Main Endeavour vent field at the Juan de Fuca Ridge, Pacific Ocean - Hulk | ecosystem: Environmental > Aquatic > Marine > Hydrothermal vents ...
CCAGGACCTCCGGCTCAAGATGTGCATCGAGATCACCGGGGAAGACTTCGTCACGGTCCACCACGAGCTGGGCCACAACTACTACCAGCGCGCCTACCGGCACCAGCCTCCCCTGTACCGGGATTCCGCCAACGACGGGTTCCACGAGGGGATCGGCGACACGCTCGCGCTGTCGATCACGCCCGAGTACCTGGTGAGGATCGGCCTGCTCGAGAAGGCGCCGCCGCCCGAGAAGGACATCGGGCACCTCCTGAAGGTCGCCCTCGACAAGGTCGCCTTCCTGCCGTTCGGCCTGCTGGTGGACCAGTGGCGGTGGAAGGTCTTCTCCGGGGAGGTCCCACCGGAGAAGTACGACGAGGCCTGGTGGGCGCTGCGCCTGGAGTACCAGGGGATCGCCCCGCCGGTCCCGCGCACGGAAGCCGACTTCGACCCGGGGGCGAAGTACCACGTGCCGGCCAACACGCCGTACACCCGCTACTTCCTCGCCCATATCCTCCAGTTCCAGTTCCACCGGGCGCTGTGCCGGATCGCCGGCCGGGAGGGTCCGCTCCACCGGTGCTCGATCTACGGGAGCAGGGCGGCGGGGAAGCGCCTGCACGCGATGCTCGCGATGGGCCTCTCGAGGCCCTGGCCCGACGCCCTCGAGGTCCTGACCGGGGAGCGGGAGATGGATGCCCGGGCGATCCTCGACTACTTCGCGCCCCTCAAGGCGTGGCTCGACGAGCAGAACCGGGGCCGCACCTGCGGCTGGTAGGTTCCGCTTGCCCCGGGTCGGCGGCCTCTGGTAGAAAGGCCCCGCCAGCACGCGCGTCCGGGTGCTCGGGAAAGGGGTGAGATTCCCCTGCCGCCCGGCGACTGTGAGCGGTGACGGGGGCCGCGTGCCCGGGGTGATTTCCTCCCCGGGCGGCCACTGGGGCCGGAAGATCGGCCCCGGGAAGGTGGCGGCGCCCCGGTGGACCCGCGAGCCAGGAGACCGGCCCGGGCGCGGAAGGCAGAACCGACCAGGGGCAGGTTCCGCCGCATCCCAGCGCGCGCTCCCCGGCCGGAACGGCTCGCGATTGCCCGGTGCATGCCGGGGCGCGCCGTTCGTGTCCGGCCGGGGGCCGGAGAGACCGACGTGCAACGGGGAGGCGGGCCTGCCGGCGCCCGGCTCCCGGCATCGCGGCGGAGGTTCCCCTGGGGGAGCGGGGCCCGGCGGGGCCGACCTCCGGGGAGACCTCCAGTGATGAAGACCAGCTTTCGCGTGGCCGCCCGGGCGCTCCGTGCCGGGCTCTTCGCCATCCTCGTCCTCGCCTGCGCGGTGCCCATCCTCGCCGGCGACGCCGTCCCGGCGCCCGGGACACTTGTCGTCACCTTCGGGACCGACCCGGCGGAGGATCCGGGCCTGGTCGTCGCCGGCGCCGCCCTCGACCGCGTCACCTGGAACGACGATGCGCCGGCGTTCCCGGGCGACCTGCCGGGGTCCCTCACCGCGGACTACACGTCCGACCTGCCGGCGGGGTGGCTGGGCTGGCCGCTGCCGGAACCGGTGACCCGCGACGATCCGTTCGTCGCCGTCGCCGTGTTCGTCATCGAGCCGGACGGTTTCGTCGCCGATCCGTACGGTTACTTCCAGGTCTCGTGGGGGCTCTGGAACGCGGAGACCTGCGGCCTCGAGCGGACCGGCAGCCCGGCCAGCGCCGCCGGGGACACCTTCCAGCTCGCCGAGTTCGACTGGTTCCCCAACGTGTCCCCCTGGTTCGGGGGGCCGTGGCTTTCCCCGTCGCTCTTCGGGGTGGCCGACCCGGACAACCCGCTCTTCGAGACGTACGGTGCCTTCGCCAACATGACGTTCGGCTCGGTGGAGGTGGCCCTGCCCCTCGGTGAACCGCTGCTCGCCGTGATGGAACACCGGCCCACCGAGGGCGTGATGGTCGTCCAGGTGTTCTCCCTGGGAGAGGCGGGGCTTCCCGTACCCGTCCCCGGGGCCGTGGCGGTGGTTCCCCTCGGGTGGCTTTCCCGCCCCGAGTACGCGTTCGACACGATCGGGATCACCCTCTGGCACGACGGCTGGCAGTGGGGAGAGAACCCCGCGCTGGCCGGGCGGGTGACCTATCACCTGCTGTCCTTCCGGCGGGGCTTGCCGGCATTCCGGGACCTGCCGGCCCTCCTGGCCCGCCCGCGGGGAGACTGAACCCGTGAACCCGCGCCTCGCCGCGACGCTCGCCCCGGCCCTCCTGCTCGCCGGGGCGGGCCTCGCCCGCGCGGCCGTCCCGGCGTACCCGGTCGACTGCCTCCCGGACCGGGTCGGGGCCTGGCGGGCCGCCGAGCCGGACCCGGACGCCCGGTACGGCGCGGCCAACCTGCCGGGGATCGTTCTCGGCCCGCCCGGTGACTCGGCACCGACGAACGGGTCGACGTCGGTCGCCTCCCTCGGGCCGGGCGGAGAGGTCGTTCTCGCCTGGGACGACATCGTCATCGAGGACCGGCCCGGCCCCGACTTCATCGTGTTCGAGAACCCGTTCTTCGTCGGGACCCCCCCGGCGGGCCCCGACGACGACTACTCGATCTTCGACGAGCCGGGGTTCGTCGAGGTCTCCGTCGATGGCGTCACCTGGGTGCGTTTCCCGTACGACGAGGCGGCGCTCGCCGAGGCGCACGGCCGGAACATCGACCGGGACCTCCACCGGCGGCTCCGGGGACTGGCCGGCATCACCCCGACGTTCACCGGCAACTGGACCGTCCCCGACGACCCGGACACCTGGGATCCCGGTGGCACCCACGGGATCTCCGGCGCCGGCGGCGATGCCTTCGACCTGGCGACGGTCGGGCTGCCCGAGGCTCGCTTCGTCCGGCTCGTCGATGCCCGGGCGGAGAACGGTGTCCCGGGCAGCGCCGAGGGATTCGACCTGGACGCCGTCGTCGTGCTCCACGGGCGGCCCGTGGCGGCGCTGCCCCCGGGAGCGGACGGGGACGGGGACGGCCTGCCCGATGCGGCGGAACGGGCGATCTACGGGTCGGACCCGCTGCTGGCCGACACCGACGGGGACGGTACGGACGACGGGCGGGAGGTCGCCGGGTGCCGGGATCCCTCGTCCCCGTCGGCGGACCCCTGGCGGGTGCGGGGCCCCCGCGTCTTCGTGCTCCTGCGCGACGGCGCGACCGTGATCGACTGGTCGTTCCCCGGGTCGGGGATCGCGGCCGACGTGTTCCGCGGGGAGGTGGCGAACCTGCTCGACCTGGGGAGCTCGGTCGATCCCGGGCCCGGCGAGTGCCTCGGGAACGACGTGGCAGGCGTCCGGCTCGAGGACCCCGGGGACGACCCGTCCCCGGGCCGGGCGTGGCACTACCTCGTCCGGGTCGAAGGGGGCCCCGGTTGGGGATGGAGTTCCGGCCCGCTGCCCAGGGAGACCGACGCGTGTCCATGAGGCTCCCCGCGGGAGTCCTGCTCCTCGCCGGGCTTGCCGTGCCGGGACTTGCCGGGCCCGGCGAGGAGCCCTCCGTGTCGGGGGGGCCGGTGGAGACGGTCGAGGTCCGGGCCGCTGCTCCCCCGGAGGAGCACGAGGAGGCGTTCGCCACCCGGGTGGAGGCGGACGAGGCCCGGGAGCGGGCGGTGGATCTCGGAGACCTGCTGCGCCGGGTGCCGGGGGTACGGGTGCGGGCCTACGGGGGCCCCTGGCAGTTCGCGACGGTCTCCTTCCGGGGCTCGACCGGGGAACAGGTGACGGTCCTGCTCGACGGGATCCCCCAGAACCGGGCCCTGGGCGGGCCGGTCGACCTCTCGGCGATCCCGGCGACCGACGTCGCCGAGATCACGGCCTGGCGTGGCTTTCCCCCGGCCAGTGCCGGCCTCGCCGGGATGGGTGGGCTCGTCGACGTCCGGACGCGTGCCCCCGAGCGGCCGGGGGCACGGGCCGACCTCGTGCTCGGCGGCCTGGGTTCGCGGCGGGCCTCGGGGGCCGTCACGACGCGTCTCGCCACCCGGTGGTCGCTCCGCGCGGGGTTCGAGGCCCGCCGCACCGACGGGGACTTCGAGTACCTCGACACCGGCGGGACCCTGCTGACGACCGCCGACGACCGCCTCCGGCGCCGGGAAAACGACGACGTGCGCGCCCGGGACCTGTTCGCCCACGTGGTCGGACGGGAGCTCCTCGGGGGAACCCTCTCCCTCGAGCTCCGGCGCGGCGACCGGGACCGGGGAATCCCCGGCCCGGAGGGAACGCGGGCCCGCCATGCCCGGTTCGAGGAAGGGAACTGGCTCGCGGCGGCCAGCTTCTCCCGGCCCCTCGGCGACGGCGGCCGCGTGGACCTGCTCGTTGACGGGTTCGCCCGCCGCCAGCACGTGCGGGACCTGCTCGGCGAACTGCCCCGGCCGGCCACCGACCAGGTGACCCGTTTCCGCGGCGGTGGCATTGCCGTCATCGCGCGCCTGCCGCGACGTGGCTCCCATCGCTGGCTCGCCCGGGTGGACCTGCGCCGGGAGCGGGCCCGGGTCCGCGACGACCTGCTCGCGGTGCCGGACCGGGGCGGGGCGAGCCGCCGCCTGGTCTCGCTGGTCGTCGAGGACACGTTCCGCCGTGGCCGGTGGACGGTCAGCCCGGCGGTCCGCTGGGAGTCCCGGCGGGACGACTTCCTGCCCGGGGGGGAGGGGACCCTTCCGCCCCCCGCGCCGGACGTCCGGGACCGGCGCCGGACCTCCCGGGTCTCCCTGGGGTACGACGCCGGGCGCGGACTCCGGCTGCGGGCGAGTGCCGGCCGGTTTCACCGGGCGCCGGGTCTCCTCGAGCTGTTCGGGGACCGGGGTTCCGTGGCGGGGAACCCCCGCCTGCGACCCGAGCGCGGCCGGCAGCTCGAGGCGGGCCTGTCGTGGCGGCGTCCGCCCGGGCCGCCCGACGCGGCGGTTCCCCGCCCGCTGCGGGCGGAACTGGTCGTCTTCGAGAACCGTTCGCGGGACCTGGTCCTGCTCGTCCCGAACAGCCAGGGGACGGTCCTCGCCCGCAACGTCGGGGCCGCCCGGGTCCGGGGGGTGGAGGTCTCGCTCGAGGCGCTGCTCTTCCCCGGTCTCTTCGTGACGGCCAGCGGCACGTGGCAGGACCCGGAGGACCGGTCGGGGGGATTCGCGGACGGGAAGGACCTGCCGGGGCGTCCCCGCACGACCGGGTGGTTGCGGGTTTCGCGGGAGCGGGGTCCGTGGACCGTGACGTGGGAGGTGACGTACGTGGGGCCGAACTGGGCCGACCAGCTCAACACGCCCCTCCGGCGCGTTCCCTCCCGGACGTGGCACGATGTCCGGGTCTCGCGGCGCTTCCGGGGAGGCCTCGAGGCGGGGATCGAGATCCGGAACGTCTTCGACCGGCGCACGATGGACGTCTACCGGTTTCCCCTGCCGGGCCGGATGGTGTTCGTTCACGTCGGATGGGAGTGGGACCGGTGAGACGCCTCCTCTCCGCGGCGGCCCTGCTGCTCGCGGTGTCCTGCGGTCACGACGCGGAGCCGCCGCCGACGTCGACGAGCGACCGGCCGGCGGCCCCGCTCGGACGGGTCCTGGACCTCCGGGTGGAGTTCCCGTTCCTCCGGCCCGGGGAGAGGGCCGGTCCGGGAGTCCGCCTCGACGTGACCCTGGAGGTCGAGGGAGGGGGAAACGGTTCCCGGGCGGCGCGGGTGCGGTACGGGAAGGCGCATCTCGCGGACGGTGGCGAGGTCCCGGTGACCGACCGTTCGTCGGGCCGGGCGACCGTCGTGCTCGGGGAGGGGACGTTCCGCACGGGCCGCGTCGGGCCGATCGAGGTCGCCGGCACGGCGTTCGAGTGGATGGTCGAGGGGACGAGCCCGGACGACGGCTGGTCCCTGGCGGGCCGAAGCTGGGAGAGCCGGACGGGTGGCGAGGGATCGTTCCACGGGGCCCGGCGGCACCGGTTCCTGGTCGCGACGACCGACTTCTACTCGGGGGGAAGCGTCGACCTGGTCGAGGTGCTGTGGGGACGCGACGTTCGCGTCCGGGAGGCGGTGGCCCCGGCGAGTTCCGACCCGGTCCTCCGGGTGACCGCCGGGATGGCCTTCCTGGTCAACCGGCTCTCGTGGGACAACCTGGTCCGGCTCGATCCGGCCGACGGCTTCGCCGCCGCCTGGCAGGCGGGCACCGGGGCCGGGTCGAACCCCCACGACGTGATCGCCGCCCGGGAGGGGCTCCTCTACGTCACCCGGTACGAGCCTCCCTTCGACGACCTGCTGGTCGCGCGGGCGGAAGGGGGCGCCCGGCGGGGCACGGTGTCCCTGGCCGGGCTGGCGGAGAACCCCGACGGCACGCCGCGGCCCGACCGGATGGTCCGGGCGGGAGGGCTCGTCTTCGTCGGGCTCCAGGACATCGACCGATCGTTCGCCGCGTACGGGGAGGGAAAGCTCGCCGCGATCGACCCCGAGACCGACGAGGTCGTCGGGGTCGTTCGCCTCGGGGGAAAGAACCCCGGGAGCCTCGTGGTCGCGGAGGACGAGCGGGGACGGGAACGGGTCTACGTCCAGCTCGCCGGGATCTACCCCGGGGTCCTGCCCCGGGAGCTCTCCGGCGGGATCGTCGTCGTCGACCCGCGTGCCCTCGCCGTCGAGGGCTGGGCCCTCGACGACGACGACGCGGGCGGCAACGTCGGTGCGCTGGCGATCGCCGGGCCCCGGCTCGGGTACGTCGTGGTCTCCACCGAGGACTGGACCAACCGCGTGCTCGCCTTCGATCCCGCCGGGGCCCGGGTGCTCCGGGAGACGTGGACGACGCGGGACTACGTGCCGGAGATCGAGGTGGACGGGGGCGGCCTCCTTGCCGTGCCCGACCGGTCCTGGTCCCGGCCGGGCCTCTGCCTGTGGCGCGTCCCGGCGGCGCCCGGGGAGGAGGAGGCGCTCCTCGGTTGCGCCCCCCTCGCCATGCCTCCCTTCTCGGTCGAGCCCCTCGACTGACCGGCGGATCCCCCGTACCTTGCGGGGACGGAGGTGTTCGATGGCGGTCCGTGCGCGGTGGTTCGCGGGGCTCGTCCTCGTCCCGCTGGCCCTGGTCCTCTCGCCGGTTCCCGCCGCTGCGGGCGCCGGCGCGGGGGAACTCTCCCTCGACCGGGGCGCCGTGGGCGCCCTCGTCGATCTCCAGCTCGCCGAGGTCGTGCGCAGGGGCATCCCGGGGGCGGCCCTCGCCGGGTTCCGGCTCCGCCGGGAAGGGCCGGTGGACTTCCGGGACGGGGGGATCGATCTCCGCGTGCGCGTGGAGATCCCGGTGGCCGGGATCTCGGTCGTCCTCCCGGTCCGCTACCGTCCGCGGGTCGACCGGGAGAGCGGCACGGTCCGCCTGGTGCCGGAGGTGGCGCGGGAGGGCGCGGGCACCCTCCCCCTCGACCCGGCCACGTTCCTGCCGGAACTCGCCCTGCCCCGGCTGTTCCGGCAGGAACTCCCCGGGGGCCCGACGGGCCGGACGCGCCTCACCCTGTCCGTCCAGGGACTCGACGTGCGGGACGACCGGGTCGTGCTCCGGTTCGGCGTCCTGACCCGCGCCCTTCCCCCGCGGGAGGACCCTCGCTGATGAGGAGGTGGGCCCGCCCCGCGGCCGCGGCGCCGCTCCTGTTGCTGTTCGCGGTCCTCGGGCTCCTCGCCCCGGCGGCGCCATCTTCCGGCCGGGTCCCGGTGCTGGTCGTCTTCCGCGACCAGGTGCCCCTCGCGGAGCTCCGGGATCTCGCCGCCCGGCCGGACGGCCGGGCCCGGGCGATCGCCCGCCTGCGGGCCGTCGCCCGGCAGGGCCAGGCGCGGTTCCTCGCGGCCCTCGGGGAGGTGGCCGACCGGGCGGAGCTCGCCGGGATCCGCCCGCTCTGGATCGTGAACGCCGTCGCCCTGGAGGCGGGGCCCGACCTGCGGGCCTTCATCGCCGCGCGCCCGGAGGTGGAGCGGGTCGTGCCGGACCCGCCCCGGGAGGTCTTCTTTCCCGCCGGCGCGGGACCGGTTCCCGGGCCGGTGGTCCGGCCCGTTCCCGCCTGGGGGGTGGCCCGGGTGGGCGCCCCGGAGGCGTGGCGGACCTTCGGGCTCGACGGAACGGGAGTTCTCGTCGCCGTCGTCGATACCGGGGTCGCCTGGGACCACCCGGACCTCGCGGACCGGGTGTGGGTCAATCCCGGGGAGGACCTGGACGGGGACGGCGTCGTGATGGACCCGGACGACCGCAACGGCATCGACGACGACGGCAACGGCTTCGTGGACGACCTCGTCGGCTGGGACTTCGAGGACCGGGACGGGGACCCGTACGATCTCCTGTCCGGCCACGGGACCCACGTGGCGGGCACCGTCGCGGGCACGGGGCGTTCCGGGACGGCGACGGGGGTTGCGCCGGGCGCCCGGTTGCTGCCGGTGCGAGTGGGACACTTCGCTTCCCAGGCGGCGACGGTGTGGGAAGGGCTCCAGTACGCGGCGGCGAACGGGGCCCGGGTCATCAACCTGTCGATGGGATGGCGGCACGCCTGGCACCCGGACCGGGCGGCCTGGCGCCGCGTTGCCGAGGCGGTCCGGTCGGCGGGAGCGCTCCTGGTCGCGGCCGCGGGGAACGATGGATGGGGACGGGCCCCGGACAACGTGCGCACGCCGGCGGACGTGCCCGGGGTGCTGGCCGTCGGGGCGACCCGGCCCGGGGACGCGGTGGCGTTCTTCTCCTCCCGGGGCCCGGTGACGTGGCAGGACGTCCCCCCGTGGCGGGACTGGCCCTTCCCACCGGGGCTGACCAAGCCGGACCTGGCCGCTCCCGGTGTCGACATCCCCTCCACCTGGCGGGAAGGAGGCTACGTCCTGCTGACCGGGACCTCGATGGCGGCGCCCCACGTGGCGGGGGCGGCGGCCCTCGTCCTCGATGCGGACCCGGCCCTCGGCCCGCGCGAGGTCGCTGCGATCCTCGAGGGGACGGCGGTGGACCTGGGACCGCCGGGGAAGGACGACGACTCCGGGGCCGGCCGGCTGGACGTCCTCGCCGCGGTGGAACGGGCCGCCCGGGGACTGGCGGTGGCGGGCTGGCGCCTCGACGACAGGCCCCCGCGGGGAAACGGTGACGGGTTCGCCGACCCGGGCGAGGAGCCATGGCTCTTCGTCACCGTGGAGAACCGGGACCCCCGCCGGGTCGCGGAGGGGGTCCGGGCCCGTCTCCGGGCGGAGGATGCCGGGATGGTGGTGCTCGACGGGGGGCCCGCTATCCTCCCGCCGGTCCCGCCGGGGGGACGGGCCGAGGTGGGCAGCCCCTTCCGGGTGAGGGTCGTCGGACCCTGCGCCGCCCGCCCGCGGCTGCGGGTCGAGCTGGCCCGCCCCGGCGAGCGGCCGGTCCGGGGAAGGTTCACCGTGCCGGTGGGTCACCCGGAGCCGATGGTTCTCTTCGCCGACGACTTCTCCCGGGACAGGGGGTGGCGGCTCGGAGGGACGGCGACGGGTGGTGGATTCCAGCGGGGAGTCCCGGAGGGGACCCGGGCGCCGGGCGGGGGCTGGGCGAATCCGCCGGGCGACAGCGACGACCCGGGAACGGGGTGCCTCGTGACCGGTCTCGCCGGGGGGGAACCCCGGGCGAACGACCTGGACGGCGGACCTGCCGGGGCGACGAGCCCGCTCCTCGATGCCCGGCGTTTCGTCTCCCTGCGCCTGCGGTTCCGGCGCTGGTTCTACCGGGCGGGCGAGCAGGTCTTCCCCGCCCAGGGCTGGCTGGTCACCGAGGTCAGCGACGACGGGGGAACGACGTGGCTCGAGGTGGACGCGGTGGCGGCCGGCCGGGGGGGCTGGGTCGACGTCGAACGGGACCTGTCCGGCCTGGTTCGGCCGTCGTCCCGCCTGCTGGTGCGCTTCCGGGCGGCGGACCTCGCGCCCGGCGACGTGCTGACCGAGGCGGGGGTCGACGACGTGCGGCTCGAGGGAGAGGCCCTCGCCTGTGCCCCCCGGCGCTGAACGCGAGAACGGCGGCCCGGTCGGCCGCCGCGTCGCTCCCGGGGGGTGGCAGGGCTACGGGGATTCGAACCCCGGTTTCGTGGCTGAGAACCACGCGTCCTAGACCCCTAGACGATAGCCCCGCATGGCTCCCCGTCCGGGTGTGCGGCGCATTATAGGGGCGCCGCCCGGGATGTCAAATCACCCCGCGATGGCCGGTCGTTCCCCGTTCCTCAGGGGCAGGTCCCGGTGTCGTCGTGGTCGAGGATCCCGCACAGGCCGACACCGCTGGCCGGCCGCACGGTTCCATCCGAGCGGAACCCGTGGTGCCCCTCCGTCGTCCCGTCGGCCTCGACGATCACCCACCAGGTGAAGTGGCCCGGCTCCGGGTCCGTGATCGGCACGGTCGCCGTCCCGGACGGATCGAGGGCGCAGGCCGCCGCCTCGTAGTCGTAACCCGGGAGCCGGTCCGAGTCGGCCATCAGGAGGTGGTAGGTGGGGCCCGGGCAGGTGGTCACGTCCCAGTGGACGACCACGTCGCTGGCGGACGACCCGGTGCCCGGCTTCTCGGCGGTCATCGGCGCGCCGCCGGCGAGCCAGCCGTCCGGTACCGGGGAGATCCCCGGGAGGGACTCCTCGCACTGCCCGTGCTGGTAGATCTCCACCACGTCCAGGTTCCAGCCGCAGTAGCGGACCGACGCGTCCGACGAGATGCCGAACCGGATCTTCGCGTTCGCCTTCCCCGCGAGGTACTGCGTGGCGTCCACCTCCTCGAGCTGCCAGGCGTCGTCGGAGAAACTGAGGTCCGGGTTTTCCCAGGCGACCTGCCAGGCGCTGCCGTCGAAGACCTCGAGGGTCGCCTCGTCGTAGCGGTTCTTCTCCGCCCCGAGCCAGCGCCGGTACCGCACGAGCACGTCGGTCATGCCGCTCGCGTCGAACGCGGGGCTCGTCGCGTACCACGCGGGGCTGACATCGTCCTCGTAGTTCCCGGCGTAGTCCCCCAGCCCGGTCAGGTCGACACCGAGCACCCGGTTTCCCTCGAAGGCCGAGGAGGGATCCGGCCCGCCGGAGCCTCCGTTCGCGCTGCCGCCGAGACCCCGGGGCTCGTCGATTTGCCACTCGCCGTCGAGGGTCCAGCCCTCGTCGGTCTCGAACGTCCAGGTGACCAGGACCTCGTCCGGGCCGGTCGCCTGCGAGGACTGCTCGACGGCGTTCGCCTCCTCGTTGCCCGAGGCGCACGGCCCGCTGCCGTCGCCGGAGTCGTCCTCCGCCCGGACGACGTAGAAGTACTCGGTCCGCTGGTCGATACCCGTGTCCCGGTAGCCGGTTCCCTCGACGCAGGAGGCGACCAGGTTCCCCGGGCCGGGCGTGAACCCGGGCACGAGGGACCGGTAGACGTTGTAGCGGACGGTCGTGCCGCACTGCGGCGTCGCGGGGTCCCAGTGGAGCTCGATCGCGCACAGCGAGCTCTTCGCGTTCTCCGCGGAGAGGAGTCCGTCGAAGAGCGGGGGGTCGATGCAGCCGCCGGTCGCCGTCTCGGTCACGCAGTTGCTGTGGGAGGACTCGGCGTTGCAGTCGTTGAGCGCGGTCACGTAGTACGAGTAGCTCTTTCCGCCGGAGACGTTCGTGTCGTCCCACGTCGTCGCGGCGACGTCGTCCGCAACCCGCTCGAACGCCCCGTCGCAGCCCTCCCGGGAGCGGTAGACCCGGTAGGAGACGCCATCGGGCGCCGGCGTCCAGGTCAGGCGAATCACGTTGTCGCCCGGCACGGAGGACTGGAGGTTCGTCGGGGCGCTGCCCGGGTCGCAGACGGCGCACCCGGGGAGGGGATGGGCCGACGCCTGGAGGTCCGCGTAGACGTCGGTGATCGGGACCCCGCGGTTGGGGCAGCGCGCGCAGTGGTGCAGCGCGATCACCCGGTGGGTGGCATAGGAGAGGACCGGGGAACCGGATGATCCTCCCTCGGTGTCACAGTAGTAGCCGATGTCCGCGTTGCCGCCGGCGCAGGGGGGCTCCGTGAGCGAGTAGACCTCGCACAGCCCCGACTCGTCGTGGGGGTCGGTGCTCTCGATCGAGAGCCGCTTCGGGTCTCCCGAGGGGTGCCCGGGGATGTACATCTGCTCGTCGACGTCCGGGTCCCGGGCGTTGTCCCACTGGAGGAAGCCGTAGGTCGCCTGGGGATCGTGGCCGGCGAGGTCCGGCATGATGTACGCGTAGTCCAGGTCGGCGTTCACCTCGAGGAGCTGGCCTCCCTGGAGCTGCAGGCCGACCGTCGGCGTCCCGGCCCCGCAGGAGGGCCGCTTGTAGTCGAACTGGAACTCGATGTCGTCGAGCTCGTCCTGGTCCCCGACGCAGTGCTCGTTCGTGATGACGTGGTTCTCGCAGTCCGCGAGCCACCCGGTGCAGTGGGCCGAGCCGTTCTTGATCAGGCGGACGACCGCCTTGGCCTTCTCGTATGCCTCCGGGTACTTGTCCCTGTAGCACTCCACGTCCCGGAAATCCTCGGCGCCGCAGAGCGCCTCGGGCTCCGGCTGCGTCTCCTCGAGGGGAAACCCGTGGGCGACCCGGTCGATCTCGGCGCCGAACGCCTGGTGGGCCGGGTTCCGGGAGACCAGCCGGACGACCAGCACGTCCCCGAGCACGGACAGCGCCCAGAAGTCCCCGCCCCGGTCCTTCCAGCCGCGCCCGCGGTACACGTGCCGGTACCGGCCGGCCGGGTCGGAGAGCACGATCTCGTCCCCCGGCGCCAGCTCGAACCGCCGGAAGTGGACCTTGACGTAGCTGGCCCGCGGGAACCGGAACACGTGTTCCCAGACGACCCTGCCGCCGTCCGTCCCGGGCGGGTAGGGGTGGGGGGTCTCGACCCGGACCTCCTCGGTCTCACCGATCTGCACGACCTGGGCGAGCCCCGGAACCGTCCCGAGGAGCAGGATTCCGAGGAAGAGGAGAAGAAGGCGGGCACGGAAGGGGGGAGAAAAGAGGTCGAACATCGTGCTCCTCTCGGGCCGCTGCCGGCCCGGCGATCTGGTCTCGTGGCTGCGGGGAAATATATGGGGAAGGTTCGCCGGGAGGCACCGAAAAAGCGGCCCCGCCGGGGGCCGCCGTGCTTGTCGGTTCGTGCTGGCGGAGAGGGTGGGATTCGAACCCACGGTAGGGGGTTTAGCCCTACAACGGTTTAGCAAACCGTCCTCTTAAGCCACTCGAGCACCTCTCCGCGGGGATGCCGGAAGGATTCTAGGGGCGGGGTTCCCTCCCGGCAAGCCGGGTCACTCGTTCACCATCCGCAGGGGCTGGCCCGTCGACTGCAGCACGGCCCGCCAGAGCGGGTGCTCCGGGTCCAGCCGCTTCCGGCCCCGCGTGACCAGGTGGATCGGGATGTGGACCTGGCGACCGTTGTGACGGCCGATCATCACCCCGGTCTTCCCGGCCATCGCCGCGTGGACCGCGTTCTGTCCGAGCTGCTGGCAGTAGATGGCGTCCGACGCGTTGGCGGGGGCGGAGCGGATCATGTACCCGGGGTCGATGTACTTGACGGTGACCGGGATCTCCCGCTCGGCGAAGTAGGCCTCGATCCGTCCCCGCAGGTAGCGACCGATGTCCCCCAGCCGCTTGTTCCCGGAGGCATCGGTTCCCCGGACCGCCTGCTCCTCGGCCAGGTATTCCTGGCCGGCGCCCTCGGCGACGACGACCACCGCGTGGTGGCGGGACGCGAGCCGGCGGTGGAGGTGGGCGAGGAACCCGTTCGGCCCGTCCAGGTCGAACGGGTTTTCCGGGATCAGCACGAAGTTCGCTTCCCCGGAGGCGAGGGCCGCCTGTGCCGCGATGAATCCCGAGTCCCGGCCCATCAGGCGAACGAGGCCGACCCCGTTGTAGGCCCCCTGGGCCTCGGCGTGGGCCGCGTCGACCGCCAGGCGGGCGAGGGACACCGCCGTGATGAACCCGAAGGTCCTGTCCACGTAGAGGATGTCGTTGTCGATCGTCTTCGGGATCCCGATGACCGCCACCTCGAGGCCCGCCTCGGCGGTCGCCCGGGAAATCGCCTCGACCGCGCGCTGGGTACCGTCTCCGCCGACGAGGAACAGGCACGAGATCGCCTGCCGGTCCAGGAAGCGGACGATCTCCTCGATCGGGGGCGCCCCCCGGGAGGAGCCGAGAAAGGACCCTCCCTCGTGGTGGATCGTCTTGACGACCTCCGGTGTCAGCCGCACCGGGGGCGCGTCGTCGGCGACGAACCCCCGGAGACCGTACCGGATCCCGAGGATCTCCTCGACCCCGTACTGCCAGCGCAGGGTCAGCACGAGGGAGCGAACCACGTCGTTGATGCCGGGACACAGCCCGCCGGAGGTGACGATCGCCGCGCGGACATCGCTGGGCCGGAAGTAGATCCGCTCCCGGGGGCCCGCCACCTCGAGGCTCGGGAGCGGCCTGCCGGTCTCGAGGAACGGTTGGAGCCGCTCCAGGTCCGTATAGAAGAGGATGCGCCGGTCGTCGGGAACGAAGTCGGCGAGGGAGTCTCCCTCCTCCCGGCTGAGGATCATCGGGGATGGATACCGCGGCGGGCCGAGGGTACGGATCGTGAAGTCGGGCAGCTCCTCCGGTCGGTCCATGCGCGTCCTCCCCCGGGGCCAGCCCCGGAACCATCGTCTCTGCGGGAAGTTTGGGCCCCCGGGCGGGCAGGATCAACGCCTCCCGAACCCCCGCGGCCGGCGGCGCGGGGGGCGGTCTTGACCCCGGCCCGAGAAGCGACCAGAATGCCGTGCTTTCGTCCGCGGGTGACTCCCGCGCCGGGGGGAGCCTCCCGGCCCGGGGGAGGCCCGCGTCGCGGGTCCGGGGAACGCCACCCGGCCCCGGGGAGGTCGACGTGCTGTTCGCCCTGATCGCCCAGGCCGCGGGAGAGAAGCCGAACCTGCTGATCCAGCTGGCTCCGCTCCTGCTGATCTTCGTCATCTTCTACGTGGTCCTGATCCTTCCGGCCCGGCGCCGCCAGAAGGCCCACGATGCGATGGTCCAGTCCCTCCAGCCCGGGGACAAGGTGATCACCAGCGGGGGCCTCGTCGGCACGATCACGCGGGTCGAGGAGGACGGTTTCCGGGTCCGGATCGCTCCGCAGACCGAGGTCACCGTCCTCCGCACCCACATCGCCGCGAAGGCGGGGGAGGAGACGCCGTGAAGCCCGTCACCTGGAAGCTGCTGATCATCCTGGCCGTCCTCGCCTGGGCGGTCTTCCAGGCGTGGCCGCGCCCGGGCCGGCCCTTCCTCAACATGAGGCTCGGCCTCGACCTCAAGGGCGGTTCCCACCTGGTGATGCGCGTCCTGACCGACGACGCGGTCAAGGCGGAGTGCGACCTGGCCGCCACCCGGATCGCGACGAAGCTGCGCAAGGAGGGATTCACCCGGGTCCGGGCTTCCGTGGGCGAGCGGGTCGGGGAGGTGATCGTCACGGGGATCCCGGCCGATCGCCTCGCCGAGGCGAAGGCCAGGCTCGAGGACGAGTGGTCGACCTGGGCGATCTCGATCGAAGGGGACCGGATCGTCCTCCAGATGCCCCAGTCCGAGATCGCCACCATCCGGGACCGGGCCGTGCGACAGGCGCTCAATACCATCCGGAACCGGATCGACGAGTTCGGCGTTGCCGAGCCGAACATCCAGCGCCTCGGCGGCAAGGAGGGAGACCGGATCCTCGTCCAGCTTCCGGGCGTCGAGGACCCGGCCCGCGTGAAGAAGATCCTCCAGACCCAGGCCCGGCTCGAGCTGCGGCTCGCCTACTACGCGCCGGACGGTTCCGGGCCGTTCCGCGGCCTGACGAAGGAGGACGTGATCGCCCAGCTCGGCGGCGAGGTGCCTCCCGGGGTCGAGATCCTGCCCTACGAGGAGATCGACAAGAAGACGGGCGAGCGGAAGATTCGCGAGTGGATGGCGGTGGAGAAGTCGGCGATCATCACCGGCTCCGATCTCCAGGACGCCCGCCCGAACCGCGGCCAGTGGGGCGACGTGGTCGTCAGCTTCGAGCTGCGGGTCTCCGCCGCCGAGCGGTTCGCCCGCTTCACCCGGGAGAACATCGGGCACATCATGCCGATCGTCCTCGACGGGAAGATCCGCTCCGCCCCGGTGATCCGCGCCGAGATCTCGACCAACGGGCAGATCGAGGGGAGCTTCACGTACGAGGAGGCCGAGGACCTGGCCCTCGTGCTCCGGGCCGGCGCCCTGCCCGCCCGGGTCGTCACGATCGAGGAGCGGACCGTCGGCCCGTCCCTCGGATGGGACTCGATCCAGGCGGGGATCCGGGCCGCCGCCCTCGGGTTCATCCTGGTCCTCGTGTTCATGGTCATCTACTACAAGGGGGCCGGGATCAACGCCGTCGTCGCCCTGGTGATGAACCTGCTCCTCGTCGCCGCCGCGATGGCGAGCCTCGGCGCCACCCTGACCCTGCCGGGGATCGGTGGCTTCATCCTGACCGTCGGCATGGCGGTCGACGCCAACGTGCTGATCTTCGAGCGGATCCGGGAGGAGCTGCGCGCGGGCCGCACGGTCCGCGGCGCCCTCGACCAGGGGTTCGGGAAGGCACTCTCGGCGATCATCGACGCGAACATCACGACCCTGATCGCGGCCCTGTTCCTCTTCCAGTACGGAACGGGCCCGGTGCGGGGCTTCGCGGTGACCCTCAGCATCGGGATCCTGGCCTCGATGTTCACCGCCATCTTCGTCAGCCGGACGATCTTCGACCTGGTGATCGGTGATCGGCCCGTCCAGCGACTCTCGATCTGACCGGGGAGGGGACGCGATGCGCATCATCCGCGAGACGAACATCGACTTCATGGGAAAGCGCTACCTGTGGCTTTCCATCTCGGCCGTCCTGATCGTCCTCTCCTTCGTCGCGATCGCCCAGAAGGGGATCCGCAAGGGCGTCGAGTTCGCCGGCGGCGCCGAGGTGATCGTCCGGTACGTTCAGCCGCCGGACCTCGAGGTCATCCGCAAGAAGCTGAAGGACGCCGGGTTCACCGGGATCGCGGTCACCACCTTCGGCGAGACCGAGGGGAAGGAGATCTCGATCCGGGTCGCCCTGGAGCGCAAGGGGGAGAGCGACGGCGGGAGCGGCGCCGCCGAGACGGGGAAGGACCTGGCGCAGCGGATCGTGGAGGCCCTGCGGCCCCCGGAGGTGACGCGGAAGGTCGCCGATGGGCTGCTGGACCTGAACATCGCCGACGAGGTGACCATCGCGCGGCGGCTGCAGGACGACGCCGGCCTCGACGAGGTGGCGGCGAGCGACGTGGCCGCGGCAATCACGGCGTGGCGCAAGGAGCACCAGGGAGTCTTCGAGTCGATGGAGCAGGTCCGGCAGGTTCCCGGCGTCACCGAGGAGGCCTGGGCCTGGCTCTCCGAGCACGCCTTTCTCGGGCCCTTCGCCCTGCGGGGCCAGGAGTTCATCGAGGCCTCGGTCTCGAAGGAGATGCGGGACAAGGCCTACGGGGCGATCCTGGGAGCCCTCGGCGGGATGCTGATCTACATCTGGATCCGCTTCCAGTTCCAGTACGGTCTCGCCGCGATCCTGGCCCTGGTGCACGACACGATCATCACCCTGGGCGCGTTCGCGTTCGCGGGAATGGAGGCGAACCTGCCCGTCGTGGCGGCCTTCCTCACCCTCGTCGGGTACTCGGTGAACGACACGATCGTCGTCTTCGACCGGATCCGCGAGAACATCGCCCAGAAGGGGGAGGGGAAGCTGACCGAGCTGATCAACCTCTCGATCAACCAGAACCTGTCCCGGACCCTGATCACGTCGCTCACCACGTGGTTCGTGGTGGCGGCGCTGCTGTTCCTCGGGGGGCCGGTGATCCGGCCGTTCGCGTTCGTGCTGTTCATCGGGATCATCGTCGGGACCTACTCGTCGATCTACATCGCGAGCCCGCTGCTCGTCGCCTGGCGGAACCTGTTCCGGGCGAAGGGGAAGAAGGCGGCGGCCCGCGCCTGAGCCGATTCCCGCGCCGCCCCGGCGTCCCCGGCGGGGGGCGCCGGGGCTTCGTATAATCGGCGGGTGATGGCGAGCGACCGCCCATGATCCGCTTCGAGGACATCCAGGACCGGGTGCTCCAGCACCGGCCCGGCGCGGACGTCGAGCTCCTGCGCCGGGCCTACGTGTACGCGGCCCGGGCCCACCGGGGGCAGGTGCGGCGTTCCGGGGAGCCGTACCTGGTCCACCCCCTGGAGGTCGCGTACATCCTGGCGGACCTGGAGCTGGACGACGCGGCCATCGCCACGGGGCTGCTCCACGACGCGGTCGAGGATTCCCAGGCGACGATCGAGGACATCGAGGCCGCCTTCGGGCGCGAGATCGCCACGATCGTCGACGGCGTGACGAAGCTCGCCCGGATCGACTTCGCTTCCCCGGAGGAGCGACAGGCGGAGAACATCCGCAAGATGATCCTGGCGATGACCTCCGACATCCGCGTGCTGCTCGTCAAGCTCGCGGACAGGCTCCACAACATGCGCACGCTGGAGCACATGCCGGAGGACAAGCAGCGCAGGATCGCGCGGGAAACCCTGGAGATCTACGTGCCGCTCGCCCATCGCCTCGGACTCGGGAGGATCCGGGCCGAGCTGGAGGAGCTGGGCTTCCAGTACTCCGAGCCGGAGACGTTCCGGGAGCTCCGGGAGCGGCTGGAGGAGAAGCGGGACGCCTCGGACCGCCTGATCCGGGAGGTCCGGGAGCGGCTGGAGCGTGAGCTGGGCCGCCACGGCATCGAGGCCGAGATCCGGGGACGGGTGAAGAGCTTCTACTCGATCTGGCGCAAGATGCAGGCGCAGAAGATCGACATCGACCAGGTGTACGACGTCATCGCCTTCCGGATCATCACGAACACGGTCAAGGACTGCTACGGCGCCCTCGGCATCGTCCACTCGCTCTGGCCTCCCGTGCCGGGGCGGTTCAAGGACTTCATCGCGATGCCGAAGCCGAACCTCTACCAGTCGCTGCACACGACGGTGATGTCGGACGCCGGCTATCCCTTCGAGGTCCAGATCCGTACCCACGAGATGCACCGGATCGCGGAGGAGGGGATCGCGGCCCACTGGCGGTACAAGGAGCAGGGAAAGCTGACCGACCGCGAGGTCGCCGGCGTCCAGTGGTTGCGGCAGGTCCTGGAATGGCAGAAGGAGGTCCGGGACTCGAAGGAATTCCTGCGCTACGTGAAGATCGACCTCTACAACGCGGAGGTCTACGTCTTCACGCCGAAGGGGCGGGTGATCAGCCTGCCACGGGGCGCCACGCCGATCGACTTCGCCTACGCGATCCACACCGAGGTGGGCCACCAGTGCGTGGGGGCCCGCGTGAACGGTCGGCTCGTGCCCCTCAAGACCCCCCTGGAGAGCGGGGACCTGGTCGAGATCATCACCCGGCCGGGGCACCAGCCGAGCCGGGACTGGCTGTCGATCGCGCGCACGACCAGGGCCCGCTCGAAGATCCGGGCGTTTCTCCGGGCGGCCGAGCGGGAGAAGGCGATCGAGGTCGGGCGATCCCTGCTGGAGAAGGAGATGCGTCGCCTCGGGATCGCGGCGCGGCAGGTGTCCGACGAGGCCCGGGAGGAGGCGCTTCGGAAGCTGCGCCTCGAGTCGCCGGAGGACCTGTGGGAGGCGCTGGGCCGGGGGAAGGTGACGCCGGCCCAGTACCTGGACCTGGTCGTACCCGGCCGTGACGGGGAGGCCCGCAAGGAGTCCCTGCTCGGTCGGGTCACCGACCTGTTCCGGCGCGGGAAGGGCCAGGACAAGGTCCTCGTGCGCGGCCTGGACGACACTCTCGTCTCGCTGGCCCGGTGCTGCAACCCGATTCCCGGTGACGCGATCGTCGGCTACGTCACGCGCGGACGGGGAATCTCGGTCCACACGGAGGACTGTCCCAACCTGGAGTCGCTCCGGGTGGAGCCGGACCGGTTCGTCGAGGTGGAGTGGGCGGTGGAAGGCGGCAGCTTCCCCGTCGGGCTGCGGGTCGTCACGCAGGATCGGCCGGGGATGCTGGCCCGCGTGGCCGAGAAGCTCGAGAGCGAGAAGATCAACATCCGGCACGCCGATGCCGGCGTGGACGAGCACGGGCGGGGCGTGATCGCGGTCGTGGCCGAGGTGGCCGACCGGGCCCAGCTCGAGCGACTGATGGACCAGCTCCGGCGCATCGAGGGCGTCCACCACGTGGAGCGTGTCTCCCCGCGGGACGCCTTCACGCCGCCGGGGCGGCGCCGGCGCGGGCGGAGGCGTCCGCCGGGCCCGGAAGGAGGTTGAAGATGGGCGAGCCGAGGGTCGTGGCGACGGATCGGGCACCGGGAGCGATCGGTCCCTACAGCCAGGCGGTCGTCGGGGGCGGGCTGGTCTTCTGCTCCGGCCAGATCGCCATCGACCCGGCGACGGGCGAAATGGTCGGGACCACGGCGGCGGAGCAGGCCCGCCAGGTGCTCGCGAACCTGCGGGCGGTCCTCGAGGCGGCCGGCTCGGGCATGGACCGGGTCCTGAAGACGACGGTCTACCTCGCCGACATGGCGGACTTCTCCTCCGTCAACGAGGTCTACGCCGAGGCGTTCGGCGGGCACCGGCCCGCGCGGGCGGCGTTCCAGGTGGCGCGGCTCCCGAAGGACGCCCTCGTGGAGATCGAGGCGATCGCCCTGGCATCCTGAGCGCTGCCCGGGGGACGCGAAAGGGCCGCCCCGTGGGGCGGCCGAACGGGGCGGGCGTGGGGCCCGGTCAGGAGACCCGCTTGGTCACCTTGCCGGAACGCAGGCAGCGGGTGCAGACCGTCAGCCGGACCGGCCGGCCCTTGTCGTCCACCGCCTTCACCTTGTGCAGGTTCGGCATGAACCGGCGGCGGGTCACGTTGTGGGCGTGGCTGATCGAGTTGCCCGCCATGGGCCTCTTCCCACAGATGTCACAGACGCGGGCCATGATCGTACCCTCCGGGCCCCGCGGGGGCCGTGAGCGAAAATCGCGGAAGTCTAGCCGGGTACGGGCCGGCCGTCAAGCCCGCCCCGCCCCGCCCGCGGGGCCGGCCGGGGCGGGGCGGATCCTCCCGCGCGTTCCGGGGCGGACGCGAACGAAACCGGACGGTTGCCCCCGCGTGGCCGGGACCTATATTCGCCCCGAGAGGGTCTTCCCGGGCGGAGGCTGTCCCGTCCTGCCCGCGCCCGGGGGTCCCCACGGAACCTGGCGGAGCCGGGCCGCACCCGACGCCGCCGGAGGGCGCGAGAGGAGAGGTGACGTGCCGGGGAACGCGGACGGAACCCGTTCGGGGCCGTTCGGTTCCTTCTTGACCCGCCCCCTCTCCATCGCGTACTTTCGGCAGGGTTCGGATGGCGGCCCCGGGAAGGCCGGCGCGGAGGTACGTGATGCTCTTCGGGCGGTCCAGGGACCTGGTCGGGCTGGACATCGGTGACAGCTCGATCAAGGTCGTCGAGCTCAGGGAGATCGGTCGGGGCAAGGGGTGGGAGGTCCGCGCCCTCGCGCACGAGCCGCTCCCCCAGGAAGCCATCGTCGACGGGACGATCATGGACGCGGGGCTGGTCGTCGATACCCTGCGCCGGATCTGGGACCAGGAGCGGATCCGGGAGAAGCGGGTGGCCACGGCGCTCTCCGGCCCCTCGGTGATCATCCGCCGGATCAACGTGCCCCAGATGTCGGAGCAGGAGCTGGCGGAGCAGATCCGCTGGGAGGCCGAGCAGTACATCCCGTTCAACATCAACGAGGTCTCCCTCGACTACTACGTTCTCGAGGGCGCGTCCCTCGCGGGCGACGGGAACATGGACGTGATCCTGGTCGCGGCCCGCAAGGAGAAGATCGACGACTACACCTCCGTGATCGGCCAGGCCGGGCTCGAGCCGGTGGTCGTCGACGTGGCCAGCTTCGCGGCCCTCAACTGCTTCGAGGCGAACTACGCGGGCGACCTGCCCGACTCGGCGGCCCTGATCGACATCGGGGCGTCGGTGACCAGCATCTCGATCCTCCGGGGCGGCGTCAGCGTCTTCTGGCGCGACATCTCGATGGGGGGCAACCAGTACACGGACACCCTCCAGCGGGAGCTGAGCCTTTCCCGCGACCAGGCCGAGGCGGCCAAGCGGGGGGAGGCCGTCGAGGGGGTCAGCGGTGACCAGGTCCGCGAGATCCTCGGTTCCGTCAACGAGGAGCTCTGCCACGAGATCCAGCGGACCGTCGACTTCGTCAAGGCGTTTGCCGGCTCGGAGAGCCCGCTCGAGGCGATCTTTCTGGCCGGCGGCGGGGCGCGGCTCCCGGGCCTGACGGAGACCCTGGGAGAACGATTCGGAGCCCGGGTCGAGCTGATCGACCCGTTCCGCAACGTCAAGGTCCCCGGCGCCCTCGCGGACCGCGCGGAGGCGATGGGCCCCGACGCGGCGGTCGCCGTCGGGCTCGCGCTCAGAAAGGTGGGTGATCGATGATCCGGATCAACCTGCTGGAGCAGCGCCGCCCGGAGAAGGGAGAGAAGAAGGTCGCCCTGCCGGCCGACCGCATGACGGTCGTCGGCATCGCCGTCGTCGTCCTGCTGACGGTGGGTTTCCTCGGCTGGCGCTGGTACGCCCTGAACTCCCGGCTGGCCGAGCTGAAGCAGGAGATCTCCCGGGCGGAGCAGGAGCGCAAGGAGCTGACCAAGGCGCTCCAGGCGGTGGACGAGTACCAGGCCAAGAAGGAAGCGCTCCAGAAGCGGGTGCAGCTGATCTCCGAGCTGAAGCGCAAGCAGAAGGTGCCCGTCCACCTGCTCGACCAGGTGAGCCGGCAGCTGCCGGACTACCTGTGGCTCGAGCAGCTCGTCGAACGGGACGGTCACGTGGAGATCGCCGGCAAGGCGACCACCTTCAACGCGGTCTCGAACTTCTACAACAACCTGAAGAACTCGCCCTGGTTCACCGACGTCGTCCTGGGCAACACGCGCCAGGTCCCGGAGGGCGTCAGTTTCCAGCTTTCCTGTCGCTTCCGGCCCGTGGTCGAGGAACCCGCGGCGGAGGACGGAGACCGGGCGGCGGCCGCGGCGCCGAGGGGGTGAGCGATGGACCTCAAGAACCTGCCGTGGTGGGGGAAGGTCGGGATCGTCGCCGCGATCTGCCTCGCGCTGGTCTTCGTGTCGTACAGGATGGCCCCGCTGAACTTCTCCGCGAAGGCGAAGAAGATCGAGCGCCAGGAGCAGCAGCTCGAGAAGCTCCAGGCGGAGATCCGGAAGGGGCGCCAGGCGCGGGCCCGGCTCGACGAGCTCGAGCGGGACATCGCCGCCCTCGAGCGGAAGCTGGCCGACCTGCGCCAGGTGCTGCCGACGGAGCCGGAACTCGGCGACCTGCTCAAGTGGATCAAGAGCCTCGCCGACCAGACCAACCTCGACCTGCTGGTCTTTGCCCCGGGCGACCTCCAGGAGGGGGAGTTCCTGGTCGAACAGCCGATCCAGATGGAGGTCCGGGGGACCTACCACCAGCTCGGGATGTTCTTCGACCGGGTGGGGAAGCACGCCCGGATCATCAACATCGAGAACGTGACGATCCGTCCCGCGCGCAGCGGCCGGGATGTCACCGGCCGGGCGACGATCCAGGCCTCGTTCACGGCCAAGACCTTCATCTACCGGGACGAGGGCCAGGCCGAGCAGGGAGGTGACGCATGAGCGGAGCCCGCGCCGTCGACCGGTTCCTCGCCGGTGTCGCCGTGCTGACCGTCGTCGTCCTCGCGCTGCCGGCGGTGGCGGGAGACCAGGGGGCCGCGCCCGGGGACGGGCAGGTCCTGGACCAGATCCGGCAGGACAGCGAGGCCGTGATCAGCGGCCGCCACTTCACCTACGACCCGGCCGGGCGGCGGGATCCCTTCGAACCCCTGGTCCGGGCGCGGAAGGAGTTCAAGGGGAAGCGGCCGAAGGGAATCGCCGGGATGCTGGTCTCGGAGATCGACCTCAAGGGGATCTTCGTCGGACCCGACGGGGAGCCCCTCGCGCTGTTCCAGGGATCGGACAACCGGGGGTACACCCTCCGGGTGGGCGACTACGTCTACGACGCCCGGCTCATCTCGATCGACCCCCGGCGGGGTGTCGTGGTGTTCCGGCAGCAGGTGGACGACCCCCGGCGGATCAAGCCCTACCGGGACGTGATCAAGAGGCTTCAGCCGATCGACGAGGACGAAGATCCTCTCGCTGAGGAGGAGGGCGCATGAGAAGGCGTGACCTCCGGAACCGCATCGCGCGGTTCCTGGCGGTGGCCATGGTGGCCACGACCCTGCTGGGCATGGCCCGGGCGGCCGACCCGTACGACGACCGACCGCCCCTGCTGGCCAGCGTGACGGCGCCGGACGGGGCCGCCGCCGCGACCCGTCTCCTGGGCGTCGAGGTGAGCGACACCTCGTGGGGCGGCAAGGAGATCCGCCTCGCGGCCGACGGGGTGCTGCCGTACCAGGTGTTCACCCTGTCGGGGCCGGACCGGATCGTCTTCGACCTGCCGGGCGTCACCGACCGGGCTTCCCGGAAGCGGCTCGAGGTCGGGGACGCGCTGGTGCGGGTCCGGCTCGGGCAGTACCGGGTCGAGCCGGAGCCGATGGCCCGGGTCGTCCTGGACCTGGCGACGCCCCTCGGCTGGCACGCCGAGCAGCGGCCGGACGGTCTCGCGATCCTCGTCGGACCGCAGGAGCGGCTGCAGGCGGCCCTCCGGGAGGCGGAAGGTCCGACGCCCGCCGCCGTCGAGCCGGGGAACGATCCCGCCTCGCTCCCGCCGTCGTCGCCGACGGCCGTGGCGGCCGCGGCGGAGGAGCCCGCCCCGGCCGGGGAGGCCGTCCCGGGTTCCTCCGCGGGCACGGCGCCCGCCCCGGAGATGGAGCAGGCCGTCGTGGCCCCGGTAGCCGAGCCCGCCGTCGAGCCGGGGCCGGCCGATCCGGTGACCGCCACGCCCCCGGTCGAGCGGCCTCGGCCCGCGGAGGCGGCGCTCCACCGGCCGACGGCCGATGCTCCCGCGCCGACCCCGGAGCTGCCGCCCGCGGTCGAACGGGTCGTGGAGCAGGTGGAGCGGGGGAGGGCCCGGGAGCCCGAGCCGGTGACGTCGCCGGAGATGACCCGCCTGGCCGCGGACAAGCCTGCCGCCGCGGTCGTCCCGCTGCCCGACACGAAGACGAAGACGATCGACGACGCGACCCGGAAGTACCGCGGTCAGCGCATCAGCCTGAACCTCGTCGACGCGGACATCAAGCAGGTGTTCGGCGTCTTCCACGACATCTCGGGGTTGAACTTCGTCCTCGACCCGGCGGTCAGCGGGGCGGTGACGATCGTTGTCGACAACGTGCCGTGGGACCAGGCCCTGGACCTGATCCTCAAGAGCAACGGCCTCGACATGGTCCTCGAGGGGAACGTCGTCCGGATCGCGCCGGTCTCGAAGCTGGCCCAGGAGGCGGCGGCGCGGAAGGCGTTGAACGAGGCGCGCGAGCTCGAGGACCCGCCGGTGACGATCACGCGGACGCTCTCCTACGCCAAGGCGAAGGAGATCGAGCGGGTGATCCGGGACGCGATCCTCAGCTCCAAGGGACGGGTGATCGTCGACGACCGGACGAACACGCTGATCATCCGGGACGTTCCCCAGAGGGTCCGCGCCGTCGACAAGCTCCTGGCCACGCTGGACGCCGAGACCCCGCAGGTGATGATCGAGGCCCGGATCGTCGAGGTTTCCCGGGACTTCGTGCACGACCTGGGGATCCGGTGGGGCATGTCCGCCGTCGCGGACCCGAACCTGGGCACCCAGACCGGGATGCAGTTCCCGCACCGGGCCCGGATGGACTACGACCTGAACCTGCCGCGGAACCCGGGTGTCTCCGCCCTCGGGTTCTCCTTCGGGAACGTCCTCGACTCGTTCACCCTCGACCTGACCCTGGACGCCCTCGAGACGGAGGGATACGCGCGGCGGCTCTCCTCGCCGAAGATCGCGACACAGAACAACGAGACCGCGGAGATCGAGCAGGGCGTGCGGATCCCGATCGTGACCACTACCGCCACGGAGATCGACGTGCAGTTCGTCTCGATGTCCCTCGTGCTGCGCTGCACGCCGCAGATCACGGCGGAGGGAACGATCATCCTCGACGTCGAGGTGGAGAACAACTCCCCCGACTTCGTGAACACCGTCGGCGAGATCCCGGCGATCAACACGCAGCAGGCGAAGACGAAGCTGATGGTCAACGACGGCGCCACGACCGTGATCGGCGGCATTTTCAGCGTGAACGAGGGGCGCAGCGAGACGGGCGTCCCGTGGCTGCGGCACCTGCCGGGAATCGGCTGGCTGTTCCGCTCCCGCAATCACCAGAGCCGCAACCGCGAGCTGCTGATCTTCATCACGCCCCGTATCATCAAGGCGTCCTGACGAGGGGGATCGAGCCATGTGGATCCGAGAGAGAATGCATCGCCTGCTCCTGGTCATCGCCGTGATGGGGATCGCCGCGCTCCTGCTCGCGGGCTGCAACAGCGCCACCGACGATCCGGACCAGTCGGAGAACCTGGTCAACGTCGACAGCTTCGAGCCGATCGCCGCCTGCGTGGACGTGGACGGGAAGCTGGTCGACGTCGACGGGGACGGCACCAAGGACCAGGTGTTCTACGACGTGATCAACACGGCGAACTTCATGTCGCGGATGCGGGGGCAGGCCGAGTCCGCGTTCAACGACGTCACCTTCACGACGATGGAGATCCGCTACGACATGCGGATCGGCACGCCGCCGCCCCGGAGGGAAGAAGGCGTGCAGATCACCGTCCCGGCCGGTGGGACCGCGACGGCGGACATCACCACCGTCCAGGCGACGGACATCCCGGTGTACTTCCACGGCGGAGAGATCGGCGACATCGTGATCACGTTCCGCGGGCGGGACGCTTCCGGGGAGAAGGCGGTCACCCGCGCGCGGCTGCCGATCTACACGCGCACGGAGTGCGAGGAGCAGTAGCGGCGGGGGGGCCGGTGGCGGAGACGCCTGGTTCCCTCGCGGCAGTCCTCGAGGAGCTGGGACGCGCCCTTCCGGGGGCGCGTCTCGCCGTGCTCCTGGACACGGAGGGGCTGGTGATCGCGTCCCGGGCGTTCGGGCCGGCACCCGATCCCGCCGGGCTGGCCGCGGAGGTGGCGGGCTGCTTCGCGGGGATGGGGCGGGTCGGCGTCGCGGCCCGGCTCGGTCCGGGCGTCGAGTGGTCGGTCGGGGGCGCGGGAGGGCTGCTCGTCTGTCGGCGACTCCCGGGTCGCGAGCTCTTCCTGGCCGTCCTGGCGGACCCGGGAACCTGGACGGGAAGGGTGCGGTTCGCCGCCCGCGTGGCGGCGGGGAGGCTTGCGGAGCTGCTCGGTCCCCCGGGACCTGCTCGCTCGTGGTAGGATCCCCGGCTGCACGCGCCCGCTCGCCGGGTGCGGGGAGGACAGCCGTGGATTCGAAGGAGATCAAGGACCTCGTCCGCTTCGTCGCGCGGGCCGACATCGACGAGTTCGAACTGGAGACGGAGAGCTTCCGGTTGCGGGTGACCCGGCGATCGCCCCAACCCGCCCCTCCGGCCGTGGCGCCGGTGGCGATGCCGCCGGCCCCACCTGCCCCCGCCCCCGCTGCCGCTCCGCCCGGTCCCGCGGCCGAACCGCCGGCCCGCGAGGACGGAGGCGCAGGGGGAGCGGCAGCGGGGCTCTACGAGCAGAAGTCCCCGATCGTCGGCACCTTCTACCGGGCCCCCAGCCCCGGCGCGCCACCCTTCGTGGAAGTCGGGCAGCATGTCTCGGCCGGGCAGGTGCTGTGCATCATCGAGGCGATGAAGTTGATGAACGAGATCGAGTCGGAGATCTCGGGGACGATCGTGGAGATCCTGCCGGAGAATGCCCAGCCGGTGGAGTACGGCGAGGTCCTGTTCCGCATCCGGCCCGACTGAACCCGGGAGCTCCACGATGTTCAAGAAGATCCTGGTCGCCAACCGCGGGGAAATCGCCCTGCGAATCATCTGGGCCTGCAAGGAGCTCGGGATTCCCACCGTCGCGGTGCACTCGGACGTGGACCGGGACTCGCTCCACGTGCGCTTCGCCGACGAGGAGGTCTGCATCGGGCCCGCCCACAGCACGGAGTCCTACCTCAACGTGACGGCGATCATCTCCGCGGCGGAGATCACGGGCGCGGACGCGATCCACCCGGGCTACGGGTTCCTCGCCGAGAACGCCCACTTCGCGGAGATCTGCGCGGAGTGCGGGATCACCTTCATCGGGCCGACGGCCGACACCATCCGCCGCATGGGCGACAAGGCGGAGGCCCGCCGCACGATGATCGCGGCGGGGGTCCCGGTGGTCCCGGGGAGCGAGGGCGTCATCGAGACGGAAGATGAGGCCCGGGAGACCGCCGCCGGGATCGGCTACCCCGTGATCGTCAAGGCGTCGGCCGGGGGAGGCGGGCGCGGGATGCGCGTGGTCGGCAGCGAGGACGAGCTGGCGGCCGCCATCGAGGCGGCCCGCACCGAGGCCGCGGCCGCCTTCGGCAGCCCGGAGATCTACCTGGAGAAGTACCTGGTGAACCCCCGCCACATCGAGTTCCAGGTGCTGGGGGACCACCACGGGAACGTGGTCCATCTCTTCGAGCGCGAGTGCTCCATCCAGCGCCGCCACCAGAAGCTGATCGAGGAGGCGCCCTCGGCGGCCCTGGACACGCGGCTCCGGGAGCGGATGGGGGAGGCGGCGCTGAAGGCCGCCCGGGCGGTCGACTACAGGAACGCCGGGACGATCGAGTTCCTCCTCGACGAGGACGGTTCCTTCTACTTCATGGAGATGAACACGCGGATCCAGGTGGAGCACCCGGTCACGGAGAACATCGCCGGGATCGACCTGATCAAGGAGCAGATCCGGATCGCGGCGGGGGAGCCGCTCCCGTTCCGGCAGGAGGACCTCCGGATCCAGGGGTGGTCGATCGAGGCCCGCGTGACCGCGGAGGACCCCTGGACGTTCGCCCCGAGCCCCGGGCTGATCACCGCCTTCCATCCCCCCGGCGGGCCCGGGATCCGGATCGATACCGCCGCCTACGCCGGCTACCAGGTGCTGCCCTACTACGACTCGATGATCGCCAAGCTGATCGCCCGCGGGAAGAACCGGGAGGAGGCCCTCTCCCGTCTCCAGCGGGCGGTCGACTCGTTTGTCATCGAGGGGATCCAGACCAACCTGCCGCTGCTCTCCGAGATCCTTCGTTCGCCGGACTTTCGTGAGGCTCGCCTCTCGACCCGCTTCATGGAGCGTTTCTTGGCGGAGCGAGCCGCCGTTTCCTGATCCCGGGAGCCTCCGCGGCGCTCCTGCTTGACCCGGCGTCTCCCGGTCACCAACTTGGACCACGAGGTCCCCCGGCTTTCCGTGTGCCCGGGAGGCGGCCCGTGCCCCCGTGCGGACAGGGCCGGGGGCGACCCGGGGAGAGAGGCATGAGCGACCGCATCGGGGAACTCCTGCTCGAGGAAGGTCTCGTCACCAAGGAGGCCCTCAAGGAGGCCCTCGATCGCCAGAAGAACGAGGGTGGCAAGATCGGCTACCACCTCGTCCAGTCCGGGGCGGTCAGCGAGGAAGACCTCGTCCACCTCCTCTCCGAGCAGTACGGAATCCCGGCCATCGACCTGCGGTCGCTCTACGAGCACGTCGACTCGAGCCTCCTCGACCTGATTCCCGAGAAGATCGCCAAGCGCTACCTGGTCTTCCCGGTGCACAAGACGGCGAACATCCTCACCCTCGCGATGGCGGACCCGACCAACGTCGTCGCCCTCGACGACATCCGGTTCCGCACCGGGTGCGAGGTCGAACCGGTCCTCGCCTCGGAGTTCGCCATCCGCGAGGCGATCGACCATCGCTACGGCGGTGAGATCGATCTCTTCCAGGGCCAGGACGGGGGCGGCGGCGACTTCATGCCGCCGGAATGGGAGAACGCCCCGGAGGAGGAAGACGTCGAGGTCCTCTCCGACGAGGAGGAGATCGACGCCTCCAGCCTGGAGCAGCTCTCCGCCGACGCGCCGGTGGTCCGCATCGTCAACCGCATCCTCCTCGACGCGATCAACAAGGGCGCGTCGGACATCCACATCGAGGCATACGAGAAGGACTTCCGGGTCCGGCTCCGCATCGACGGCGTGCTCTACGAGTACATGCATCCGCCGCTCAAGCTGCGGGACGCGATCATCAGCCGCCTGAAGATCATGTCGAAGCTCGACATCGCCGAGCGGCGGCTCCCCCAGGACGGCCGCATCAAGATCAAGATGCGGATCGACGGCCGGCCGCGGGAGATGGACTTCCGCGTGTCGACCGTGCCGACCCTGTTCGGCGAAAAGGTCGTGTTGCGGCTCCTCGACAAGGAGAACCTCGCCCTCGACCTGACGAAGCTCGGCTTCGAGCCGGAGTCGCTCGAGAAGTTCGAGCGGGCGATCCTCAAGCCCTGGGGGATGGTGCTCGTCACGGGGCCTACCGGGTCGGGAAAGACCAACACCCTCTACTCGGCGATCAGCCGGGTCAACACGCCGGAAACGAACATCATGACGGCGGAAGACCCGGTCGAGTTCAACCTGCACGGGATCAACCAGGTCCAGACCAAGGAATCGATCGGCCTGACCTTCGCCGAGGCCCTGCGGGCGTTCCTGCGGCAGGACCCGAACATCATCCTCATCGGGGAGATCCGCGACTTCGAGACCGCCGAGATCGCCGTCAAGGCGGCACTGACCGGCCACCTGGTGCTCTCGACCCTGCACACCAACGATGCGCCGAGCACGATCAGCCGACTGATGAACATGGGGATCGAGCCGTTCCTCGTGGCGACCTCGGTCAACCTGATCTGCGCCCAGCGACTGGTCCGCCGGATCTGCAAGGACTGCAAGGAAGAGATCCACGTCCCGCCGAAGGCGCTGGTCGACATCGGCTTCAGCCCGGAGGAGGCGGAGGCGGTCAAGATCCACAAGGGTCGCGGCTGCCCGACCTGCAACAACTCCGGGTACAAGGGCCGGGTCGGTCTCTTCGAGGTGCTCGAGATCACCGAGGAGATCCGCGAGATGATCCTCACCGGGTGCTCGGCCCTCGAGCTGAAACGCCGCGCCGTCGAGGAGGGAATGCTCACGCTCCGCATGTCGGGGCTGGAGAAGATCAAGCAGGGGATCACGACCATCGACGAGGTCGTGCGGGAGACCGTGTTCTGATGCGCCGGCCGGCGTGCCGGGGGAGGTGGGTGCCGTGGCGGTGACCCTGCAGCAACTGCTGAAGACGATGGTGGAACAGGGGGCTTCCGACCTCCACATCACGACGAACTCCCCGCCCCAGATCCGCATCGACGGGCAGCTCGTGCCCCTGCAGATGCCGCCACTGACCGCGGCGGAGACGAAGGCCCTGGTCTACTCGGTCCTGACCGACCAGCAGAAGCACCGGTTCGAGGAGAACCTCGAGCTCGACTTCTCCTTCGGGATCAAGGGGCTCGCCCGGTTCCGCGCCAACGTCTTCAACCAGCGGGGGGCGGTCGCCGCGGCGTTCCGGACGATCCCGTGGGAGATCAAGTCGTTCCAGGACCTGGGCCTGCCCGAGGTCGTGGCCCGCCTCGCCGAGAAACCGCGGGGACTCGTGCTGGTCACCGGGCCGACCGGCTCGGGGAAGAGCACCACGCTGGCGGCGATGCTCGACAAGATCAACCGCGAGCGGCAGGCGCACATCGTCACGATCGAGGACCCGATCGAGTACCTGCACTCGCACAAGCGGTGCATCGTCAACCAGCGGGAGCTCGGGTCCGACACGAAGTCGTTCCCGAATGCCCTCCGGTCGGTGCTGCGGCAGGACCCGGACGTCGTGCTGATCGGAGAGATGCGCGACCTCGAGACGATCGAGTGCGCCCTGCAGGTGGCGGAGACGGGGCACCTGACGTTCGCCACCCTGCATACGAACTCGGCCGCGCAGACCATCAACCGGATCATCGACGTCTTCCCGTCGAACCAGCAGCCCCAGGTTCGGGCCCAGCTGTCGCTGATCCTGGAGGGCATCATCTGCCAGGCGCTGCTGCCGCGGGCCAACGGAAAGGGCCGGGTGCTCGCGCTGGAGATCCTGGTGCCGAACTCGGCGATCCGGAACCTGATCCGCGAGGACAAGATCCACCAGATCTACTCGATGATGCAGACCGGGCAGGCGAAGCACGGGATGCAGACGTTCAACCAGTCCCTCGCGACCCTGTACTTCCGCCGGCAGATCACGCTTCAGACGGCCCTCTCGGTCTCCCACAATCCGGAGGAGCTGCAGGAGATGATCAACCGCGGAGCGGGGGCGCTGGGGGGCGGGGTGCCCGGGACGGTGCAGCGCCGCCGGTGATCCCCGGAGGAGAGGACGATGCCGGTCTACACCTGGAAGGGGAGGACACGGAACGGGGAGGCCCGCGAGGGCACCCTGGAAGCCGCCAACCGCGAGGAGGCGCTCGCCGCGCTCCGGCGACAGGGGATCATCGGGCCGACGGTCAAGGAGAAGGGGAGGGAGATCGCCCTGCCGCGCCTGCGGAAGGGGGTCAAGCAGAAGGACATCGCGATCTTCACCAGGCAGTTCTCGGTGATGATCGATGCCGGCCTCCCCCTGGTGCAGTGCCTGGAGATCCTCGCGCAGCAGCAGCCGAACAAGGTCTTCCAGAACGTCCTGAACGAGATCCGGCAGGACGTCGAGGCCGGTGCGACGCTCGCGGACGCGATGCGGAAGCACCCGAAGGTGTTCGACGACCTGTTCTGCAACATGGTGGCCGCCGGAGAGACGGGCGGCATCCTCGACACGATCCTGCAGCGGCTGTCGACCTACATCGAGAAGATCGTCAAGCTGAAGGCCGCGGTGAAGGGCGCCCTGGTCTACCCGGTGTCGGTGCTCGTGATCGCCGCGGTCGTCGTGTGGGTGATCCTGACCTTCGTCATCCCGGTGTTCGCCGACCTCTTCACCGGCCTCGGCGCGGAGCTGCCGCTGCCGACGCGGCTGACGATCGCCCTCTCGCACTTCCTGCGCCGCTGGTGGTGGCTGATCCTGCTGTCCATCGGGGGGGCGATCTTCGGCATCAAGCAGTACCGGAAGACGGAACGCGGCCGACGAGTCCTCGACAACATGATGCTGCACATCCCGGTCCTCGGGATGCTGCTGCGCAAGATCGCCGTCGCCCGCTTCTGCCGGACCCTCGGCACCCTGACGAGCTCCGGGGTCGCCATCCTCGACGGGCTCGAGATCACGGCCCGGACGTCCGGCAACGTGATCATCGAGGACGCGATCATGAAGGTGCGCGCGGCGGTCGAGGAAGGGAAGACGATCGCCCAGCCGCTCCGGGAGACGGGGGTGTTCCCCGACATGGTCGTCCAGATGATCGAGGTGGGCGAGCAGACGGGGGCCCTGGACACGATGCTCTCCAAGATCGCCGACTTCTACGAGGACGAGGTCGACGAGGCGACCCAGAACCTGCTCTCCTTGCTCGAGCCGGTGATGATCGTCATCCTTGGAACGGTGATCGGAGGCATCGTCGTCTCGATGTACATGCCGATGTTCTCGCTGATCGGGAAGATCGGCTGACGGAGGGGCGACCGACGGGGAGCGGATGCATGCCACCCGCAGGTACCTGAGGCGCCTGAACACGGCCCGGGCGATCGCGGCCAGCACGCTCCTGCTGTCGGCCTTCGCCATCGAGCTCTGGTTCGTTCCCGAGCAGCCCCTCCGGAGCCTCTACTTCCAGGCGGCGGGGGTGTTCGCGGCGATCCTCGTCTACGCGGTCCTCGACCGGTGGGCCGGGGACCGCGAGTGGTTCGCCTGGATCCAGATCGGCGGCGACGTCCTGCTCGTCGCGGGGTTCGTCCTGGCGACGGGCGGTGCGCTCTCCCCGCTGTCGTTCCTCTTCGCGCTGCCGGTGATGGTCGGGGCGGCCCTGCTCGGGATGCGCGGCGGGGTGCTGGTGGCCACCGCGGCCAGCTTCGCGTGGCTCCTGATCCTCGGCGCCGGGTCCCTCCGGCTTTCCCCGGAGGAACTGCCCCCGGGCCGCGTCGTCTACGCCGCGGTCTCCCACCTCCTCGGCTTCCTGCTGCTGGCGGTCCTCGGGGGCGTCTTCGCGGAGCGGTTGCAGGAGGCCGACCGGGAGCTGGCCGACCACCGGCGGGACCTGGCGTCCCTCCGGGCGCTCCAGCAGCAGATCGTCCAGTCGATCGGGACGGGCATCGTCACGGCGGACCCGGACGGTCGCGCCACCTTCGTCAACCGGGCCGGCAGCGAGATCCTGGGACTGCCGCGGGAGGCCGTCGTCGGACGTCCGGTCGAGGAACTGCTGGGACTCCCGCCGGGCTTCCTGGATGCGGCCGGGGCCCAGGCGCGGGGGGGACGCCGGACCCGCTTCGAGCGGGAATGGACGCGCCCCGGGGACGGGGAGCGCCTGGTCCTCGGGTTCTCGGTGGCCCCCCTGGTCGACGGCGGCGCCTCGGAGGTCGGGTGGCTCGTGGTCTTCCAGGACCTGACGGAGATCGCCTCCCTGGAGGAGCAGGTGCGGACCCGGGAACGGATGGCCGCCCTCGGGGAGATGGCGGCGGGCATCGCCCACGAGCTCAGGAATCCCCTGGCCGCGATCAGCGGCTCGGTCCAGGTGCTCCGGGAACAGGGGGCGGGCGGCGAGCTGGCGGAACTGATCGTCCGGGAGACCGACCGGCTCAACCGGATCATCAAGGACTTCCTGGCCTTCGCCCGGCCGGGGTCGTTCCGGCCGCGGGAGGTGGACCTGGCCCCGCTGATGGAAGAGCTGGCCCGGCTCCTGCGCAAGAGCCCCGAGATCGGGCCCGAACACCGGGTGGAGGTGCTCGTCGGACCCGGCCCGACCGTCGCCTGGGCCGACCCGGACCGGGTCCGGCAGATCTTCTGGAACCTGGCCAGCAACGCCCTCCGGGCGATGCCCGGCGGCGGGACGCTGGCGATCCGGGTCGAGGGCCACGGGGCCGATCGCGTCCTGGTGGCGTTCCGCGACGAGGGGCACGGGATGGACGAGGAAACGGTCCGGCGGTTCTTCCAGCCGTTCCAGGGGCGCTTCCGTGACGGGGCGGGACTGGGGGCCGCGATCGTGTACCGGATCGTCCAGCAGCACGGGGGCCGGGTCGAGGTCAGCAGCCGGGAGGGCAGGGGAACCGAGATCCGGGTGATCCTGCCCTGCCACCGGCCGGCGGCGCTGCCGGCCGCGGAGGAGGCGCTCTCATGGCGCTGATTCTCGTCGTTGACGACGAACCCGGCATCCGCGAGATGCTGCGGGCCGCCCTCGCCCGGGACGGCCACCGGGTGACGGCCGCCTCCTCGGGAGAGGAGGCGCTCGCGCGCCTTCGCGACGAGGGCTGCGATCTCCTCCTCACGGACCTGGCGATGCCCGGGATGGACGGCGTCGAGCTGCTGCGCCGGGTCCAGGAGATCGCGCCGGAAGTGCCGTCCATCGTGATCACGGCGTACGGTTCGAAGGAGACGGCCATCGAGGCGATGCGCCACGGGGCGGTCAACTACCTGGAAAAGCCGTTCGACATCGAGGAGATGCGGCTCCACGTGCGGCGCGCGCTCCGTCACCGGGAGCTGCGGGACGAGAACCGGCGCCTGCGGGCGCGGATCGCGGCGGAGCGGGAGATCATCGGCCACAGCCAGGCGATCGCCCGGGTTCGCGAGATGGTCGCCCGGATCGCGCCGACCGACTCGACGGTCCTCGTCACCGGCGAGTCCGGGACCGGGAAGGAGGTGATCGCCCGGGCGATCCACGCGGCGAGCCCCCGGCGGGAGGCCCCGTTCGTCGGCATCAACTGCGCGGCGATCCCGTCCGACCTGCTGGAGTCGGAGCTGTTCGGCCACGTCCGGGGGGCATTCACCGGGGCGGACCGGGCCCGGAGCGGGCTTCTCGAGGCGGCCCGGGGGGGGACGCTCTTCCTCGACGAGATCGGGGACATGCCTCCGGAGATGCAGGCGAAGCTGCTCCGCGTGCTCCAGGAGCGGAAGGTGCGCCGCGTGGGCGGGGACCAGGAGATCCCGGTGGACGTGCGGGTGATCGCCGCGACGCACCGGGACCTCCCCACCCTCGTCCGGGAGGGGCGGTTCCGCGAGGACCTCTACTACCGCATCCACGTGATCCGGATCGACGTGCCGCCCCTGCGGGAGCGGCGCGAGGACCTCCCGGAGTTCGTGCGGCACTTCCTGCGCCGCCACGCGGAGCGGATGGGCCGGAGGATCGAGCGGATCGAGCCCGCATTCCTCGAGGCGCTCGCCCGCCACGACTGGCCCGGAAACGTCCGGGAGCTGGAGAACGTGATCGAGCGCGCGGTGGCCCTCGCTCCCGGGGACGCGCTGGTCCCGGAGGTCCTGCCGCCGGAGATCCTCGAGGGGTCGGCCGGGGCGCGGGAGCTGCCGCCCGGGGCGTTCGACCTGGAGCGGCACCTCGAGGAGGAGCGGCGACGCTACATGGAAGCGGCCCTCCGGGCGTGCGGTGGCGTCCAGACCCGGGCCGCGGAGCGGCTCGGGATGACCTTCCGGTCCTTCCGGTACTTCGCCAAGAAGTACGGTCTCGCGACCGGGGCCGGGGTCCCGGCGGGGGACCGGACGTGACACTTGTTGTCACCCCGGGCGTCACGGGGTGTCAGCCGGGCGCCGCGATGCCCGGTCGGCAAGGGTGGGGCCGCGCTCAACTGGTGGAAAATCCGTAGGTTCTGGTTTTTTCTTGACAGCCCGAGGCGTGGCACAGAGATTGCTTTCATGGAGGGCGCACTCCAAGGAGGTGACGGCAAATGCGAGTGATGCGACGCAAGGAGGAAGGCTTCACCCTGATCGAGCTGCTGATCGTGGTGGCGATCATCGGGATCATCGCCGCGATCGCGATCCCGAACCTGCTGAACGCGATCGACCGGTCCCGCCAGAAGAGGACCATGGCCGACATGCGCAGCATCGGGACGGCGGTCGAGTCGTACTCGGTCGACAACAACCAGTACCCGGACGAGGGCGACACCGGGAGCCTGACCGAGGTCAACGGCAACCTGGACCAGTGGCTCGAGCCGATCTACATCAAGAAGTGCCCGGACCAGGATGGCTGGAGCCACGACCTGATGTACGGCTCGGACGGCTCGGACTACACCATCCGGTCCTACGGCAAGGACGGCGCCGAGACGACGGCCACCGGTGGGAAGACCACCGACTTCGATGACGACATCATCTTCATCGACGGTGCGTTCGTGCAGTGGCCGGAGGGCCAGCAGCAGTAAACGCAGGCATGCCGGGGCGGGGTGGGGCCAATGGCGGTCCCACCCCGCGCCCCGTCTGGCGGGGGTGACGCGATGCGCGAGGAAGTCCATCGGCGGCAGCCGGAGGCACGACGGGGGGAACGTGGATTCACCCTGGTCGAGCTGCTGATCAGCGTCGCCATCGTGGGCATCCTCTCCGCGATCGCGGTGGTCAACCTGCAGAGCGCCCTCGACCGTTCGCGTCAACGGAAGACGATGGCCACGATGCGGAACCTCTCCACCGCGATCGAGGCGTACAACACGGACAACAACTACCTGCCCAGCAACGGGATCTCGGCGGACGAGCTGGCCGACGTGCTCCGGGAGAACGTCTACAACACCGTCGAGACCCGGGACGGCTGGAACAACGACATCGTCTACTCGATGGCCAGCGGTCACTACACCCTCGAGAGCTACGGGCGGGACGGGGCGGACGGCCCGGCGGACGTGACGAAGGACACGAGGGACCAGTTCGACAACGACATCGTGCTCCAGGACGGCCAGTTCTCCGCGAGCCCGGAGACCGGCTCCTGAGACAGGGGTGCAACCGAGCGGAGTGCCGCCGGCCCCCGCGGGGGCCGGCGTTTCGCATCGAGACCGCGATAGACTGCCCGGCATGATGATCGTGGAACGTACTGTGCCCGGTCCGCGGCGGCGTGACGTGGCCGGCGCCTTCCTCGCGGTGGCGGCCGCCCTGGCCCTCGCGTTCCCGCCGGTCGTACACCCGGAGTCGGGGTTCGCGGTAGCCGTTCTGCTGGCCGCGGGCCTCGCGGCCGTCGCGCGCGGCGTCACCGGGCCGGGCCTCGGCCTCGTCCTGGCGTTCGGGGGGTATGCGCTCGCGATCACGGTCTCCCCGGGGCGCACCCTGGAGACGCTGCTCCGCTTCGCCCTCCCGGTGGCCGTGTTTCCCCTGGCCGCGTCGGTCGCGGCGCGGGGGCGGCGCTGGCTCCTCGCCGCCCTCCTCGGGGCCGGGGCGGGGCAGGGGATCCTGGCGATCGTCCAGAAGGCGGGCCTGCTCGCCCGGCAGGCGGAGGCCGCCCGGGCCCTCGGGCTGCCCGAAGCGATGGTGTGCCGGCTCGCGGAAGGGCGTCCCTTCGGCACGCACGTCGTGCCCGCCGCCCTGGCCGGGGCCCTCGTCCTCGCCCTGTCCGCCGGTGGGGCCCTGTTGGCGGAGCGGGGCCGGACGCCGGCCGCGCTCCTCGCGGCCGCCGGGATCGTCCTGGCCGGGCTCGGCCTCGTGCTGACCGGCTCGATGGGGGGCCTTCTCTCCCTCCTCGTCGCCGGAGCCTACCTGCTGGTACCGCGGGCTCGGCGGCTCTCCTGGCGCGTCCGGGCGGGGCTCCTTCTCGCCGTCCTCCTCCTGGCGACAACCTTCGTCGCGGTGCGTCCCCGGAACCTGCTCGACCTCGGTCGACCGGATCACCCGCTCCACCTCCGGGTGGGCAACTGGCGGGGGGCCGTCCTCGCGGCGACGGAGCGACCGACGGCCGGGATCGGTCCCGGCGCCTTCGGGGCGATCTACCCGCGGTTCCGCCGGCCCGGCGATGCGGAGACGATCTACGCCCACGATTCCTGGCTGCAGTTGCTCGCCGAGGGGGGCATCCCGGCCCTCGCGCTGCTCCTGCTCGGAGGATGGGCCCTTCACCGGAGGCTCCGGGGCCTCTCCGGGCCGGACCGCTGGATCGCCGCGGGGATCGTCGCGTTCGTCGTCCACAACCTGGTCGATTTCACCCTCTACCTGCCGGGGATCGCCGTCCCGGCGGCGGCCCTGGCCGGTCTCCTGTGGCCGACCGGGGAGGATGCCTCGCGATCCCGGCTGTCCGCCTGGCTGGCGGTCACGGCGCTCGTCCCGGTTGCCCTCGGCTGGCTCGGGGTCGCGGCGGCACAGCGGGGTCTCGAGGCGGCAGAGGGCGACCCGGTCCGCGCGTTCTCCGCGGCCGCGGCAGCTCCCTGGGACGTCCACCGCACCCTCCGGGCCGCCCGCCTGCAGCTCGCTCCCGTGCGCGCGGGGGACGCGGCGGCACGGGCCCGGGCGGAAACGCTGGCCTCCCGGCTCCTCGCCCTCGATCCCGAGTCCCCGGCTCCCTGGCACTTCCTCGGGGACCTCCGGGCCGCGGAGGGCCGGCCGGCCGACGCCTGGCGGGCCTGGGAGCTCGCCGCGTTCCGCCACCCGGCCGATCCGCGACTCCGGAAGAAGGTGAAGGCGGCGGAGGAGGCGTTCCGCCGGGCGGGGCTCTTCGAGGCAAACGCGGGCCTGCCCGGGTGGGAACGCCGGTTCCCGGTCCGGGGGCCGGTGCCCACGGGGGGGGACCTGCTGCTGGTGCTCCTGCTCGGCCTGGCCGCGTGGACCGCGCTCCGCTGGCTCCGGCCGCCGCGGGAGGGGGCACCGGCAGAGGCCCTGGCGCTCGGGTTCCTCCTGGTGCTCGCATGCTGGGGGGAAGGGGGCGCTCTCCCGGGTGCACGGATGGGACGCGTGGTCGTCCTCGTCGTCGCGGTCCTTGCCGCGGTGTTCCCCCGGCGGGAGAACCGGGACTGGCCGCTCCTGCCGCTCGCCCTCGGGGGGCTCGTGCTCGCCGCGGCCGCGGTGCCCGCGGCCGTTGCCCCGGTGCGGGCCGCGGCCCGGGACGGCTGGTTCTCCCTCGCGGCCGCGGTGGCGGCCGGGACGCTCTCCTGGGGACTGGCGTCCCGGTACCGGGAGTGGCCCCGCACGCTGGCCGGGATTCTCGGGGCGGCGGCGGCGCCACCGGCAGCGTGGTGGCTGGTGCAGCGGTTCGTCCTCGACGAGGGAGCCCGCCCGGCCGCCGGCTTTCTTCACCCCGGGCACCTGGGCACGTTCCTCGTTGCGGCCGGGCTCGCCCTCGTGACCCTCGGACTCGCGGGCGATCGCGGCCACCGGCCCCTCGCGGCGGCGGGAGGCGTCCTCTCCACCCTCGGGCTCCTCGGGGGGGCGCGCGCCAGCCTCCTCGCCTTCGCGGCGGGCATCGCGGTCCTGCTCCTCGCGGCCGGGTCCTCCCGGGCCCGCCGGTGGGCGACCGCCCTCCTGGTGGCGGGCGGCCTGGCCGGTCTCGGGGCCGTCTGGCTTCGGTTCCGGGCCGGGGTGCCGTTTGCCTGGACACGTCTCGAGATCTGGCACGCCTCCCTCGAGGCACTGGGGGAGCGTCCGCTCCTCGGCTGGGGGCCCGGGGCCTTCGGACCGGCCGCGGCGCGGTTCGCCATCCCGGCGCCCGGGGAGTTTGCCCGCTGGGAACGGGTGTTCCGGGGACCCCATGCCGACCTGCTGGGGATCTTCCTCTACCTCGGGATCCCGGCAGGGCTCGTCCTTCTCGCCGTCCTGGCGGTGGTCGCAGGAAGGGGTCTCGGCGCACTGCGCCGGGCCCGGGGCGCCGACCGGGCGGCCCTGCTCGCCTGCCTCGTCCCCCTCGCGGCGTTCGCCGCCCACGGACTGGTCGACGACCTGGTGACCGCCCGCCCGGTCGTCGCCCTCGCAACCGTGCTGCTGCTCGGTGCCCTCGCGGGAGCCGATGCCGGTCCGGGACCGCGGTTCCGCCCGGGCCCGGTCGCGGCGACCCTGTTCCTCGCTGCCCTTGCCACCGGGCTTGTCGCGGGAGAACTGCTCCCGTGGGCGGCGTGGCGCATGGCTCGGCTCGGCCGCCCGGTCCTCGCCGCCCGCCTGGACCCGGTCCGGTCGTCGTTCCACCTGGCGGCGGCCCGGCTGCCGGGCGGCCGGCCGGACCGTCGCCTCGCGCTCGGGCTCGTCCGGCTCGAGCGGGCCGCGCGGCAGGCGTCGGTGGACCCGGCTCCCTGGCGAGAACGCGCGCGCCTCCTCGACGCGGCCTGCCGCGGCATCCTCGGCGAGCGAGACACGTGCCGGGCGGCGCTCGGCGGGTGGGGGGCCGCCCTCGCCCGGGCTCCACGGGACGTTTTCACCCGGCGCGCCCGGGCCCGGCTCGCCCTCCATCTCGGGGACACCCGGCGCGGGGAGGACGACCTGCGGCTTGCCCTCGCGCTCGAACCCTGCTTCGTCGGCGGGGCCCGGGATCTCGCGCGCCTGCTGCGGGAGGAGGGCCGGGCGGCGGAAGCCCGCCTCCTGGAGGACGAGCTGGCGCGTCGGCTCGCTCCCCTGCGGGAACGGGTGGAGCGGGGAGAGGTTTCTCCCTATGGGCTCGACCTGCTCGCGCTGCGGTCCCGGTGAGGGTCGTTCCCCCGGCGGTCGGGATCGGGCAGAATCGCCCCGGGGGTGTGCCCGGAAAGGGAGGAGGCCGTTGAGCCGGCCCGTCGTCAGCTTCGTGATCCTCACCTGGAACCACCGCGACCTGGCGCCGGACGCGGTGCGTTCCGCGCTGGCGCAGGGACCGGGCACGGAGGTCCTGGTCTACGACAACGCCTCGACCGACGACACCACCCTCGTGCTCGCGCGGGAGTTCGGGGACAGGGTGCGGATCGTCCGGTTCCACGAGAACCTGGGCTACGCCGGGGGCTACGACCGGGCGCTGCGCCTCGTGGAGGGAGAGATCCTCGTCCTCCAGAACCCGGACGTGCGCCTCGACCCGGGGTTCGCCGATGCGGTGCGGGAGGCGTTCGCCGTCGATCCGCGGGTCGGGATCGTGGCCCCCCTGCTGCTCCGGCCGGACCGGCGCACGGTCGATTCCTCGGGGCAGTTCCTCGCCCGGTCCCGGAAGACGATCGACCGGGGATACGGGCGGCCCCACGACCCGCGCCGGGACCGTCCCGGGCCGGTCCTCGCCGCGTGCGGCGCGGCCGCCTGTTACCGCCGCGAGATGGTCGACGACATCGCCGATGGCGAGGACCTGTTCGACCGGGACTACTTCGCCTGGCACGAGGACCTGGAGGTCGGATGGCGGGCCTGGCGGGCGGGCTGGCGCGCGGTCCACGTGCCGGATGCCCGCGCGGTCCACCTGCGGACCGGTGGGAAGAAGGCCGGCCTCGGCGGACTGGCGTTCGAGCTGCCCCCGCACCTGCTCTCCCACGTGCTCAAGAACCGCTACCTCGCGATGCTCCGCCACGACCGCCTCGGCGCGGTCCTGCGGGACCTCCCCTGGATCCTTGCCCGGGAGGCCGCCCAGTGGGCGCTCGCCGCCCTGAAGCGGCCGGGGGTCTTCCGGGAGCTGCGGCGTTGGCGGGGGCCGTTCCGCCGGGCCCTCGCGAAGCGCCGCGAGGACCGACGGCGCACCGGCCGGTGGGGGCCCTGGCGCCGGGACGTGCCCCCCCGCGGCACCTGGTGATTTCTCCCCCACCGCCGACCGGGATCTCCCCAGGTCCGTGACGCTGTACCTCCCGCGGGCGCGGGGGGAGGGGGCAGGGTCCGGGAGTGTTCCGGCTTGACCGGGGGTGCCCGGGTCCCTACGGTTCCGGTAGGGGCCGGTGCACGGCCGGCCCCGGTGCGCGGGGTCCGCCCGCCGGAAGGAGAGCCGTGACGGAACCGCTCGGCCAGCTCGCCCGGGAGGGGGCGTTCGCCCTCGCCGCCCTCGGGCTCGCCCACGTGACGGCGCTCGTGGCCACGCCGCGGCTCCGGGAGGCGGCCCTGCGGTTCGGCATCGTCGACCGGCCGGACGGGAAGCTCAAGCGCCAGCGGGAACCGGTTCCGTACCTCGGGGGGCTCGCGGTCGCCCTCGGCGTCCTGGTCGGCGTCGCGGTGGTGCGGCCCCTGGACGGGCAGGTGCTGGCGATCCTCTTCTCGGCGTCGATCGTCCTGGTGCTCGGCCTGATCGACGACCTGGGATCGCTCTCTCCGCCGGCGAAGCTCGCCGGGCAGTTCCTCGCCGTACTGGTCCTGCTGCGGGCGGGCGTGAAGATCCAGCTGGTCTTCGTCCCGTGGTGGGTCGCCGTGCCACTGACCGTCCTCTGGATGGTCGCCGCGACCAACGCGTTCAACCTGATCGACGTGATGGACGGTCTCTCGAGCGGGGTCGGGGCGGTGGCGGCCCTCTTCCTCGCCGCGATCGCCCTGGTCGGAGGTCTCCCGTCGACGGCGATCCTGGCGGCCGCGCTCTGCGGGGCGCTCCTCGGGTTCCGGGTCTACAACGTCGAGCCCGCCCGGATCTACCTCGGGGACACCGGCAGCCTCTTCGCCGGGTTCCTGCTCGGGGCGGTCGCCATGGTCAACCGCTACACGATCGAGCACCGGGTCGCGGCGATCGTGCCCCTCCTGGTCCTCGGGGTCCCGCTCTTCGACATGCTGTTCGTCATGTGGGTACGCTGGCGGCGGGGGTACCCGGTGATGCTCGGAAGCCCGGACCACGTCGCCCTGCGCCTGCGGAAGTGGCGCCTTTCGACCCGGGCCACCGTGCGTGCCAACGTGCTGGCCGCGGCGGTGCTCGGCGCCTGGGGGATGGTCGTGATGGTCGCGCCGCAGCGGGTGGCGATCGTCCTGCTGTGTGCGCTCGTCGTGCTCGCGATCGGCCTCGCCGCCTGGCTGCGCACGATCGACATGGGGCTCTGACGTCGATGATCCTCGTTCTCGGGGGCGGGCTTGCCGGGCTCTCGGCCGCGTGGCACCTCCGGGAGCTGCTGCCCGACGTCCCGCGCCTCGTCCTCGAGGCCGAGGAGGAACCCGGGGGACTCTGCCGTTCGTTCCACGAGGACGGCTTCACCTTCGACCTGACCGGGCACTACCTGCACCTGCGGGACGGCTACGCGGAGAGGTTCGTCCGTCGCCTGCTCGGTGACCGGCTGGTCCCGGTGGAGCGGCGCGCCCGGATCCTCGCCCGGGGCGCGTTTCTCGAGTTTCCCTTCCAGGCAAACCTCCACGGCCTGCCGCCGGAGACCGTCGCGCGCTGTCTCCTCGACTTCCTCGGCGCCCGGGAGCACCCCCCTCCGGACGACCCGCGGGTTTCCTTCGAGGCGTGGGCGAGGGCCACCTTCGGCGACGGGATCGCCGAGGAGTTCCTGCTCCCCCAGAACCGGAAGCTCTACCGGCGGGAGCCGGCGGAGCTGACGGCGGAGTGGGTCTCCTGGTCCGTCCCCCGCCCGACGGTCGAGGAGGTCGTGCGGGGAGCCCTCGGGCTCCCGGCCCGGGGGCTCGGCTACAACCCGCGGTTTCTCTACCCCCGGGAAGGGGGCATCGGCGTCCTGCCGGCCGCCCTCGCCCGGGGCGTCGGGGACGACCTGCGGACCGGGGCCCGCGTGGTCTCCGTCGACGCCCGGGAGCGCCGGGTCGTCCTCGAGGGCGGAGAGGTCCTCGGGTACGAGCGGATCGTCTCCACGCTCCCGCTGCCCTACCTGCTCCAGCGGGTGCGGGGCCTCGACGGGTGTCCCTCCCGGGGCCGCAGCCTCGCCGAGATGGCCGGGGAGCTCTCGTGGTCCCGGGTCGTCGACCTCCAGCTCGGGGTCGACCGCGCCGGGATCGCCGACGGCGTGCACTGGGTGTACTTCCCCGGGGACGGGTTCCCGTTCTACCGGGTGGGCTTTCCGTCGAACGTCGCCCCCTCCCTCGCGCCCCGCGGGTGTTCCACCGCGTCGGTGGAGTTCGCCCTCGGTCCCCGGGAGGAGATCCCCGGGGAGGACGAGCTGGTGGACCGCGCGGTGGACGGGCTCCGGCGGGCCGGGATCCTCCGCCGGTCGGACGGGGTCGTCCTCCACCGGGCCCGGCTCCTCGACCCGGCCTACGTGGCGTACGACCGGGCCCGGACACCGGTCGTGGAGGCGGCCCGGGAACGGCTCCGCGGGGCCGGCATCCACCTGGCCGGCCGGTACGGCCGCTGGGAGTACTCGTTCATGGAGCGGGCGCTCCTCGAGGGAAGGGAGGTCGCGGAGGAGATCGCCCGGGCGCTTCGAGGGGAGACCGCGCCGTGAGCGGGGAGTCCCGCCGGCCCCGCCTCGGGGTCACGCACGTGATCACGATGCTGGAGCTCGGCGGAGCCCAGCGGAACACGCTCTACACGGTCGCCCACCTGGACCGGGAGCGGTTCGCCCCGCGCCTGGTCGCCGGGCCCGGCGGGATCCTCGACGAGGAGGCCCGGGCCCTCCCGGACGTGCCGTTCGCCACCTGCGCCCACCTGCGGCGGGAGCCGCACCCGGTGCGGGACCTGCTCGCCCTCCTCGACCTGCGCCGCCGCTTCCGGGAGGAGCGGCCGGCGATCGTCCACACCCACTCGTCGAAGGCCGGGGTCCTCGGGCGGCTCGCCGCGTCCCTGGCGGGGGTGCCGGCGATCGTCCACACGGTCCACGGCTGGGGGTTCCACCCGGGCCAGTCCCCGCCGGTGCGGGCGTTCTACGTGGCCCTCGAGCGGCTCGCCGCCCGGGCGACCAGCCGGCTCGTCGCCGTCTCGCGGGCGAACGCGGAGAAGGGCGCCCGGGCCCGGGTCGCGCCCGCCGCCGCCTTCCGGGTGATCCGTTCGGGCGTCGAGCTGGAGAGATTCCGGCGGGCCGCCGGGAGCGGCGCCTTCCGGGAGGAACTCGGGATCGGCGCCGACGTGCCCCTGGTCGGGATGATCGCCTGCCTCAAGCCCCAGAAGCTGCCGGTCGACTTCGTCCGGGTCGCCGCCCGGGTGTCGAGGCGCTTCCCGGCGGCGGTCTTCGTCCTCGCGGGGGACGGCGTCCTGCGTCCCGAGGTGGAGGCGGAGGTCGCCCGGGCCGACCTCGGCGACCGGTTCCGGCTGCTCGGCTGGCGGGACGACCCGGAGCGGATCGTCGGCGACCTGGACGTGCTGGTGCTGACGTCGCTCCACGAGGGGCTCCCGCGGGTCGTTCCCGAGGCGATGGCCGCGGGCAAGCCGGTGGTGGCGACGGCGGTGGACGGGACGCCCGAGGCGGTCGCCCACGGGGTCACCGGGTTCCTCGCCGAACCGGGCGACGTCGAGGGCCTCGCCGAGGGGGTGATCCGGCTCCTCGGCGACGCGGACCTCCGGGCCCGCTTCGGGGCGGCCGCCCGCGAGCGATGCGGGGAATGGGACATCGACCGGATGGTGCGGGCCCAGGAGGCCCTCTACGGGGAACTCGCGGAGGAGGCGGGCCTGTGGCCGCGCTCCGTGCCGCCCGCCTTCCGCTACCGCGTCGGCTAGCCCCCCCCCGGGGGGGCGGGGTATCCTTCCTCCCCGCCCCCGGGGCGGTGCAAGGAGATCCCCGATGCCGATGAACGAAGAGACGAGAAAGGCGGTCCTCGAGGCGGTGAAGACCGCGATCATCACCGAGCTGCGCGGGCTCGAGATCTACCGGGCCGCCGCGGAGAAGGCGACCGACCCGGCCGCGAAGCAGATGTTCCTCGCCCTCGCCGAGGAGGAGAAGGAGCACAAGGAATTCCTCGAGAAGAACTTCCGCAGCCTGCTCGAAAAGGGGGAATGGTCGGTCCCGGCGACGCCCGAGAACCTGGGCGGCCTCGACCACCCTCCGATCATCACCCCTGAGTTCCTCCAGCGGGTCCGGGGAGGCGACTTCGAGATGGCGATCGTCTCGGCCGGCGTGGAGCTCGAGCGGGCGGCGATCGAGTACTACGCGAAGCAGGCGAAGGAGAGCCCCGACGAGGAGACCCGGAAGGTCTTCGAGTTCCTCTCGAAGTGGGAGGAGAGCCACCTCCGCCAGCTCGACGAGCTCCAGTCGCACCTCCGGGACCAGTACTTCGCCGACCGGGGCTTCTCCCCGATGTGACCCCCCGGCCCGGTTCCGCCGTGCCACCCACGGCCCCGCCCCCCGGCGGGGCCGCTTCGTGTCCGGGGAAGGTCGGCCCGTTCCCGGGAACGGCGCGGCGCTTCGCACCGCCCGGGCCGCTTTCCGGCGGTTCCTGCGCCACGCCCGTACGCGAGGCCGCGGGTTTCGTGGGCTCGTAGGGGCGGCCGGAAGGCCGCCCGCCGGTGCCCGGCGCGCGCGGTGCCTCGGGCGCGCGTGGTGGCATCGTCCGCGGTCGGGGCCGATCAGCGATTCCCGGCCAGCTCGTCGGCGATGCCGGCGGCGTAGTGCATGTCCCGGACCACGTGGTAGCCGGCGTGGACGAGCCGGTCGGGCACGTGCAGGAACTCCCAGCTCGCGACCTTGATGCGGGCGAGAGCCAGCAGGCCGTCCCGGAGAGGGCCGGCCGGCAGGGCCCGGACCAGCCACTGGGACGCGGCGACGACCGCCCGGTAGGCGGTCAGCCGCCCGGGAGGCCGGCCGGAGCGCACCCGGAGGACCGCCTCCAGCTCCGGGTCGTCACGGCCCGCGGCGAAGCGGACCGCCATCCTCCCGGCCTCCCGGTGGCGCTGGCAGTGGACCGCGAAGGAGGCCGCGTGCTCGCTCCGGTGGACTGCCACGAGGTCGTCCCGGTACCGAAGCCGGACGCCGGCCCGGACCAGGCGGTAAGCGAGGTCGATGTCCTCGAAGCCGTACCGGTCGTATCGCTCGTCGTAGCCGCCCACCGCGAGGAGCGTCTCCCGCGGCGCGGAGAAGTGACCGGTCAGGCAGAGGGCGAACGGGACGTCGTCCGCCGTGGCGAGCATCCGCTCGCGGCGCCGTTCTTCTTCCGCCGCCAGGAACCTTCCGAAGCGCCCGGTGAAGTGGTCCGGCGACGGGACGATCCGGCCGATCACCCCGGCGGCGGGCCCGGCCCGGGCGTGGGCCTCGGCGTGGCCGGCGAGGGCCCCGGGCGCGAGGGACATGTCGTCGTCGAGGACGAGGACGACCCGGCCCGCGGCCGCCTCGATCCCGCGGTTGCAGGCGAAGGCCCGGCCGCGATTCGGTTCGTGGCGCAGGATCCGTACCGGGTGGGCCCGGCCCTCGGCGAGGGCCGGTGGGACCGGATCCTCGCTCCCGTCGTCGACGACGACCACCTCGGCGCCCCCCGGGGGGGATGCCGCGGCGTCGAGGGCGGCGAGAGTCTCCGGCAGGCGCCGGGCTCCCCCGTGGGTCGGGACGACGACGGAGATCGCGAGCATGGGGGTACGATAGCCGACCGGGAGGATTCGTGGCGATGGGGAAGCGGCGCGAGACGGTCTACCTGGTCGACGGCACCTACACGGTCTTCCGGTCGTTCTTCGCGATCGGCCGGCTGACCGCCCCCGACGGGACGCCGACCTCCGGGGTCTACGGCTTTCTCGGGACGGTGCGCAAGATCGTCCGCGAGCGGAAGCCGGACTACCTGGGGGTTGCCTTCGATCTCGAGGGGCCGACCCACCGGGACGAGGCGTACGCGGAGTACAAGGCCCAGCGAGGCGCACCCCCGGAGGAGCTGGTCCCCCAGTTTTCCCTGGCGATGGAAGCCGCCCGGGTGATGGGCTGGCCCGTCCTGGCCGCCGAGGGGTTCGAGGCGGACGACGTGATCGCCACGCTGGCCCGGCAGGCCCGGGAGCGCGGCCTCGACGTCGTCGTCGTCACCTCGGACAAGGATCTCTACCAGCTGGTCGGCGAGGGAATCGTCGTGCTCAACCCGGCGAAGGACGACCGGGTCCTCGATCCCGCCGGGGTCGAGGAGGTCTTCGGCGTCCGGCCCGGGCAGGTCGTCGACGTGCTCGCGCTGATGGGCGACGCCTCCGACAACGTTCCCGGGGTTCCCGGGATCGGGGCCAAGACCGCGAAGGCCCTGGTGCGACGCTACGGGTCCCTCGCCGCGGTCCTCGAGCGGGCGCGGGAGTTCCGGGCGCTGTGGGCCGCCCGGGAGCGGGCCCTCGCCGCCCTCGCCGCGGGGGACGGGGAGGCGCTCGCGGCGGCGCTCGGCGAGCTCGCGGGCCCGGCCGCCCGGCTGGCGGAACTGGAGGAACGGCTCGGGGACGCCGACGACCTGGCGGCGCGCTTCCGGGCGGCCGCCGGGCTGACAGTGGAGACGCCCGCCCGCACGCTGAAGAAGGTCCTGAACGATCTCGGGAAGAAGACCCAGCCGAAGGCCTGGCTGGCGATCGCCGAGCACGAGGAGGAGGCCCTCTTCTCGCGGGACCTGGTCACCGTTCGGTTCGACGCCCCGGTCGAGCTCGACCTCGAGGCGATGCGGCCCGGTCACCCCGACGTGCCGGCGGCCGTCGAGCTGTTCACCCGCCTGGGCTTCCGGAAGCTGCTCGAGGAGATGGAGGAGCTGGCCGGGGAGGCGGCCGCTCCCCCGGCGGCGGGGGAGAGCCTGGACGTCACGATCCTGGCGGACGAGGAGGCCCTGGCGCGCGCGGTCCGCGCGATCCGCCGCCGGCGGAAGGAGCCGGTCGCCTTCGACACCGAGACCGACTCCCTGGACGCCCGGCACGCGCGCCTCGTCGGGGTGTCCTTCGCTGCCGCCGAGGACGGCGGGTACTACCTGCCGGTCGGCCATGCCGGCGGGGAGGAGCAGGTTCCCTGGGAGCGGGCCCGCGAGGTGCTGCGGGAGTGGCTCGAGGACCCGGCGGCCCCCAAGGCGGGGCAGAACCTGAAGTACGACCGGGCCGTGCTGCGGGCGGCCGGGATCGTCGTCGAGGGGATTGCCTTCGACACGCTGGTCGCCGCCCAGCTCATCGACCCGGGCCGGGGGGCGAGCCACCGGCTCGACGACCTGGCCCAGCGCTACCTGGGCGAGCGGATGATCGCCTACGGGGACGTCGCCGGGCGCGGGGAGGGGGAGCGCACCCTCGACCAGGTCGACGTGGCGTCGGTTGCTCGCTACGCGGTCGAGGACGCGGTGATCGCCCGCCGGCTGGTCCCGGTGCTCCGGAGGAAGCTCCGGGACGAAGGACTCGATGCCGTCTTCGAGGAGATCGAGATGCCCCTGGTCCCGGTGCTCGAGGAGATGGAGCACCACGGGATCCGGGTCGACACGGAGCGGTTGGCCGAGATGTCCCGCCGACTCGACGCGCGCCTCCTCGAGCTGGAGCGGGAGATCCACGAGCTGGCCGGTCACCCGTTCAACGTCAACTCCCCCCAGCAACTGCGGACCGTCCTCTTCGAGGAGCTGAAGCTGGTCCCCACCGGTCGTCGCACGAAGAAGACCCGCAAGCTGTCCACCGGCCAGGAGGTGCTCGAGGCGCTCTCCGAGCAGCACCCGCTGCCGGCGAAGGTGCTCGAGTTCCGGGAGCTGGCCAAGCTCAAGGGGACCTACGTCGACGCGCTGCCCCGCCTCGTCGACCCGGCCGACGGCCGGATCCACACCCGTTTCCACCAGCTCGGGGCGGCGACCGGCCGGCTCAGCTCGTCGGACCCGAACCTGCAGAACATCCCGGTGCGCACGGAGATCGGGCGGGAGATCCGGCGGGCCTTCGTGCCGGAGCCCGGGTGGCGGTTCCTCTCGGCGGACTACTCCCAGATGGAGCTGCGGATCCTCGCGCATCTCGCCGAGGACGAGGAGCTGATCGCCGCGTTCCGCCGCGGGCTCGACATCCACCGCCACACGGCGGCCCTCGTCGCCGGGGTCGCCTACGAGCTGGTGACCGACGAGCTGCGTTCCCGGGCGAAGGCGGTGAACTTCGGGATCATCTACGGCATGTCCGAGTTCCGGCTCGCCCGGGAGCAGGGGATGAGCCGGGAGGAGGCCCGGGCGTTCATCGAGGCCTACTTCGCCCGCTACCCGCGGGTGAAGGAGTACATCGACCGGGTGATCGCGGACGTCCAGCGCACCGGCGAGGTCCGCACCCTCTTCGGCCGTCTCCGGCGCTTCCCCGAGCTGGTCGAGGAAGAGGGCCGTCGTTCCGGCGTCTCCCGCCCGGTGCGGGAGCAGCTTCTCCGCCAGGCGGTGAACACGACGATCCAGGGGACCGGGGCCGACATCGTGAAGAAGGCGATGGTGGCCGTCGCGCGACGCCTCCGGGAGGAAGGGTTCCGGGCCCGGATGCTGCTCCAGGTCCACGACGAGCTGCTCTTCGAGGTCCCGCCGGAGGAGGAAGATCGCCTCGCCGCCCTGGTGCGGAAGGAGATGGAGGGGGTCGTCGAGCTCGCCGTTCCCCTGACGGTCGACGTTCGCACGGGCGACGACTGGGCCGCCGTCCACTGAGGCCGGCGCTCGCGGGCGCCGGCCTCAGCTTCCGGCGGGGCAGGTCACCTTCGCCGTCACCGGGTCGGAGCCGGCGACGCGGAAGCGCACCGTGACCGGTTCGTCGTCGCCGGGGCAGCGCACTTCCGCGGTCCATTTCCCCGGGGGAAGAGGAGGCAGGGAAAGCCTGCCCCCGGCGCCGGAGACGAGACCGCCCTGCCCGCCGAGCAGCAGGGTGGCCAGGGAGACGGCGGGAAGCGCCTCCGGGCCGTTGGCCGGCCGCAGGGAGACGAGGCGGACGCCGCGCACCGGAGCACCGTTCTCGTCGCGCGCGACAAGCGTTACCGGGAGGGTGTCCTCGAAGTCGATCTCCTGGAGGTCTCCTTCCGGGGCCGGGGCGAGCACCTGCCCGAGAGCGAGTCCGAAACGGGGACTCACCGCCGCGACCTGCCAGCTTCCGCCGGGCAGGGTGTCGAGCTGGACGAGGCCATCGTCGTCGGTATCCCGGCCCGCCACGGGCCCGAGGTTCGGGGCGGGGGAGTCGAGGACCAGCACCCGGGCGCCGGCCAGCGGTTCACCGGACGGGGCGAGGACCCGGACGGGGACCGCCTCGGCCGGGGGGAGCACGAGGTCCACCTCGACCTCCCCGTCCTCGCCGACCTCGAACGGCTCGGACCGCACGAAGGCGTGCCCCCGTGCCGACCCGACCAGGGTCCACGTTCCTTCCGGTACCCACCGGAGCCGGAAGGAGCCGTCCCGCCCGCTCGTGGCGACGGGGGTCGTGTCACCGGGCCGGTCGTCGTCTTCCCTCCGCAGCACCACGGTGGCCCCGGCGATCGGCTCTCCCCCGGGATCCCGTACGGTGCCCTGCACGGTCGCCGCCGGGAGGTGGATGTCGCGAGTGACCGCCGGGACGTTGGCCGGCACCTCGACGCGGGTCGTCGTACTGGCCACCAGGACGGTGGCGTTCGTTCCATTCCCCGCGCTCTTCCCGGCGAGGCGCATCACGGCGACCGACCAGGTGCCGGGGGCGGGCAGCTCCACCCGGTAGCGTCCCTCCCCGTCGGCCCTGGCCGAGACGAGTCGGCCGTCCTCGCGCAGGAACGTGAGCTGTGCCGGGACCGGCCGACCCCCCTCGAGGACCCGCCCGGAGAGGACGATGCCACCGCCCTGCTCGGGAAAGTCGACCCGGAGCTTCTTCCCCGCCTCCACCGTGACGGTTCGCACCTTCAGGCCGGAAAGGTCGAAGCCGTCCTCGCCGGGCTCGGACAGCATCGCGACGATCGTCGTCGGGCCGGGGGCCAGGTGCTCGAGGCGATAGTGACCGGCGGCGTCGGTCTCGGCGGAGTGGTCGAGGTCGGGGGTCATGCCGCGCATCACCATCACCTTGACCCCCGCCGCCGGGGAGCCGTCCCCGCGCCGGACCGTGCCCTCCACGACACCGCCTCCCGCCAGCTCGACGCGCAGCGGGTCCGGCGCGGTTCCCTCCTCGAGCATCGTCTCGACCCGGGTGGTGGCGTACCCGTCGGCCCGGACCTCGAGCACGACCCGTCCCGGTTCGAGGCCGCCGAGGGTGAACCGGCCCTTCGCGTCCGTCCGGCTGCCCCTGCCCGGCTCACCGTCCGCGGCGTCCATCCGGCGCTGCATCGCGAGGAACGGATCGGTCTCGGCCCGCTCCACGGTGGCCCCGGCGACCGGTTCCCCGGTCGCCGCGTCGACCACCGTTCCGGAGAGCTCGATCCCCGGGTCGAGGGTCACGGTTCCCAGGTCGACGCTTTCCCCCGGCCCCACCTCGACCTTCCCGAGGGTGCGGGGCAGGGCCCCGGGGTGCTCGAGGACGAGGCGGTACGTGCCGGGGGACAGGTCGCGCAGCCGGAAGGAGCCGTCGGCCTCCCGGAACGTGCGCCGCTCGTCGAGCCAGCGGCTGCTCGCGGCGGCGGGGAGGCCCGGGGGAGCCGCATCCCCGCGATCGAGGCGCCGGTACCGAACGACCAGCGGCGTCGCCGGCCCGCCCCGCTCGCCCCCGAGGATCGCCCGGCCGGCGATCTCGCCGGGGACGGACAGCCGGACCTCGAGCCGGTCTCCCGGCTTCGCCGTTCCCTCCCACGGGGCACCCTCGTCGGGCTCCACGGAGACGGTGTAGCTCGCGCCCTCCGCGAGGCCCCCGAGGAGGAAGCGCCCGTCCTCACCGGTGCGCGTCGTCTTCCAGCCGGCCCGGCCCGGGGCCGCCATCCCGGCGGCCCGGGCGGTGACCCGCGCTCCCGCCACCGGTTCTCCGCCCGGGGAGAGGACGATTCCCTCGATGGCGGGACCGCGCCGGAGAACGACCTTCCCGAGGTCGGTGGTCTTCCCCTCGACGAGCTCCACCTCGCCGAGGTCGACCGTCGCGTGTCCCGCGGCGTCGAGGGAGAGTTTCCAGGTGCCGGGGGCGAGTCCCTCGACGACGAGCCGCTCGCCGGTCCACCCGCCGTCGTCCTCGTCGAGCGTCCGGGTCTCCCACCGGGACGTACCCCGGACCGAGAGCTCGAACGGAACGCCGGTGACGGGGCGGTCCTCCTCGTCGACGAGCACGAGGCCGATCGCGGCGCCCCGGGTGAGCCGGACCTCGCCGAGCTGGATCGTGCCTTCGCCCCGGCTCGGGAGCTCGACGACCCGCGGCGCGAACCGGTGGGCTCGGACGGCGAGACGCAGGGGGACGCCCGCCGGCGCCGAGAGCGCGAAGCCGCCGTCGTCACCGGTCGTCGTCCGGCAGTTCCGCCAGGCGGCCGGGTCCTTCAGGATGTCCATCTCCCGCAGGGGTGTCGCCCCCACGCGGGCCCCGGCGACCGGCCGCCCGTCGGGGTCGACGACGCGGCCGGTGACGCGGACCCTGCCCGGGCCCGCCGCGGGAACGAACGGGGTCGCGACAAGGGAGACGAGGACGAACAGGGCGACGAATCGAACGGCCGGGGGAATCGAAGCGGACACGTGGCACCTCCCTCCTGCGGCCTCATTCTACGGCGGGTCCCGCGGGAACGACTCGCCCGCGGGGGAACCGCGGCGATCCGCGTTGCCGATCCGGGACGCGCGAGCCGCGGAAAGCCCGGAGGCGCCCGCAGGCATCCGCCCGCGTTCGCCCCGGGACGCTTCCCGCGCCGGGTCGCCCGGGAACGTTCAACTCGTTTTCGTACAGGGCGTTACGGAAACGTGCCCCCCCGGCGGCGGGAACCTATATTCGGCGGTGCGGGGAAACCGGGGTTGCCGCGGGGAATCCGCGCGCGCCCCCACGGGAACCGGATGAACGAGCCGCGGGCGAACGTCCTCGTCGTCGACGACAACCCCTCGGTGCGCGAGGTGTTGCGCGAGGGCCTCGAGGCGTTCGGGTACCGGGTCGAGACCGTCGGCTCCTCGGAAGAGGCCAAGCAGAGGTTCACCGACGGGAAGTTCGACCTGGTGCTCTCCGACATCGACATGCCGGGCGAGTCGGGCACCGAGCTCCTGCGCTGGATCAAGGAGCAGGACGAGGACGTTGCGGTCGTCATGATCACCGGAATCGACGACGCCTCGACCGCCGTCGCCGCGATGCACGCCGGGGCAGCCGACTACCTGTGCAAGCCGTTCTCGCTGCCCGAGGTCAAGGCCCGGACCGAGCAGGCCCTCGAGAAGCGCCGCCTCGTCCTCGAGAACCGCGCGTACCAGGACCGCCTCGAGAAGCTCGTCGAGGAACGCACCCACGAGGTGCTCCAGGCGATGTCCCGCATCCGGATGCTCAACGACGAGCTTCGCCTCGCCTACGACACGACCCTGTCGGCCCTGATGATCGCCCTCGACTACCGGGACAACGAGACCCAGGGCCACTCGATCCGCGTCGTCGAGTACACGGAGCGCCTGGCGGCGGAGCTCGGCGTCTTCGAGCCGGAACTGACCCACATTCGCCGCGGGGCGATGCTCCACGACGTCGGCAAGATCGGGATCCCGGACCGCATCCTGCGGAAGCCCGGTCCCCTCGACGACGAGGAGTGGGAGCTGATGAAGCTCCACCCGAAGCTCGGCTGGGAGATGCTCCGCGACATCGCCTTCCTCGAGGAGTCCGCCCGGATCGTCCTCGCCCACCACGAGCGGTACGACGGGAAGGGTTACCCGAACGGTCTCAAGGGGGAGGAGATTCCCCTCGGGGCCCGGATCTTCGCCGTCGCCGACACGTTCGACGCGATGACGTCGGACCGGCCGTACCGGAAGGCGCTGCCGTACTCCCGGGCGCGCCAGGAGCTGATCGACTTCGCGGGGACCCAGTTCGATCCCCGGGTCGTCGAGGCGTTCCTGCGGGTGCCGGAGTCGGAGTGGTGGGAGATCCGCGAGCGGTGTGCGCGAGAGATCGCCGAGCGGACCGGCGCCGGCATCCCGCGCAGCCTGCTCGACCGCCTCGCCGAGCCGGTGCCGGTCTGATCCCGGCTCGCCCTCCCGATCCGCGGTAGATTGCCGGGGACGGTCCCGCGCCCGGGGCCGGGGGAGGTCGTCCATGAAGCGCGTTCCCCGTCTCGTCCCGTTCCTCCTCCTGCTGGCCTCGGCCCTCGTCCTTGCCGCCGCGGCCCGTGCCGGCGGCGATCCCGCCGCGCTGCCGGACTGGCTCGAGGTCGACTACGGGGCCCTGGTCGACCGGGAGGCGCTGACTCCCTCGGGGGAGCCTCTCGGCGTCGTTCTCGATCGTCTCGGCGGCCGACCCCTCCCCGGCGCGGGGGAGCCCGGCCGCGAGCGCGATCGCCTGGACCACGTCCTGGTCGACCCGTTCCTCGAGCGGTACGCCTTCGTCCTGCCGGACGCCCTCGATGCGCTCGCCGGTGCCCCGGACCCGCCGATGGTCGAGATCGGCCGCCTGTGGGCCCCGGGAGAACCGCAGCCCGCCTGGGTGGCGCTGCTCCGGGCCCGGCGCTGGGTCGTCGAGTCGGACGGCCGGGGCCGGCTGCGTGTCTTCCTGCCGTTCCGGGAGGGGGAACGAACGGACCGCATCCCGCCCGCCGCGAGCGGCGCGGCCGCCGAGCGGGCGTTCCGGGACGCCTGGCCCGTCCTGCGCCACGTCCTCGGTGCCGAGCGGCGGCGGCTCGCCGCCCAGCGCGGGGGCGACGCCCCGGCCCTCCTCGTCGAGGTGCACCCGTACGTGGCGCGGCCCGCGAAGACGTCGTTCCTGCTCGGCACCGCCCGGCGGGTGATCGAGGTGACCGACACCGGGCCGGACGGCACGCGGCCGCCCCTCGACCTCGAGGCGCTGCGGGCGTTCTTCCGGGAAGGCTGGCAGGTCGAGGGTGGACGGCTGGACGGCGACGGCGGGCTCGTCCTTCTCGGGTCTCGGCCTGCCGTGCCGCCGACGCTCCTCGGGGAACCGGTCTCCCTCGCCGACCTGGCGGTCGCGTGGCGGGCGGTGGCCCACGGCGAGGGGGCGACCCCGTCGATGAGCCTCGATCGCGGGCGCCATCCCTGGGAGTCGATGGTCGACTTCGGCGGGCGCCTCGGGGACACGCGCCTCGGCTGGGTCAGCCTGCTGTGCGACGTCCGGTTCAAGACGTTCAGCCTGGGGATCGACGTCCTCGCGGGGAAGGACGTCCGCGGGAAGATCCGGGAGAGCGTTCCCGGCTTCGCGACCCACCTCGAGCGGTTCGCCCGGGACCCCGCCAGCCGGCAGGTGATGGGCCAGCAGACCCGGCTCTGGTTCTACCCGGACACCGTCGACCTGGTCCTCTCGCCCGCCCGCGACCTGCTCGCGATCCGGCGCGCACGCATGCTCGCGAGCTCGGAAGGACTGCGGGGCATCGAGGCCGGTGCGGGCACCCGGGAGCTGCCGCCCTGGACCCGGGAGACGATCGCGGCGATCAACGAGCGGTACGACGAGCTTGCCGGGCTCTTCCCGGAGCTGCGGGAGCTCGACCAGGTGGCGCGCCTGCTGTCCCTCGCCACCTGGCTCCGGCGGGCGCGGGATGCCGGGTTGGCCATCCCGGAGCTGGACGCACTGCTGGCGCTCCCCCTGCCGGCCGCGCCGACGCCGCGGACCTTCCCCCAGCTCCTCGCCTTCGACGTGCTCCCGGCGCCCGGCGGGAAGGGCCCCGTCGACGTGATCGATCGGACTGACGTCGCCCTGGCCCTCGGCCGCCTGGAGCCCCGGGCCGGGGGGCGGCTCCCCCGGGAAGAGCGGTTCCGGCGGGCCATGCTCGGGCTCGACCCGCGACTGCCGGATCACCGGCGGCTGCTGGGCGAGATGCGCGCGATCGACCCGCGGAGCGCCGACCCCGGCGTGGTCGACCGGCTGGTCACCCGGGCCGAGCGCCTCCGGATGCATCACCTGGTGCTCGCCTCGATCCAGGGGGAGCCCCGGGAGCGGGTCCGCCGCCGGTACCTGGCGGAGCCGCACCTGCGGGTCTTCTCGATCGGCATCGGGGGCCTCGACCTCGGGATGGACGGGGCCCTCGACCGGGCGGCGGGGTCGGCGAGGGAAGACACCCTTCGCCCGGGGGGGCGTTCCGGGGCGGCGATGCCGGCACCGGGCGGGGCACGAAGGATCCTCCGACGCCGGACGGCCGGGGCGCGGGATGCCTGGCGGCGCGACCCGGCGGGACTGCCGCAGGCCGTCCTCCCGGACCACGGCGCCGGGGTCGATCGCCTGCCGGCGCTCGACGCGGCGGCGGGTGTCCGCCTCGAGCGGGCGTTCGGGGACCACCTGGTGCGGGTGGTCGACCGGCCGGCCGGTCCGGGCGGGCGGCTCGCGGTCCGCGTCGTCGAGACGCTCTTCCATCGGCACGGTCCCGGCGCGAGCTTCCGCCGGGTGCTCCTCCGCCCGGGCGGGACCGCCGTCCACGTGCGGCGGTACGAGGGGGGGCGGTTCCTCGCGTACTCCTTCCGCCGGCAGGGGGACCGGGCGCAGGCGGACCCGGGCCCGCCCGATCGCTTCTGGACGCCGGGGGACGAGCCGGGGCCGGGCCTCGAGCAGGACGCCCCCGGCGATCTCCCGGACGACGTCCTCGTGCTGCGGGTCGGCCGGTCGGGCCGGGGGGAGCCCGGCACCGGGCCGGTCGAGCTGGTGCTGCGGAAGGGGCCGGAGCGCCTGGCCGCCCCCGTGCCCCGGAAGGTCCTCCAGCGGTTCGTCCTCGGCCCGCGGGCGGACGAGCAGCGGGCGGCGAAGGTCCCCGGGCTCGTCCCGCTGCCGGACCGGGTGAAGGGGGCCGGGGTGCTGCTCGTGCCCCTGGACCCGGCCCACCGGGCGCTTCCCTGGCGCTTCCGGCTCGCCCCGGTTCCCGGGGAGGAGGACCCGCGGAACCTCGTGCGGGCGGCGAACGAGTGGCGGACCGTCGAGGCCGGGCGCGGCCTGCCGCCGGCCGCCCTGGCGGTCGACGTTGCGGCGGCGATCCGCCGCCGGGCGGCGGCGCCGGGACCGGCCAAGGGGATTCTCCTGCTGCTGCCGGAGGGGGCCTTCCCGGGGCTCGCCGCGCGCGTCGAGTCCGCCCTCCGGGAAGCCTGGCCCGCCGCGACGGAGGGCCGGAAGGGGCACCGCCGGCGGGGCCGCCGCAGGAAGAAGACCGCCGCACCTCCCGGCCCGGTACCGGTCACGGTCGCCCGGGAACTCCCGGGCCGGGTGCCGGGAACGGTGGTCGTCGTCTCCGGCGAGGACCCGGACGTCCTGTCGGCGCGGCTCGCGTCCCTCGGCCGGGACCCGCGCCTCGCCGGGAGGCTGCTCGCCGCCTGGCCCCTCGCCGGGCCCCTGCGGGACGACCTGCCGGTCCGCCTCCTCGAGGAAGGCGAGGTCGTCGGGGTCGGCCTCGCCGACCCGCCCTGGCCGAACCTCTACCGCGTGCCGGAACGGCTCGCGGAGTGGGCAGGGGCCCTCGCGGGCCGGGAGACGATCGACGGGGCCCCCGGTCCCTTCACCTGGACCTGGTGACGAACTGCCTGCCCGGGCCGGGCGTCGGTCGTCCATTCCGAGCGGAGGATACGAACTCTCGCCCCCTGTTCTCCCCGTTGTCCGGGGGCGCCTGCACTGCTAAGAAAGACATGCTGGGCGCGCTGGAAGGGGGGATGCCATGAAACGCCGTCGGTCTGTCGTGGTGGTGGCGGGCCTCGTGCTCGCCGCGATCGTCGTCCCGTCGCTTTCCCTCGCCGGTGCCGATGCTCCCGGGCTCGGGGCGCGGGTCGCCGCGATGCGCGCGGTCGAGGAGGTCCGGTGGTCGCACCGGACCTGGCCGGCCGCGAACCCGGGACCGAAGCCGGCGCTCGACGAGGTCGTCCCGGCGGGACTGTTCCGGGAGCGGGTGCTCGACGCGCTGGCGATGAGCCTGGCGCTCGAGCGGTACTGGAACCGGCCCCTGCAGCCCGCGCAGCTCCAGGCGGAGCTGGACCGGATGGCGCGCGAGACGCAGGCGCCGGACCGGCTCCGGGAGCTGTTCGCCGCGGTGGGCAACGATGCCGTGCTCGCGGCCGAGGTGATCGCGCGCCCG
>Ga0256914_1000189_pt1 | contig 59341 bp, 51 predicted proteins | sample HulkmetaG_FD_191571 | JGI IMG/M metagenome (GOLD analysis project Ga0256914, IMG submission 191571) | Hydrothermal chimney microbial communities from Main Endeavour vent field at the Juan de Fuca Ridge, Pacific Ocean - Hulk | ecosystem: Environmental > Aquatic > Marine > Hydrothermal vents ...
AACATTATCGCACCATCTGGGTGAAAGAAGATGATGATCGAGTCGTGCAGGTTATCGATCAGCGCTTTTTGCCCCACAAATTCATCATCGAAGACCTCACCAACGTAGACGAAGCCGCCCGAGCCATCAAAGAGATGCACATTCGCGGCGCGGGCCTGGTGGGCGCCACCGCCGGCTTTGGCATGTATCTGGCCGCACTGGAAGCGCCCGTCACCTCGGCGGAAGCCTTTACCGCTTTTATGGTGGAAGCGGGTGCGAAGCTGAAGGCCACCCGTCCCACCGCAGTCAATTTGGAATGGGCGGTGCATCGCCAGTTAGACGCCATGGCCCAGGCGCCAGCTGTCGATGAGAAAATAGCCATAGCTTTTCAGACTGCCAAGGCGATTGCGGATGAGGACGCGGCATTCTGCCGCCGCATCGGCGAACATGGCGTCAGCATCATCGAGGAGATCAGCAAAAAGAAGCATGGCGAGACGGTGAACATCCTCACCCACTGCAACGCGGGCTGGCTGGCCTTCGTCGATTACGGCACCGCCACCGCGCCCATCTACGAAGCGCATAACCGCGGCATCAAAGTGCATGTCTGGGTGGATGAGACTCGCCCGCGCAACCAGGGCGCGCGTCTCACCGCCTGGGAGCTGGGCCAGCATGGCGTGCCCCACACCGTGGTCGCCGACAATGTGGGCGGACATCTGATGCAGCATGGGTTGGTGGATATGGTCATCGTGGGCACCGACCGCACCACCTACACCGGCGATGTGGCCAACAAGATCGGCACCTATCTCAAAGCGCTGGCCGCACACGATAACGGCGTGCCCTTCTACGTGGCCCTGCCCTCCTCATCCTTCGACTGGACTATTCGCGATGGGATCAAGGAAATCCCCATCGAGGAGCGGGGCGAGGAGGAGGTCAAATACATTCAAGGGCTGCACCAGGGAGAGATCGTCAAAGTGCTGCTGACGCCCGCAGAGAGCCCCGCCACCAACTTCGGTTTCGATGTCACGCCCCGCAAGTATGTCACCGGGCTCATCACCGAACGGGGCATCTGCGACGCCTCAGAAGCGGGCGTGTTGGGCCTTTATCCTGAGAAGAAGCGGCGCTCGTGAAATGTGATGCGTGACGACCTCACTTTTTGCATTTTGCCTTTTTAATTTTGCATTTTCAAAGCAGGAGTTTGTGTTATGCCTTTTTATCCCCTCAACGAAGAAAACATCCTCGACTACCTCCAACAGCGCCCGGCGCTAAAGGATTTCTTTCCCGCCGACGCCCCACTTTCCATTCGCGAGGTGGGCGATGGCAACCTGAACTTCGTTTACATCATCGAAAACCAAAACAATCCCGACAACGCCATGGTGCTCAAGCAAGCATTGCCTTATTTGCGGGTGCTGGGCGAATCGTGGCCGCTGACCCAGGAGCGGGCCCGTTACGAGGCTCAGGCCCTGGCCGAGCATAACAAATACGCCCCGGGCCTGGCTCCTGAGCTGTATGATTTCGATGATGAGATGTCCACCATCGCCATGGAGTATCTGGGTAAACACGCCATCATGCGCAAACCCATGGTGGCTCGCGAAAAGTTTCCCAAATTTGCAGATCACATTTCCTCCTTTCTGGCCCGAACCCTCTACTTCACCTCGAATTATTATCTCTCCGGGCCAGAAAAGAAGCTGCTTCAGGCGAAATTCGTCAACGAAGAGCTGCGCAAATTACAAGAAGATTTTGTATACACCAACCCCTACAAAGAATCGGAGGAGAACAACTGGAACCCGCTGGTGGATGATGAGGTGCAGGCAGTGCGTTCAGATGCAGCCCTGAAGCTGGAAATCGCCGCGATGAAGAACAGCTACATGAATCATGCCGAGGCCCTCATTCACGCAGACTTGCACACCGGCTCCATCATGCTCAACCAGGACGATACGCGGGTCATCGATCCTGAATTCGCATTCTTTGGACCCATGGGATATGACGTGGGCGCGGTGCTGCAAAATCTGGTGCTCAACTATCTTTCCCACTACGGTCACACGCCCGATCCTGAAATCCGGGCCGATTACCAGGCCTGGGTGCTGCAAACCATTCGGGAGATATGGCATCAGTTTGCGGAGAAATTCGACCGCCTGTGGGTGGAAAATGTCCGCCCCGATAGCGAACTCATGCCCCTGGGCTATTGGGATTTCCCGGGGGGGCAGGAGGCTTTCGCCGACTATCGCCAGCGCACCATCCAGCACATTTTGGAAGAGACAGCAGGCCACGGCGGCGTCAAATTCCTGCGCCGCATGATGGGCGTGGTCAGCGTGTGGGATATTTCCAGCATCGAAGACCCCGCGAAGCGGGCCGTGGCCGAGCGGGCCGCCATTCGCATTGGCAAGCGCTGGCTCATGGAGCGCAAATCCATCACCTCCATCGATGATCTCATCGGCATCGTGCAGGAGGAGACCAAAGACATCGTCGTATGAGCATGCTCAACATCATCGGTCCCAACGATCCCGCCCTGGATGCGCTGGCCGCGGCTTTGGCCCAGCGGCCCGAACTGAACGCGCAATTGCGCATCATCCCCTGGCCCCAGTATCGCCAAACGCTCATGGCCGGGTTGCACGCGGAAGAAAGCCCCTGGCAGGCTGCATTCGCGCCCGGACACATCTGGCTGCCCGAATTGGCCCATCATCATCTGCTGGCGGCTCTGGGGCCCCTGCTGGCGAAAACGGAGCCAGAGGTGCGGGCCGCTTACGATGCCGGGGACATCATCCCTGCGGTGGCGGAAGAATGTCGGTACGAGGGAGAAGATTACCTCTTGCCGTTGTTCACCGATGGTCACATTCTGTTTTATTTGGAAAAATGCTTCGACTTTGCGGATGAAGTTCCAGTAGTCTCCACGCACGACATCGCGTCGTTGGCCCGCCAGGCCCATCATCCACCAAAGCATTACGGCCTGGCTCTAAAAGCAGACGCCAGCGAGATCTTCACCGATTGGTTGCCCTATCTGTGGGAGGCTGGTGGACGCATTTTCGACGATGCCGGGCAGCCCGAGCTCGACAATCCAACAAATATCGAAGCTCTGGCCTATTACTGCTCTCTCGCCTCTCTCTGCCCACCCACGACATCCTCTTACGGGAATGCCGAAATTGCCGGCGCGTTGCGCGCTGGCGAGGCCGCGCTTGTGGCCACCTGGGGAGGACAGGCCGCCCCCATCTTTCTGGATGACGCCTCTTCTCCGTTGCCTTATCGGGCTGCTGTTTTCCCCACGCCCTGGAACGCCACCTGGGGCGTGGGGATTCCTGCCAACCAGCCGGAGGCCCGACAACAGCAGGCATTGAGCGCGTTGATGCAGGTTATGGGACCAGCGACCGATCGGGCGGTCATTCGCACCGCGGGCAGCCCGGTGCGGGCAAGCACCTACACGCCCGCCGCCCTGAGCCGCTATCCCTGGCTCGCGGCTCAACGCGAGATGCTTCGACGGGCGCGTCCCTTGCCGGCAGATCCTCGGTTGGGGCTTTTCTTGGGAGACTTGTACGCCTATGTGCATCGGGCGTTCACTGGTGAGATGACGCCTGCAGACGCCTTGCAGGCAGTGCAGCAATTGGCGGAAGGAAAATTGGCGGGCGTCAGATCGTAACGATGGCTGGCTGAATTGAGGGGAGTTTCAATGTTGGGGTAATTTGTTTTATGGCGCCTTGGCCGAGTGAACTCGGACTCTACAGGCGCGTCCCCCACCCTAGTTTTCTCCCCCGCCCATCTCGGAGCGAAGGAGGGGTTGTGGAAAGGTGTTTAGATAGATAGCGCCCGTGGACGCTCTATGGCGACCTGGACGACAGAGGGCCCCCCTGGCCGCAGACCTGAAGCGCCCGACTTGATTCGGCCATGAACGCGAAAAGCGCCCTCATTTTGAAACGCACCCTATTCGAATCTGCTATTTGCCGAATGGCTCTGCGATCGTTTATCATGGGCGCGTTGTTTTTCAGCAGATGCGTACTTGAAACTTGAGAAAAGTGCTGCACATTTTGACGAACATAGACGATGGTTCGTTCGCTTCGTCCACTTTCGTCTATCTTCATCGGATGAGTTGGAAGCATTTTCAAGGTTTATTTTTTACTCATATCATCATCGCATACATTAGAGAGGATACTTATGTTCCGTCAACGCAATTTTTTGGCCATAGCAGTAGTGCTCCTGGCTGTGGCTATGTTTTTTGGCTTGATCATCACAGGCGTTGTTTCTGCACAATCAGGGACAACGCCGCCGTCACTATCGCATCCCTATGTAAGCCCACCGGTGAGCCCGAGCGACACCTCCAGCCTGCCGCCTGCGCCATCGGTGCATGAACCTGCTGGCAAAACTATCATCCGCGAAGTGAAGCCCCTCCCCAGAAAGAGGGCGACGCTGGACGCCCAATTTCAGCCTTCTGCCAACGTCCAAAACGTGATGGCGCCGGCCGCCATGCCCGGCACATTGATGAATTGGGAGGGTATTCCTCACACGGGCGTGTTGCCCCCCGACACCAACGGTCAGGTCGGGCCGAATCATTACGTGCAGATCGTCAATCATTCCGATGGGGCTGAAGTTCGCATTTGGAACAAACAAGGCGATCAATTATTTGATTTTCTTTTGCGCGATCTTTGGCCCAATAACGATCCATGCTACATTGACGCCTACGGCGATCCTGTGGTCTTGTATGATCAGATGGCCGATAGATGGGTGTTGACTCAATTCGCTTTACCTAATCCCAGGCCCTATTATGAGTGTTTTGCTGTTTCAGTGACAGGCACTCCCACCAACGATCCCAACGACTGGCACCTTTACACGTTCAAGGTGCACGAAACCAAGATGAACGATTACCCTAAACTTGGCGTCTGGCCTGATGGCTACTATATGTCGGTCAATCAATTTTTAGGAGGCGTGCAGTGGGCCGGCGCCGGGGTCTTTGTTTTCGATCGGAATAAGATGCTCGACGGTGATTCAGCCACCTTCCAATACTTTGATCTTGAGGATGTCAATAAAGATTACGGCGGGTTGCTGCCCAGCAATCTCATGGGCGATACGTTGCCACCAGCGGGCGCGCCCAACTATTTCATGTCGGTGGATATGAATTGGAGCGGAACTGATGATATCTTGCACATCTGGGAATTCCATACCGACTGGGATACGCCTGACAATTCCTCTTTTACGCTGGTCAAAGAGCTTACAGTGGATCCCTTCGATTGGAATATCTCCGGCGTTCCCCAGCCTAACACCACTCAAGATCTCGATGCATTAGCCGATCGGTTGATGATGCATCTGTGGTATCGGAATTATGGCGATCATGAGTCGTTGGTCGTGAATCATACGGTTGATGTTGGTGGGGATCATGCCGGTGTGCGCTGGTATGAGATTCGAGGCGGAACTGTGAATACGACCCTGGCTGATGCCGCCATCTATCAGCAAGGCACCTATGCCCCGGATGCGGATCATCGCTGGATGGGTAGCGTTGCCATGGATCACGTGGGCAATTTAGCGGTCGGATTCAGCGTATCCAACGGAGTGAATGTCTACCCTGGCATTCGCTATGCTGGGCGACATGACTCTGATCCCCTGGGACAGCTCGCGCAAGGCGAAGCAACCATCATTGCAGGAAGCGGTTCGCAGACCAGCAGCTCAGGACGTTGGGGGGATTACAGTTCTCTGACCGTAGACCCCGCAGATGATTGCACTTTCTGGTTCACGACTGAGTACATGGAGAGCACCAGCGAAAAGAATTGGCAAACGCGTGTGGCCTCCTTCAAGTTCGATAACTGTTGCAATGGGCAGACATCGGATGTTGAGGGGCTGACCATCAGCCAGTCGGGGAACAATGTGGTGTTGTCCTGGTCTGATGCTGGAGCTACCGAATACAAAATTTATCGAGCCTCTGATAATCCTTATTTCACGCCGAATGATGCCACAAATTTGGTGGCGACAGTGACGACCCCCTCTTATACCGACCAAAATGTAATCGGTGACGCCAGCGCCAACTATACCTACAAAGTGCGGGGCGTGGATAGTTGCGCTCCTTCAACACCCAATTACACTGAGCGTGTTGGCGAGTTTGATTTTACGCTCGTTCCCGGCTCGAATTGATCTAAATCATTGTCACTCGAGAGGGGCGGCCACCATGGCCGCCTCTTTTGCTTTTTGGCGAAGGAATGCTTACGATTGGGAGGGAATAGCTTTACGCTACGATTTTTTGCCGATTGTTATGACATCCGATCTCATTCTCTACAACGCCCGTATCTACACCCAATGGTCGCAACGCCCCTGGGCTCAGGCTCTGGCGTCGCACAATGGCCGCATCATAGCGGTGGGGGCCGACAGGGATCTGTTGCCGTGGGCTGGCGCTTCGACCCGCACCATCAACGCATATGGTCATCTCATCCTTCCCGGTTTTACCGATTCCCACATCCATCTCTTCGATCTGTCTCGGCGCCGCGGACAGGTCGCACTTTATGATGTCCCCAGTCTGGATGCACTCCTAACTCAGATCAAGATACATGCCGAGAGGTTGCCCGCGCACGTTTGGGTGTTGGGCTATGGCTGGAATGAAAGCTCTTGGCCTGAGCGTCGTTTTCCCACCCGGCACGATTTGGATGCAGTTACTGGCGGGCGGCCCGCGGTCATCTGGCGCACCGACCTGCACGCGGCCGTGGCCAACAGCGAGGCGCTGCGCCGGGCCGGCATCGGTCCGAACACGCCCGATCCCCCTTCCGGCGTCATCGATCGGGATGAGAGCGGCCAGCCCACGGGCGTGCTGCGGGAACTGGCGATCAATCTGGTGCGCGTGGTCATCCCGCCGATGGACGAGACGACCGCTGCTGCGAATTTGCAGGCTGTGGCAGCCGATCTGCACCGGCTGGGCATCGTCGCTGCACACGATCAGCGTATGAAAGACAACGCCGAGGAGGGACCCGAGGCCCTGCGTCTCTACCAGCGGCTGGCCGCCCGTGGCGAGTTGCCCCTGCGCGTCAGCTGCAATTTAGAAGCCGCCCATCTGGATCAGGTCATCGAATTGGGCTTGCAAAGCGGTTTTGGAGATGAATGGGTGCGCTTCGGGCACGTGAAGCTGTTTGCCGATGGCTCATTGGGCGCCCGCACCGCCTGGATGCTGGCCCCTTATGAGGGCGATCCCGGGAACACGGGGATGTATCTCACGCCGCCTGAGGAAATGGCCGATCTCATCCAGAAAGCGCATCGGCACGGCGTTGCCATCTCTATCCACGCCATCGGCGATCGGGCTAACCGCACCGTGCTGGATATCTTCGATGAGGCGATGGCAGCGGGCAGCGCCTCGCCCCCCCTCATTCCTCACCGCATCGAGCACGTCCAGACCATCCAGCCCGAGGATCAGCCCCGACTGGCCCGGATGGGCATCACCGCCTCCGTGCAGCCCATCCACTGCACCGATGATATCCCCAATACCGGTCGGTTGTGGGGCCCGCGCGGGCGCAACACCTACCCCTTCCGCAATCTGCTGAACGCGGGCACGGTGCTGGCTTTCGGTTCTGATGCGCCTGTGGCCAGTCCCAACCCGTGGTGGGGCATCTATGCGGCGGTCACCCGCCAGCGCCAGGACGGCTCACCCGCGGACGGATGGTATCCCGATCAGCGCTTGAGTGTAGAAGAGGCGGTTCGGGCCTACACATTGGGCCCGGCTATCGCTATCGGGCAGGCCCATCAGCAGGGACGATTGGCCCCCGGCTATCTGGCGGATTTCATCCTGCTTGACCGCGACATCTTCGCCATTCCCCACGATGAGATTCCTGAAACCCGCGTCGATCTGACGGTTTTGGCGGGACAAATCGTCCATCAGCGCATCTAGCGCGTCAATCATCGGCTAACCACAACAACCCCACCAGATGCGTCACCCGCTTGAATTCTGGATCACCCGTCACCACCGAACAAGCGAACTCCTGTGCTGCGGCAACAGCAAAGGCGTCGGCGTAAGAAACAGGATAACGGGCTTTGATCTTTGCAGCATTCAGCACCCGTTGCTGAGTTGCTTCCACCAATTCGATCTGGATAGCTTCCAAATAAGCAATCGCCGTGTTGGCCGCCCGCTCACCTTTCCGACGCACCAGATGATAGTAAACTTCTCCCCAGTTGATCGTCGTCATATAAAGTTTACATTCGCCGCGAGTGGATGATTCTAATAAATTGACGACTTTTTTGTATCCTGGCTGTTCCAGAAGCACCGATATGATGGCGTAGCTGTCAAGGATAAAACATTTTGGGGACATTCCCGCTTTCCTCATTGTGCCTCTGTTAATGATGGTTTCTGCTCAGCCGAAGACCACTGCTGAAACGACTTTTCATCCCGTTCTGTTTCTTTTCGTCGTTCATCCAAAAGGTCTTGAAGCAATTCGGGCGCATCCTTGAACATTCCGGTCAGAGCGGCGATCGGGTCGTCAGGAATGGGAATGATCTGGATGCCCCCTTCGACTTCAGCGAAAGTGACTTTGGAGCCTGATTTCAAATCGTATTTTTTTCGTAAATCAGCTGGAATGACAACCCAGCCTTTCTGGGAAACAGTGACTGTTTTCATAGCATCAATCCTTGTTTGAGTTAAACTTTATAGCAAAAAGTATAACAAAATCTAGCAACCTGACACAAATTTCATGCCCAGTTGCCCACCGATTGAAATCAGGGCTGAGGGCCTCCGGCCGCCTGTCAGCCTGCGCTGACAGCCCTTCTTTCAAAAATATAAATTGCAAAATCGCGACTGGGAACCGTCCCCGCAGGGGGACGGGCGGCGCAGCCCCAAGAACCGAATTCATTCGGCCAATGACGGCGGTCAAAGCTAATTTGTGTCAGGTAACTAGTAACAAAACCATTCATTTGTGTCAATCATATGAAAATTCTTACCTATAACATCCGTAACTGGCAGAATAACGACGGCGAGTCCAACGTCGAGCAGGTGTTGGCGGTGCTGCGGGAGACCGATGCCGATATTATCGGGATGAATGAGGTGCTACATCCTCACCCGTCGCCCGAAGCTAATCTGCCCGCATTGGATTTTCTGTCCCGAGAGCTGGGGATGCACGCGGTTTTCGGGCCCTCCTTCCAGCCCCAGGACGCCTTCCGCCTGCCGGAGGTGATGTCGGGTAATGCGCTGCTCAGCCGCTGGCCCATCCTGGCATCAGCCGCCCATCATCTTACCCCCGTGGTCAACAACCAGCGCGGTCTGCTGGAAACCCGGGTGCTACTGCCCAACAATACGCCGCTGACGGTGTATGTCACCCATCTGGAACCGAAAAAAGAGGATGTGCGGGTGGAACAGGTGCGGTCGGTGCTGAGCTGGACGGTGCGGGACCGGGGTAAGCCCCACGTGTTGATGGGCGATCTCAACACCTACAATCCGGCCGATTTCCCCGATGAAGCGGCGTTGGCGGCTTTCCGGGCGCAAACAGAGGCCCGGGGCTTCACTTTCTTTCCTGCCAGAGCGCTGCCCCGCCTGCTGAAAAGCGGCTATGTGGATGCCTGCCAAAAAAATCGGCAACCCACGTGGAACGTCGAAGAGCAACTCTGGGTCCGTATGGACTTCATCTTGCTATCTGGACCCCTGGCTTCAGCCGTGGCGTCGTGTCAGACATGGGATGCGCTAACTGTTCGACAGACCTCTGATCATCTTCCAGTGATGGTGGAGCTTGATGTGAGGCGCTGATGACGCAGTCGCCGATAATGCCCGATCTGACCTTTATTTTGGTATAATCTGCCTATGCGTGCTCTGATTACCGGCTCGGCAGGCTTTGTCGGCCGCCATCTCATTAGCTTTCTATTACAAGAAACCGATCTCGAGATCGTGGGATCGGTTTACTACAAACTGCCTCTGCCCCAGCATCCTTCATCTCGCGTGCATTTTGAGCATGCCGATCTGCAAGATGAAGCCACCGTGCGGGAGATCATCGCCCGTTGGCAGCCCGATTATATCTTCCATCTGGCCGGACAATCCTTCGTGCCTTACTCCTGGAAGCATCCCTGGCTGACCTTCGACCAAAATGTGCACATTCAACTCAACCTGTTCCAGGCTATGATTCAAGCGCAGCTTGACGCCAGGATTTTGGTGGTGGGGTCGGGGGATGAATATGGCGCAATCCAACCAGAAGATATTCCGATTGACGAAAATACGCCCTTGCGGCCGGCCTCGCCCTATGCGGTCAGCAAAATCGCCCAGGAGATGTTAGGCTGGCAATATCATCATAGTCACGGCATTCATGCAGTGCGCGTACGTCCTTTCAATCACATTGGGCCAGGTCAACGAGAGATGTTCGTCGCCTCCAGCTTCGCCAAACAAATCGCTGAGATCGAGGCCGGGCTGAGACCGCCACTCTTGCGGCATGGCAACCTGGAAGCGCAGCGAGATTTCACCGATGTGCGCGACATGGTGCGGGCCTATTGGCTTTTGCTCAATCGTGGTCTGCCAGGCGAGGTGTATAACGCAGGCAGTGGGCGGGCCATCAGCATTCAAGATCTTCTCAACATGTTGCTCGAAATGAGCGTCGTTCCCATCCTCACCGAAATCGATCCCGAGCGAATGCGTCCTTCCGATACCCCCATCATCGTTTGCGATCCCACACGTTTGCGTTTGACGACCGGGTGGCGGGCCGAAATCCCCCTTAGACAAACACTCGCCGACATTCTCGATGATTGGCGTAGGAAATTGCAATAACATCCATACAACGAGGTATGCTTTTATGCCCAAGGCACTCATTACCGGCATTACGGGGCAGGATGGCTCTTATCTTGCCGAAATTCTATTGGAAAAAGGCTATGAGGTTATTGGTGTGGTGCGTCGTAGCAGCACCAGCAATTTCAGCCGGATTCAACACATTCAGCATAAAATCCAAATCGTACATGGCGATCTCATCGATCAGACCAGTCTTATCGGATTGCTGGAGGAACACCGCCCTGAGGAAGTATACAACCTGGCGGCCCAATCCTTCGTCCCCACCTCATGGGGCCAGCCGATTCTTACGGGGGAAGTGACCGCGTTAGGCGTGACGCGCATGTTGGAAGCCATCCGCATCGTGGACAAGAACATCCGATTCTATCAGGCGTCCAGCAGCGAGATGTTTGGCAAGGTGCAGGAAGTTCCCCAGCGGGAGTCAACGCCTTTCTGGCCCCGCAGCCCCTACGGCGTGGCCAAGGTGTACGGCCACTGGATCACTGTGAACTATCGGGAGAGCTACGATATGTTTGCGGTTTCGGGCATCCTGTTCAACCACGAATCGCCCCGCCGCGGGCTGGAATTCCTGCCCCGCAAGGTCTCTATGGGCGTGGCCCGCATCGTCTGGGGCCTGGCCGATGAGCTGCGGGTTGGCAATCTGGAAGCCCGTCGTGATTGGGGGTTCGCCAAAGATTACGTGCGGGGTATGTGGATGATGTTGCAGCAAGATCGTCCTGACGATTATGTGCTGGCCACTGGTGAGACCCACACCGTGGGCGAACTCATTCGCATCGCGTTTGCACACGCTGATTTAGATTGGGAGCGCTACGTCAAAATCGATCCTCGCTACTATCGGCCCGCGGAGGTGGACCTGCTGGTAGGCGACCCCTCCAAGGCCCGCCGCGAGTTGGGCTGGGAGCCTGAGGTTACCTTCAAAGAATTGGTGGAAATGATGGTGGATGCGGACATCGAGCGCTTGAAGGATGTCTCTCCCAGTCGCACCACGCCCAATATCAACTGGTAAAACTGGACCGAGGACGGAGGACCGGGAACCAGATGGCAGTTCTGGTCTGGGGTCTCCGATTATTCTGTTTTTTTCTAACACACCATTACGGATAATGCATTATGGCTTTCAAAATCAAATTCGGAACCGACGGATGGCGAGGCAAAATCGCCGAAGACTACACCTTCGACAATGTGCGTCGCTGCACCCAGGGCTTTGCCGACTATCTCAAAACAACCTATTCGCCCGCACAGGTGCAGCAGGGCGTAGTCGTGGGGGGTGATCGTCGCTTTGGCGCGGAGGATTTCACCGCTGCCGTGGCCGAAGTGCTGGCCGCCAACGGCATCCCCGTGCATTTCACCGGCTTTAGCACACCCACGCCGGTGATTTCCTTTAGCGTGGTGGCTCGCAACGCCATCGGCGCAGTCAACATCACCGCCAGCCACAATCCGCCCAGCGATAACGGCTTCAAGGTGCGGGATCCCCAGGGCGGCGCCATTGCGCCATCGGGGCTGAAAGCCATCGAGGCCCGCATCCCCGACGAGAGGGCCGACGTCAAACGGATGAAATTCGATGAGGGCGTGGACGCGGGGCTGATTATGCCTTTCGATCCCAAACCCGCGTACGTGGCCCAGATCGAGAAGTTGGTGGATTTGCAGCCCATTCGCGACGCGGGCCTGACCATCGCGGTGGAGCCGATGTGGGGCAACGGCGCAGGCTGGCTCAGCGAGTTGCTGACTGGCGGCAAAACCCAGGTCCTCGAGACGCACTACGAGCGCAATCCCATCTTCCCCGAGATGAAGCGGCCCGAGCCCATCCCGCCCAACGTGGACGCGGGCCTGGCTTTCGGCAAAGCCCACGGCGCGGACGCCATCTGCATTATGGACGGCGACGCGGATCGATGCGGCCTGGGCGATGAAAACGGCCAGTTCGTGGACCAGCTGCGGGTCTTCGGCCTGCTGGCGATGTACTTCCTGGATATCCGCGGGGAGCGCGGGCCGATCGTCAAGAGCCTGAACACCACCACGATGCTCAACAAGCTGGCCGCGCAGTTCGATGTGCCCATCTACGAGACGGGCGTCGGCTTCAAGTACATCGCGCCCAAGATGCAGGAAGTGCACGCGATGATCGGCGGCGAGGAGAGCGGCGGCTACGCGTTCGGCGACCACATCCCCGAGCGCGACGGCATTCTGGGCAATCTCTTCCTGTTGGATTTAATGGTGAAGACGGGCCTGAAACCCACCCAGCTGCTGGATCGGCTCTTCGGGATGGTGGGCGGACCGCACTACTACCATCGCATCGACACTCCGCTGGAATCCAATGCGTTCAAGGAAGAGGCGAAGAAACGGCTGGATGCAGCTCACCCCGAGACCATCGCCGGTCTGAAGGTGAAAGAAAAGGTCACCATCGACGGCTACAAATTCATTATGGAAGATGGCGGCTGGCTCACCATCCGCTTCAGCGGCACCGAGCCCCTCATCCGCGTCTATGCCGAGACCACCCACGGCGACAAGCTGGACGCCATCCTGGATGCGGGCCTGAAGATGGCGGGGATCCACGCTTGATTGATGGCGAGGGCCCCTTGGCTGTTTTGATCGATTCTCACTGCCATCTGGATATGCCTCATTTCGATAAAGATCGGGATGAGGTGGTGGCCCGCGCCCGGGATGCGGGTGTGGTGGCGATGGTCACCCAGGGCGTGGATGTCTCCAGCAGCCGCAAGGCCATCGCCCTGGCCGATCGCTATCCCGAGGTGTACGCGGCCGTCGGCATTCATCCCAACGACTGCGCAAACTTCCAGTCCGACTGGCTGGAAAACATCCGCGCGATGGCCGTGCATCCCAAAGTGGTGGCCATTGGCGAGATCGGGCTGGACGATTACTGGAAGACCGTGCCGATGGACCAGCAGCTCCGCGTCCTGCGCCTGCAACTGGACCTGGCCGCAGAGCTGGGCCTGCCTGTTGTCCTGCACGACCGTGAGGCCCACGGGCCGATGATGGCCGAGCTGCGGGTCTGGGTGAAGGAGCGGCTGCCCGGCACGCCCCTGGCCCGACGTCCCTGGCCGGGCGTGTTGCACAGCTTTTCGGGCGATCTGGCGATGGCGCAGGAGGCGTATGATCTGGGCTTTGTGTTGGGCTTGGCCGGGCCTGTCACCTTCAAGAACGCCCGCAATCTGCAAGCGCTGGCCAAACAGCTTGATCCCGGCCGCCTGATGCTGGAAACCGACTCGCCCTACCTGACGCCGCATCCCTTCCGGGGCAGGCGCAACGAACCCGCCCGGGTGAAGCTGGTGGCCGAGAAGCTGGCTGAATTGTGGGAGATGCCCTTCGAGGAGGCCGCCTCTCGCACAACCGCAACGGCTCGAACGTTCTTCAATCTCCCAATCTCTTAATCTCCCAATCTCTGATGACTCTTTCTTCAGCCCGCGCCCTGGTAGCCGATGATCTGGCCGCCGTTGAAAAGAAGATGCAGAAGGCCGTGGGCAACGCCTATCCCTCTCTTACTGAAGCGCTGCAATTGCTCATCCGCAGCGGCGGCAAGCGCGTGCGCCCCATGCTCACCTTGCTGGCCGGACGATTTTACCCCCCTGGCGATCCTCAGCGGCTTATCCATCTGGCTGCGGCCATCGAGGCCCTGCACACCTCCACCCTGGTGCATGACGATGTGATCGACGGCGCACTGTTGCGCCGGGGCCAATCCACGCTCAACGCGGTGTGGACGCCCAGCAGCACCATCATGGCTGGAGATTTCTTCTTCGCCCGGGCCGCGGGCCTGGTCGCGGAAACAGCTCATCCCCGGGTCATCCAACTCTTCGCCAATACCCTCAACATCATCGTTGATGGCGAATTGCGGCAGGCGTTCAGTGCTCGCAATTGGTCTCAACCTAAAGAAGGCTATTACGAGCGCATTTATGGCAAAACTGCAGCGTTGTTCGAGCTGGCGACGCGAGCGCCAGCAGTCCTGGGAGGAGCGCCCGTGAGTTTGGAAGAATCCTTGCGCCGATTTGGTTACCATTTGGGCATGGCCTTTCAAATCATCGATGATATCCTCGATTTCACAGCGGATGAAGCCACGCTGGGCAAGCCTGCGGGCTCCGATCTGCGCTCCGGCATCATCACCCTCCCGGTCTATTTCTACATCCAACAACCGCAACGCCGCGAGCAGGTTGTGAGCCAGATCGAAGGTCGTCCCACTGGCGATCCCATCGTAGATGATGTGGTGGCCTTGATTCGCGATTCCGACGCCATTGCCCAGGCTCACGATGAAGCCCGGACTTTTATCGATGCAGCGCTGGCCGATCTGGAGGATTTGCCGGCCATTGTCGAACGGGACGCCCTGGCCGACATCGCCCGCTACGTGGTGGAACGTACGTTTTGAGGGGGCGTGAAGTGAGTATGCAGCAACGGATGGACGGCAAGGATAGCACGCCCGATCTCTCCATCATCATCGTTTCTTGGAACGTGCGGGAGCTGTTGTTGGGGTGTCTGGCGGCCCTGCCTGAAGCCGTAGGAAAGGGGGTTGACTACGAGGTCATCGTGGTGGACAACGCCAGCCAGGACGGCACGGTGGGAGCGGTGCAGGAATCTTTTCCCGCGGTGCGGATCATCGCCAATACTGACAATCGCGGATTTACGAGGGGGAATAATCAGGGCCTGGCAGTGGCGCAAGGACGCTATCTCTTTTTCCTCAACCCCGACACCGAGCCGCAACCGGGCAGCATTGCTGAACTCATCCACTACTTGCAAACCCACCCCAATGTTGGCGTGGTGGGGCCGCGGTTGAGGTATGGCGACGGCAGCCATCAGCCCAGCCGACGCCGTTTCCCCACCCTGATGATGCTCTTTGCCGAAAGCACCATCATCCAGCATTATTTTCCGGGCCTGAAGCTGTTCGCCTATTATACAATGGCCGATACGCCCGATGACATCCCGCAGGAGGTGGACTGGCTGGTGGGCGCGGCGTTTATGGTCCGGCGAGAGGTTTATGAGCAGATCGGAGGGCTGGACGAGGGCTTTTTCATGTATTCCGAGGAGCTGGATTGGTGCAAACGGGCCAAAGACGCGGGCTGGCGCATCGCCTACGATCCTGCGGCTGAGGTCATTCATTACGAGGGAAAATCCAGCGAACAGGCCGTGGCTCGTCGCGATATTGCTTTTTTCAGCAGTCGGGTGCGCTACGCGCACAAATATCATGGTCCGGTCTGGGCGGAACTTCTGCGTTGGTGGCTGCTGGCAACCTTCCTCTTCCAATGGCTGCGGGAGGGCGCCAAATGGCTGGTGGGGCACAAACGCGATCTGCGGGCGCAGCGGATGGCCGCGTACGAGCAGGTGCTAAAATCAGGATTGAAGGTATGACAAACTCCCGACGCATCCTCTTCATTACTGGTGAATACCCCCCCATGCAGGGCGGGGTGGCCGATTACACGCGGGAACTTGCCCGTGCGATGGTCGCTGCCGGTCATGAGGTGGGGATTTTGACCACGATCAGGGCGACGCCTGTGGTTGAGGATGATGGCGTGGCGGTATTTCCTCAGATCCAAGGTTGGGGGTGGCGCTTGTGGGACGCGTTGGATGCGTTTACCGCTGATTGGCAGCCCGATGTGGTGCATATACAATATCAAACCGCGGCCTTCGATATGCACCCGGCCATTAACCTGTGGTCCTGGCGTCCCTGGTCGCAACGCCCGCGCTCCCTGACGGCAGTCACCTTTCATGATTTATTGCCTCCCTACCTCTTTCCTAAAGCACACTGGCTGAATGCCCGTAACTGGGTCGTCCACACCCTGGCTCGCACAATGGATGTCGCTATCTCTACCAACCCAGAAGATACGTTGCAACTACGCGCCATTCGTCCCGACGTGGTGGAGATTCCCATTGGCAGCAATATCCCCGACAATCCGCCCCCGAATTTCGATCGGGCCACGTGGCGGGCGCATTGGGGCATCCCTTCAGAAGCGCCGCTCATCTGCTATTTTGGTTTTCTCAACGCCAGCAAGGGCGGCGAGATGCTGGTGGACGTGTTGAAAGATCTGGTGAAACGGGAGATGGATGTGCATCTGTTGATGATCGGCGGTCGGGTAGGCGCTTCGGACCCGACCAATTATGCCTATCTGCAACAGGTCGAGGCCCGTATCGCCGAGGCCGGACTCAACGAACGCGTGCACTGGACCGACCACATTCCCGAACAGCAGGTTTCTGCCGCCTTCCACATCTCTGACGTCTGCCTATTGCCCTACCAGGATGGCGCATCCTACCGGCGCGGCAGTTTTATGGCCGCGCTGGAGCACGGAATGGCTATTGTCACCACGCCTCCAGTCGTCCCTTACCCCGATCTCAGGCATGCCGAAACCGTCATGTTTGCGCCGCCCGATCATGTTCAGGCCATGACCAATGCGGTGGAAAAGGTGTTAACCGATCCGGCGTTGCGGCTTCGATTGGAGACGAACGCGAAAAACCACTCACGGCGCTTTGGCTGGGACGCCATCGCCCGGGCCTGCCTGAGCTCATATGAAGCGGTGCTAGATCGGGGGGGCTTGGTTTGATGCGGGGAGTAATGGTTGCTGTTTTTTCGATTCCTGGGATATGATGAAACGATCAACATGATGGCAAGACGAATCCTTCATCCCAGCATTTGGCATGTGTTATTGGGCTACTTCATCTTGGCGGTGGCCTTTAGCATCGCGTCCCCCATCTTCGAAGCCCCCGACGAGGTGCAACACATCTATTTTATCAAACATCTGGCGGAGACTCACTCATTGCCGGTTTTGGGTGGGGACGAGGCGGACGAGGCGCTTTACGGACAGGAGGGCGGTCAGCCTCCACTGTATTATGCGGTGGGGATCCTTATTGTTTCCTGGATTGATATGTCCACGCCTCCCCCTCCCGAGCAAAATCCCCACGCTAGCATCGGCGACCCCATGTTGCCAGGGAATAAAAGCGCCTTTCTTCATCCCCCTGATGAACGCTGGCCGTGGCGGGGGATGACGTTGGCCATGCACTTGATGCGATTTTTTTCGGTGCTGCTTGGTGCTGGCACGGTGTTTTTTGTCTGGAAAATCGCACAGGGACTTTTTCCTCATCGGCGGTCGTTTGCCCTGGCAAGCGCTGCCTTTGTAGCGTTTTTGCCACAGTTTCTTTTTATCTCTGCGGCCGTCACCAATGATGATCTTATTGTTTTTCTGAGCACCTTTATTTTGTGGTTGTTGCTTGATTATTTTGGCGCCGATTTCCGAACGGTTCCGCATCGGGCCGAGGCGTTGTTGTTGGGGAGTTTTCTTGGATTGGCTGCTCTGAGCAAACTCAATGGGCTCGATTTGTGGCTGATTGTGGGCATGGTGTATGTGGTTCATGTTTTTCTATATCGCGATTTCCGAAAAACGTGGCCTTCGGCATTGTTGACAGGGCTGGCGGCCATCGCGATTGCTACACCCTGGTATTGGCGCAATTGGCAACTCTATGGAGATCCCACTGCATTGACTCCTTTTTTAGATATTGTGGGATCGCGAAAGACGCCGCTTCATTTCCGCACAGAATTTCAGGGGTTGCGCATCAGTCTGTTAGGATTGTTTGGGTGGTTCAACGTGCATTTGCCAGAGTCATTCTATCGAGCATGGGACATCTTTTTGACAGTTAGCGTCATTGGTTTTTTGCAGGGGGTCTGGCGACGTCGACTCCAATTGCGACCTTTACGGCGTCACGCATTTCTGATACTTTTGGCGCTATGGCTGGGATTGATGATCCTTTCCCTGGCGGTCTGGACGAGCATCACGCCGGGAACGCAAGGACGATTGCTTTTTTCAGCCATCTCAGGTCTGGCGATTTTGCTGTTGATGGGATGGGATGAGTGGTTGCCAACGCGAGAGTGGTGGCTTGCCATTCCTCCTTTGGTCTTATTGGGCGTTTCGCTTTACAGTGTGGGGTGGGTCATTCCAGAGGCGTATCGTCGCCCCAATTTCATCACTGCCGACGAAATACCGGTGGAAGCCCGCCGCCAACCAGTTGTTTTCGATGGACGTATCATGTTGTTGGGGGCGCAGGTGCAGCCCGAAACGGTGCATCCGGGAGAGAACATTCGAATCACGTTGTATTGGCAGGCGATTGACAAAGTTCCCTATAACGCCAGCGTTTTCATTCATCTTTATGGGCGAGACCATAAGGTGCTCGCTCAAGTCGACGCTTATCCCGGCTGGGGGAATTTTCCCACGCGTTTTTGGGAGCCTGGTCAGGTGGTCGTGGATCGGTATCATATTTTGCTGCCTGGGGGCGTCGAGACGCCGACAAAGGTGCTGGTAAATGTAGGGCTGTATGATCTGCCAACATTGCGTCAATATCCTGTCACATCAGATTTTGAAGAGGCTTTATCTCAGGATGTCGCCATTTTGAGAGCCATTCCGGTGCACTCCCCCGATTATGATATTGCCCATCCTACAGATTTCCAGGCGGGCGATCGTATCCGTTTGGCGGGATATGATTTGCCCAAAAGCGATTTTTCACCCGGTGAAACATTGCCCCTGAAGTTATATTGGCAGGGCTTGGCCCCGGTGGATGAGGATTATCAGGTGTTCGTGCATTTGATGGATAAATCAGGGAAGATGGCGGCTGGCTATGATAAATCGCCCCTTGATGGTTGGTGGCCCACCAGTATGTGGGAGCCGGGCCAGGTTTTCGATGATTCGTATCCTCTGATTCTTCCCATGGGGTTGCCTTCTGGGACATATCAACTGCGCACCGGCCTTTATCGTCTTTCCGATCTTTATCGTTTGCCACTTTCGGGTCCGCAGGATGCGGTGATCGACAATGCGGCGGTGTTGACGAAGATCGTGGTTAGCCCGTAGAATAAGGGGCTATGTTTCACGTCTATCTGGATAAATTCCGCACGCAACTGGTCTCCCCCGACCCCATGAAGCAGCGTTGGGCGATTTTGCTGCTGTTGTTGGCTGGCAGTTTGGCCGCGGGGTTACTGGTGGGCGTGGCGGGACCTGTGATCGCTTTAGGATTGGTTTTGGCGTCGATTGGCGCCGTGGTGGTGTTGCGTAGTCCTTTGTGGGGGTTGGTTGGCATTCTTTTGATGGCGACCTTGTTGCCATTTGCCACCATGCCTTTCAAGATCGTGTTTACGCCCAGTTTTCTGGATTTGGCCATCTTCGCCACGTTTGGGGTGTGGGCGCTGCGTTACGCCCTGGCTCGTGAGACCCGATTCGAGTTTTCATCTCTGGGCGGCATGGTTTTGGTGTTTTTATTTTTGGCTGCATTTAGTTTTGCACTCGGTTTGCAATACGCCCGCCCCACCTCCAACAATCTGCGCCAATTTATGGAGATGATCCTCAGTATTACTTTGTTCTTCATCGTCATCAATGTGGTGCGAGATGAGGATTCGCTTTTTCTGTTGGCCCGGGCTTTGATGCTAGGAGGAGCGGGCGCGGCCATTTTGGGCATTCTTTTCTATGTGCTTCCCCGTGACGTCACGGTCTGGGTTTTGGACCGCTTGGCGCGTTTTGGTTATCCGGGAGGATATGGCGCCTTGCGTTTTGTGGAAGATGATCCCCACGGGGTGATGCGGGCCATCGGCACCAGCATCGACCCCAACGTGTTTGGCGGCCTGTTGATCCTGGTGGGCGTCATCACGCTGCCTCAACTTGCCAGCCAGGAGCCGCTTTTTCCTCGCAGATGGGTGGTAGTAATGGTGCTATTGGATGTAGCAGCCCTTTTTTTGACCATCTCCCGTGGCTCGCTGGTGGGATTTATCATCGGTTTGGGGGCCATTGGCGTGATGCGTTACCGCAAATTGCTGTTGTGGGGAATCGTTGCCGGCGTTTTTTTTGGGGTGTTGATGTTGTTCTTGCCTTTTGCTCAATCCTATGTTCAGCACTTTGTCGAGGGACTGACTTTGCAGGATCGGGCCACATTGATGCGTCTAGGAGAATACAAGGATGCGCTCACACTGATTGGCCGACACCCCATCTTTGGCGTGGGTTTTACAGGCACGCCCGAAATCGATCTCTATATTGGCGTCTCCTCCCTTTATCTGCTCATGGCCGAAGAAATGGGGTTGGTGGGGGTCGCAGCCTTCATCATGACGATGGTTGTGTTCCTCAACATTCTCGTCAATGGATTGCGTCATGTGCATCAGGACCCACGGCTGGAAGCGTTGATGTTGGGCATTTTGGGCGCTATTGTGGGGTTGTTGGCGGCTGGCATCCTGGATCATTATCTTTTCAACCTTACCTATCCGCACATGACTGCGCTGTTGTGGATTGTGGTGGGGATGGGCGTCAGCGCCTCGGAGTATGCCCGGCATTTTCAAGAGCAACAGGTAACCGTTTCAACCATCAATACATCCAAGACCTTCGAAGTAGCATGACTATCCTCTTTTTTCACCTCGGAGTAATAACATGACCCTCAAAACATTTTCTTTGGATCACAAACAACTGAAGCGCTGTGATTTGTTTATTCCACATGGCCGTATTGATAGCAGCACAGCTCCTCAGTTGGAGGAGTCGCTGAAATCGGTCATGAAGAATGGCCGCTATAAACTTGTTCTGAATTTGTCCGATGTCAACTTTCTCAGCTCTGCGGCGTTACGCGTGCTCATCTCGACAGCCAAGGAGTGCCGCAAATTCAAGCGAGGCGATATCTTTCTGGCAGAAACGCCACCCAAGTTACAAGAAGTGTTTGATTTGGCAGGATTGGACGAGTATTTCAAGTTCTTTGAGACCGAAGCAGAAGCTGTTGGCAGTTTCTAGTTGAAAACGCCCTCGCTTTGTGTTGATAATGGAGGCGTTTCTTTTTTCCGGGCGGATTCACAATCTGACGAGACTGGCGATGTCTGCCCCAAATGTGAAGCGTTTCCTCAGCAATCTCAGTAGATCACGATTTGCCATGATACGCAGAGCCGAATCCGTGATCTGGCGGTGATTCGAGCGTCAAACCCGCCGGATTCGCAATCCGGCTGGACACATGCTCTCGCAATCGTGATCTACTGAATCTGATGAATTCGCGCCAAATTGCGCTCCCTGAAATCCCTAAAAACACGTACGGGGTTTTGGAGCTGTAACAACGTATGGAGGACGTCCGTGAGTTGATTCTTCACGCTGGGCCCGAGGCTGCCGCCCGGGCGCTGGATTTTGTCGCGGAAAGTTGCCAGGCATGGGGGGTGGATCCAGATGCGTTATTCGATATTCAGCTTGCCGTGGATGAAGCGGTCAGCAATATCGTTGAGCATGGTTATGCCGGGCGCGGCGGTCCCATCATGCTTCGCATGAAGCGCGATGGACGCAGTGTCATCATCGAATTGATCGATGAAGGCATCTTCTTTGATCCCACCAGCGCTCCGGCGCCGGAGTCGTCGGGGCCGCTGGAAGATCGTCGCGTGGGCGGAGTGGGCATCTTTTTGATGCGCCAGAAGATGGATATCATCAGCTATCGCCGAGAGCAGGGGCGCAATGTGTTGATCCTGGTCAAAACCAATGCGTTGCCCGCACACTTCGCAAACGCGCTCGAAATCCTGCTCGAAGCCAGCCAGGCCCTGGCCCGCACCGATCTGGATGAACCTGCTATTCTCGGGCTTTTGCAATCCCAGGCCAGACGGTTCCTTCCACCCGCCCGTATCCATATCGTGCTGTTTCATCCGCATCAGACGCAATTATTCGCCTGGAATGAATCAGGACGGGCTCAACCCGCGGCCTGGTATGACTCACCCGCTGCGCATAGCATTATGGGGTGGCTCAAGGAAACCCGTCAGGCCTTGTTAGTGTACGATTTTCAGAAGGAATGGCGAAATCTGCCAGCGCATCCCAGCTATCAGAGCCCAACCCCACCGGCATCCGCTCTGTTTGCACCCATGCTGGTGGCCAATCAGGTCCTGGGCGTTGTTTCGGTGCAAAGTCAAGAGCCTAATGCGTTCACCCAGGAGCATCTCACATTGCTTCGTATTCTGGCGAATCAGGCCGCGGCGGCATTGGGCGAAGTGCGGCTACTAAACGCTGAACGTCGCCGGGCAAATCAGTTGCAAACCCTGGCCCGCGTGACCCGTTCGGTGGTCTCTATTCTGGATATGGATCGACTGTTTTCCTACGTGGTCGATATCATCGCTGAGGCGTTTGGCTATTATCATGTTCAGATTTTCGAACTCGATCCCGAAAGCAAACGGTTACTCTTCAAGGCCTCTAGCGATCGCACCACACATGCGTTGTGGCGACGCAAAGGACGTTATGAGCTATTGGGAAAGGGCGTCATCGGCTGGGTGGCCGCGCATGGTCGCTTGCGCAATGTGCCTGATGTGACCAAAGATCCTTTCTATATTCCGGATGATCCCCGACTATTGCCTGACACCCGTAGTGAGATCGCAGTTGCTCTCAAGCTCGAAGATGACGTGTTGGGCGTGCTGGATGTGCAGAGCGATCGGGTGGGCGCATTCAGCGAGGAGGATGAATTCATCCTGACAGCTTTGGCCGATGCCGTAGCCCTGGCCATTGCCAACGCCCGATTGTATGCTTCCGCCATTGAACAAGAACGTCTCGCCACCGAGCTACAGGTGGCGAGAGATATCCAGCTCGGTTTCCTTCCCGATGAGTTGCCTCGATTCAAGGGCTATGAATTTGCGGCCCGATGGGAGCCTGCCCGGGAGATCGGTGGCGATTTTTACGATTTCATCCCCCTGCAAAATGGGCGATTGGGGTTGGTCATTGCTGACGTGGCCGATAAAGGCATTCCCGCGGCGTTATATATGGCGCTGAGCCGCACCACCATGCGGCTGGTCGCTGCTCGCGATCCTTCTCCGGCGGTGGTGTTGCGGCGTGTGAACACAGCGATCCTCGACACGACCTATTCCGATCTCTTCGTCACCTTGTTCTATGTCATGCTCGATCAACGCTCTCACCTGGTGCGTTATGCTTCGGGTGGGCATGGCCTGGCATTGCTAGCTCGCAAGGATACACTTATCCCCTTGCGCGGCAAAGGCATGGCCCTGGGCATCTTGCCCGATATCCACATCGAAGAACGCTGGCAAGGGGTCGCTCCGGGCGACTATATTATCCTCTACACCGATGGCGTCACCGATGCTGTCAATGAGCACATGGAAGCCTATGGACGGGAACGCTTCTATGAGCGCATTCACGCGTTGTGGGGGCGTTCTGCGGAAGAGATGGCGGCAGCCATTCACGAGGATGTGCAGGCCTGGAAAGGAGATGCCCCCCGGTTCGATGATTTTACCTTGGTCATTGCCAAACGCACCAGCTAAGTCGCGTATAAGAAGTTTAGCGACGATTCATGTCCCCACATAAACCGCGCAGGACACGAAGACGAAAGAAAGCAAGAAAGGTCTTCGTCTCTTCGAACATTCGCGGTAAAGGGATTTGAAAAAATTAAGTGACCTTGCAGAGATTACTGAATCGGACACTCAATTTTATTCGTCGGGCCGGGGCATGAAGATGCGTTTACGCACTCGTTTTTTGCGGGGATGCCGTCCCCAAAACCACCATCCTGTGGCCAGCACCACCAGTGTGGCAAAGGCGGCCAGACGCACCAGGTTGTTATCGATGGGGGCAGGTTGCACGTGCAGCGGAAATGATGCTGTTGCCTTGTGGGTTCCATCTTCGACGTGGATCTCTATTTGCCATGTGGCGGCATATGGGAGATCGATATCGGCGGCGTAGCTCTCTGCCATGCGCATCATGTCCCACTCAAGGACATCGGTGTGGGGGGCGCTGGCGGTGATGGTGATTGTGGGGGCGGTGGTGAGTGCGTCTGTCTCGCTTGCTCTGAGCTGGGCGGCGATGCGCAGCGATCCCACAATGGGCGGTTCAGGACTTACCCACACCGAGAGCTGATAGGGCCCCACGGTTTCGTCGTCAAGTTTTTTGTCTCCATCATCTTGCGCAGTGCAAGAGAAAGCCATGAGCAGCGCTGCGGCCACCAGTAGCGCGATGTGGCGCCAGAAAGAAGAGGTAGACATGGTGAGGATGAAGTTCGTTTTGGGGATTTTGGGGAAAATGAAGGGGGGTGTGCGTCATCTTACGACATACGCCAGGACGCTCCAAACCACGACTAGCCTTTGACCACGGCGATGGGGCGCAAGCGCGCGACTTTGCGGGCAATGCCCGCCTTGTGCACGATGTCTACCACCTGGCTGACATCTTTGTAGGCAATAGGCGCTTCTTCGGCCAACCCGCGTAGACTGCCCGCACGCACCGCAATGCCCCGGGCCTCGAGTTTCTCTCGCAATTCGCGACCATGCACCTGTCGTTTGGCCGCTTTGCGGCTCATCTGTCGGCCAGCTCCGTGGCAACTGGAGCCAAAGGTCTGGCGCATGGCTCCTGGTGCGCCCGCTAGCACATAGGAAGCCGTGCCCATGCTGCCTGGCACCAACACTGGTTGCCCCACACCTTGATAATCGGGCGGGAGGACGGGATGGCCCGGGCCGAAGGCCCGTGTGGCTCCCTTGCGATGGACGCAGACTTGCACTTTTTTCCCATCGATTTCGTGGGTTTCGATCTTGGCCATGTTGTGGGCGATGTCATATACCAGTCGTAAATCCCAGTTCGCCACCTTGCCCGCCAACACCTTCATAAACGCTTCCCGGGTCTGATGGGTGAGCAGCTGCCTGTTGGCCCAGGCGAAATTGGCTGCAGCAGCCATAGCCGCCAGATAGTCCTGACCTTCTGGAGACTGAATGGGCGCGCAAACAAGTTGCCGGTCGGGAAGCAGGATGTTATAGCGTTTGATGGCTCCCTGAAACCGTTGCACATAGTCTGTGCAGACTTGATGTCCCAACCCGCGGGAACCGCAGTGGATCAGCACCGTGATCTGGCCAGGAAAGAGCCCGTAAGCGGCCGCGGCTTCGTCATCGAAAATTTTCTCTACTACATCGATCTCGGCAAAATGATTGCCCGCGCCCAGGGTGCCCACCTGCCCCTGGCCGCGCTTCTTAGCCCGATCACTTACCTTGTCCGCACGGGCAGCTTCTAGCATGCCCTCTTCTTCTGTGTGTCGCAGGTCGTCATGCGTTGCATATCCCTTTTTTAGCGTCCACTGCGAGCCGGTTTCCAAAAGCTCGTTCAACTCCTTTTTCGAGAGTTTGAGGAACCCGCCCACGCCCACGCCACTGGGCACATGCTGGTAAAGCATCGTGGCCAGATCGTCAAGATGGGGTTGCACCTCTCCTTCCTCCAGCTCCGAGGCCAGCAGGCGCACGCCGCAGTTGATGTCGTAACCCACTCCCCCGGGAGAGACCACGCCATCGGACACGCGGGTGGCTATGACGCCGCCGATGGGAAATCCATACCCCTGATGAATGTCTGGCATGGCCAGGGCGTACCCCACGATGCCGGGCAAGGTTGACGTATTGATTAATTGGATCAGGGATTTATCCCGTAGTGAGGCTTCCAGGATACGCTCGTCCGCATAGATGCGGGCGGGCACGCGCATATCCTGGCGGAAACTTGTGGGGATTTCGTAGAGGTAGGGGCTGAGTTTTTGGATATTTTTTCGGTCGATCATGTGCATGATCTCCTGCTTTGAAAATAGGTCTGGCGGCGTCGGCGAACCTATTTCGACGTCAATCTTGGCCGAGTTTGCAAGCCTTGTAATGGTTGATGCGTAATGCGTGAGGTTGCCACGCATCACGGGGTGTGTTTCACGAGCCTGGCCGCCCGCGCCAGGTTGGCTGAGATCCATGAAGATTCGATGATATCCGCGAAGCAGCCGCCGCGTCATCTTGGCATTGATTCCAGTGCGATGCGTCGGCAATTCTATTTTAACACAAAAAACAACCCTGCGGACGACGAATTAGCGCACCCAACGCCAGAGAAGCGTCGCGGTCAGCAGCGATAAACTGCTGCCAAAAAGAAAGGGCGCGGCGGGTCCAAACCCCATCCATGTCCCGATTCCTTGCCAAAGTATGCCTGCAATGACGCTGGCGGGTAGCACCGTCAGCCCCACCGCCGCATTGTATATGCCATAAGCGGTCCCACGCTTTGCCGCGGGAGCAAAGTCTGCGACCAGCGCCTTGGCGACGCCGTCGGTCAGCGCGTAGTACACGCCATAGACCCCATAAAGCAACCAGAAATGCCAAGGATGTCTGGCAAAGGCGAAGCCCAAATAGACCAGTGCATAGAGTAGCCAGCCAGTAATCACCACTTTGCGACGGTCAATTTTATCGGAAATTGCGCCTGCCGGCGTCGCCAGTAGCGCGTAAATCAGATTGAACCCCGCGATCATGGCCAGGACCATGACGACCGAAGCGCCCGAGCTTTGGGCGCGTAGGACTAGAAACGCGTCGGTGCTGTTTCCTAGCGTGAACAGGATCATCACCAGCAGGAAACGTTGGAATGGACGTCCCAAACCAGCAAGGGTGAAATGGGGCGGAGTAGCGTTTGGCGGAGTTGTTTTTAAGGTTTCTTTGACGCCAAACGCCACAGTCGCCACTGCCAGGATGGCCGGGATTAGTGCCCACCAGACGATGGCGCGAAATGTGTCGGCAGTGAGCTGCCATTCGCCCAACTGCGAGCGCCAGACCAGCCAGATGGCCAGCAGTAATCCAACGAAAGCGCCGCCTGTATCTGCAGCTCGGTGCAAACCAAAAGCAACGCCTCGATGTTCAGGCGTGATGGAATCGGCGATGAGGGCGTCGCGTGGGGCTGTGCGCACCCCTTTACCCAAACGATCCAAAAATCGGTAAAGTAGCACAACAGGCCAGCTTCGGGCGATGAGTAAGAGTGGGGCGGCAAGGGCAGCCAACCCATATCCAGCCACGGTCAACTCCTTGCGTCTGCCCAATTTGTCCGAAAGCCAGCCCGAGTAGATTTTCATCAAACTGGCGGTGGTTTCGGCGATTCCCTCGATAAGCCCGATGATGGAAGTGCGGATGCCCAATACGTTGGCCAGGAATAGCGGCAGCAAATGCACGAGCATTTCGCTGGCTACGTCCCGGAAAAAACTGGTAAGTGAAAGCGCCCAAATATTCCGAGGCGCTTTGCGCAGAGATGAGAACATTAGGGCCTCCTAAAGAAAAGGGGCGCATCAACTGACTGCGCCCCTTTGGCTGATTATTCGAACGGCCCGCTTTCGGGGCGTATCGTCAGCTGCCTTCGCTTAAACAAGGCTTTTAGAGGTTCAACATCCTCTGGCTCGGCCAACGCCAGCACGACATCGCCAGCAGATAACAGATCGTTGCCATGAAGGAGATGATGTTTGTTGTCATGGAATCGGGTAGTGAGCAGAACGCCTTCAGGCAGGTCCAGCTCCTTTACCTTCTTACCCTCCGCCACCGAGCCTGGCTCCACCCTGAGTTCGATAAATTCTGTGCCTCCGGTGCGACTGGCTCGCAGCAAATTGGCTCGCTCGGTAAGCACATCGCGGCGTAGTATGCCGCGTTGGTAGGCTCGAGCAATATCGTTGCGCCGTACCGCCCCCAGCAATTTGGTGGGATTGTCGCGATCCACCACTGGCATCCGTCCCACGTCTCGTACGGCCATCTTGTGCAGTGCATCGCCAATGCTCTCATCAGGATAAGTCATCAGCATGGATTTCGTCATCACATCTCGCACTTTGTAAGCGCGACAATCCTCGGGACGATTGTTCAAACAGCGCTCCAGATCTTGTAAGGTGATGACGCCCACCAGTTCATCCTTATCATTGAGCACCATAACCCCATGATGGTGGGTGGTGAGAAAATACTTTTCGAGATAGCCCATGGTCTCGTTTTCGCGAATGGTGGGAGGGTTTTTGGTCATGACTTCGCTCACCAATACACCATCCAGCACATCGACATCTCGCCCAAAGCGCAGACGCAATCCGCGTCGAGCCAGTTTGAGGGTGTAAATGGATTCGGGATGGATCCGGTGGGCCACAATCAGTGCAATGATGGTGGCGGCCATGAGGGGTAAGATTACTTTATAGTCATTGCTCATCTCGAAGGCGATGAGGATGGCGGTGAGAGGCGCCCGGGCCGCGCCGACAAAGACCGCGGCCATTCCCGCCAGGGCGTAAGCGCCAGGATTGATGGCATATTGCGGGAAGGCCATATCTGCCGCCAGTCCAAAGAACCCGCCCAGCATCGCGCCCATAAAGAGCGCAGGGGCAAAGACGCCGCCTGAATTTCCTGAGCCCAGGGTGAGGGCTGTGGCCAGTAGTTTGAGAAATAGAAGCGAGATGAGAAAGAGCCAGGGCAGAGGCCCAGTCAGAGCGGCCTCGATAGTGTCGAAACCTGCGCCAAAGATGTGAGGAATGTTGCGGACGACGGGGAGTCCAACCCGGGCCAGTTCGGGATCGATGCCTAATTGGGCCAGGATGGGGGGGTAGACAAAGCCGACCACGCCCAGCAATAAAGCGCCGATGGCAGGACGCACCCACATGGGCATTTTCTTCCAGTTGTCGAAAATATCCTCCATGCCGTAAAGCACCTTGATGAATACGACGCCCATTACGCCCGCCAGCAATCCTAAAATTACATAGAACAGCAGTTCCACCGGGTTCTTCAGTGCATAGGTGGGAATGTGAAAAGCGGGCTCCGCCCCAAGAAACGCCTGGCTAACGACCGCCGCGGTCACAGCAGCAATCACCACATTGCTAACAACGCTGATGGCCAGGTCTCCGGCCAGCACCTCGATGGCGAACGCCACGCCCGCAATGGGAGCGTTGAAGGTGGCGGCAATGCCCGCGGCCGCGCCGCATGCCACCAGGTTGCGAATGCGACGATCTGACATGCGAAAGAGTTGTCCCATGGTGGAGCCAAAAGTGGACCCCACCTGCACAATGGGGCCCTCACGTCCTGCTGAACCGCCCGTGCCAATACATACGGATGAGGCTGCAATTTTGGCCACCGCCACCCGTGGACGAATGCGTCCGCCATTGAGCACCATAGCCTGCATCACCTCGGGCACGCCATGCCCTTTGGCTTCGCTGGCAAAGAAAGCGATGATCGGCCCGCTGATCAAGCTGCCTGCCACAGGGATAATGATGATCCACCAGCGCCCCAGGCTGCTGACCGTCTCTGGAATCGCTCCAAAAGAAAGATGCGTGATCCAATCGATGAGTTGAATGAAGATGACCGCTGCAAAACCGGTCACCAACCCAATGATGATGGACAGCATCAGCAGGATGGTTGTCTCTGATGGCTGATGCTTGTCCACCAGGTGTGTGAGCCGCCGGGACCAACGGCGCATCCAGGGTTGCATCGTTGCAGTGCTCAAAAGATAATCTCCTCTTTCAGTGGATTGTTGCAGCTCAAGGCACGCCATTTGGCGACGCAATCTCGCATATGCCCCCAGGCCCGAACGGAAATTGAGCGGCCCGAGCGAGAATTTATCCTCAATGGATTCGTGCCTTTGAACCGCACCATATCCATTATAGAACACAGGCCCGATACCCAACCAATCGGGCCTGGGCGTCTGCCCAAACAAGTCGCCAAACTCGCATCAATCGCTGATTTGTGCCCCTCCCACCAGTTGGCCGCCATCAACAACTATTGTGGCGCCGGTTGTGAAATCGGATGCCGGGCTGGCCAAATACAAGGCGATACCTGCAATCTCGTGGGGCTCCGCCATGCGTCGTTGGGGAATGGCGCGCGTCACAGCCTCATAGATCTGCGGATTTTGCCAGAGCGCCGCGCTGAATTTCGTCTTGACCAATCCTGGGGCAATGGCGTTGACCTGGATGTTAAGGGGGGCCAATTCCGCGGCCAGGGCTTCTGTCAGCATCAGCACCGCAGCCTTGCTGACCGAATAGACGCCCATGCCCGGCAGAGGAATACGTCCGGCAATGGAGGCAATGTTGATGATCTTGCCGCCTCCACGCTTTTGCATGATTGGCGCACACGCCTTGGCGGTGCGAAAATAACCCTTCACATTTACATCTAAAATTTTGTCCCAGTGGCTTTCCTCCGCCGAGAGCAAGGGGCCAAAATGAGGATTGGTCGCGGCATTGTTGACCAGAATATCGACGCCGCCCAAGGTCTCGACTGCCCGGGCCACGAGCATCTCTACGGCTCGTTGTTCGCCGGTGTGGGCCACGATGCCCAAAACATTATGATTCGCTGCGCGAATTTTACTCACAGCATGATCAACATTCTCCTGTTTGCGGCTGGCAATGACAACGTTCGCCCCAGCGGCTGCAAATGCTTCGGCAATGGCCAGACCAATGCCCCGAGTGCCGCCGGTAATGAGGGCGACTTTGTGAGTGAGGTCGAAAGAAAAAGGTGTTGACATAGTGCGAACTCCAATCAATACAATGGCCAGAAGATGGGAATGAGTAAGGTGGAAAGAATGAATAAAATCAGGTTGAGAGGAAGACCTACTTTGGTGAAGTCGGTGAACTTATAGCGGCCGGTATTGTAGATCATCGTATTGGTCTGATAGCCAACGGGGGTCATGAAACTTGCCGAGGCTGCAAAGGTGATGGCCATAAGAAAAGGAACCGGACTTGCTGCCAGCGTTTGGGCGGTGGAAATGGCCAATGGGGCCAGTACCACCGCAGTGGCCTGATTGGACATCGCTGCAGTTAAGAGCATTGACATAAGATAAAATGCTCCCACCAGCAACCATGGTTGGGCGTCGCCAAAGAAATTCAAAAGCGCATCCCCCATCCATTGGGCCAGGCCCGAATTGACCATGGCCGCCTCAAGCGAAAGGATGCCCGCCAACAGCACCAACACGCGTTTGTCCAGGGCGGCATAAGCGTCATCCAAGGAGAGGATGCCTGTCGCCACCATCAACAGCGCCCCGGCCAGGGCGCTGACCACTATGGGGGCTCCCAGGATGGCGGCAAACACCACTGCCGCCATGATGCCGATGGCTCCGAAGGCCTGTGAGCTGTGCGGCGCCGGCATGGGGACATCCAGCAAGAGCAAGAAATCGGGATTGTTGCGAAGCCGGGTTAAGTTGCTTTTCTCGCCAACCACCAGCAACATATCTCCGGACATGATCGATTCGTGGGTGAATTTACCGGTCAGCGACATGCCACGGCGTAGCATGCCGATAGCTTCGACGCCATAGCGTTGTCTGAAATTCAATTCCTTGATGGTAAAACCAAGAATGGATGATGCAGGAGCCACGACCACTTCCGCCAATCCGATCTCGTCATCCATGGACAACGCCTGCTCTTTCATTTCGCTGATGGGCATGATCTCAAGTTTTTCAGCCTTCTGGAGCGCCAGAAGTTGTTCCAATGACCCACGCACCAGGATCACGTCATTGGCCCAGATGCGACGGGAAGAGCCAGGGAGTTGGATGGTTCGCCCATCTCTCAAAATGTCCAATACGGTGATATCGTACCGCTCGGCCAGGTCTAGACTGCCTAAATTTTTACCCACTAGCGGAGAGTCAGGACGCACGACAATCTCACTGAGATATTCTCGCACCTCATATTTGCCCAGCAGATCAGATTCAACAGGGCGCTTGGGCAGCAGGCGGCGACCGATGAAAAACATATACAGCACCCCTGCAGCAAGTGTGATCATTCCCAGGGGGGCAAAATCGAAAAACCCAAAAGGTTGCAAGCCTGCCTGCGCTGCGATGCTGCTCACCAGGAGATTGGTGGAAGTGCCGATTAAAGTCAAGGTTCCACCCAAAATCGCACCAAATGACATGGGCATCAGCAGACGCGAGGGGGGAATATCCATTTCTTTGGAAATGCGAAGGACGATGGGGATGAAAACGGCCACTACTGCGGTATTGAGAATGAAGGCGCTAAGGATGCCTGTTGCAAGCATCAGAAGCAAAATCAGACGCTTCTCACTCTGGTTCGCCATCCTGATGATGTAGTTCCCTGCTATGGCAGGCGCTTCGGTGCGTTGCAGCCCGGCGCTGAGCACAAACATCGCCGCGATTGTAATGGTGGCGGGATTGGAAAACCCCGATAACCCCTCTTGTGGTGAGACGATCCCAAACAGGATGAGGACAACCATTACCGCCAGGGCCACAAAGTCGATGCGCACGCGTTCTGTGGCGAATGCGACAAGCGCGACGACCAGAACGGCGAAGACAACGTATCCTTCGATCATGTTGGCAGAGTTGTGTGGTTGTCATCGTAACGGCTAACACGTCGTTGGCCGGTAGCGTTTGCTGTTACGAATTCGGGCTGGCGGAAAGGCTCAATTTGATTTCGGGAGTGAGATGGGCGATCAGTTTTTTCGTTGCCATGAATGAGGTTTACACTGCCAGGAAATTCAAAAGGCCGCCCTCTGTGATATCCAAAAACGAAAACGTGGATGGAGTTGTTTTTTGTTACTACTAAGGTAGCCCGGCTAGAAACCACGAAGACACGAAGCCACAAAGGCACGAAGAAAAGAAAAAACTTTGAAATTCTTGGTGTTCTGAGTGTCTTTGCGCCTTTGTGGTGATTGAAGTCGGGTACGTTAGTAGTTACTGTTTTTTGAAATTATACCCCATCCAACGCGTAGCGTCGAATATATGCGTTTTACGCTATCGTCGTTTTGTGCGGCGAAGGTGTATGGTGGGGAGGTGAAGTTTTATGTTTGTGCTTAAGAATGTGGCGTTGAATGCGCGTTTTTCAAGTCCATAGTGCTGTTGTCATGGTGAGCAAGAGGATAACTGGAATTTGACTCACATAAATACTTTCGGTTAAGATACACGCTAACCGATAAGTATGTTGTTTTTTATGGTCGGACATAACTATGACGAATTCTATGTCTGAGTCGGCGGAGATGTATTTGCTCCGCATTGCGCTCCTTTCGCATGACGGCGAACCTGTTCCTATCGCCCAGCTGGCGGAGACTTTGGGCGTTTCTCCCATTTCCGCCAATCAGATGTGTCGTCGCCTGGAGGAAAAGGAGTTGGTTCATTATCAACCCTATAAAGGTGTGACGTTGACTGAGCGTGGTGAGACCGTAGCCATGCGGGTGTTGCGAAAACGACGTTTGTGGGAGGTGTTCCTCTCAGAGAAGTTGGGGTTGACACCCGAAGAGGCTGAAGATATCGCCTGTCGTCTAGAGCATGTCACGCCTGATGATCTATCGGAGCGTCTGGCCGAATTTTTAGGCCGACCGCGCTTTAGTCCCCAACGTCAACCCATCCCGCCCTCATCCGTTTCAGATCGCCGCCCGGTTGCTCGTCCGCTGGCAACGCTCGCCGTGGGAGAGCGAGCTCATATTGTCGGCATTCCGCCAGATGACGCCTTGAGCGCATTTTTGCGAGGGCAGCATGTCACCACGGGTGCGGAGGTGGTTCTTTTGGCGGTGGCTGATAATCGAGCCATGTTGTTAGATGTGAATGGACAGCATATTTCGATGGATTTCACCATCGCCCAGAAAATAGAGGTGGCGCCCACCGGGGCGCTACACCATCCTGAGATCATAGATGTGACATCTTTTTGAAAAATCCACAGAGGCTTTTATGACGACAGCATCAACGCCCCAGGCCCTCCGTAAAACGAATGATAACCAGGGACGTCCCCTCAGCAGTGTGCGGCGCGGCGAGACTGTGCAGCTCATCCATATTGACGCGGGGCGACGCCTGGCTCGTCGTCTTACCGAGCTGGGCCTGACGCCCGGCGTCACCATCCAGGTGCTGCACGTGAATGGCGGCCCGATGCTTGTGGCCGTGCGCGGCGCCCGGCTGGCCATTGGCCGGGGCATGGCTGATAAGATTCTGGTCAGAACGCCCGAGGATCGAGATGCCTGAGTATACTGTTGCCCTGGCGGGGAATCCGAATACCGGCAAAACGACCATTTTTAATGATTTGACGGGGGCGAGCCAGCATACCGGCAACTGGCCTGGAAAAACAGTTGAGCGCAAGGCCGGGATATGGAAACATGGCGAGGATGTCTTTCATATCGTCGATTTGCCGGGCGCATATAGCCTCTCTTCCTTTTCGGCGGAAGAGGTCATTGCCCGTGATTTTATCGTTGAAGCTAAGCCTGACGCTGTGATTGTGGTGGTGGACGCCACCAATCTGGAGCGGAATCTTTATTTGGCGCTGCAAATTCTAGAAATGACGCCCTGGGTGATTCTTGCGCTGAATATGATGGATGCGGCGCAAAGTCAGAGGTTGCAGATCGATATCGAGACTTTGTCGCAGCAGCTGGGCGTCCCGGTGATTCCTATGACTGCTCGGGCCGGAAAAGGGCTGGATCGGTTGAAAGAGGCGTTGTCCGACATGGTGGTGGCGGCTCAACGCCCAGCGGCGCCCAAGCAAGCGCGTCACACCCCTCCCATGCGTTATAGCCCGCCCATTGAGGCGGCAATCGAACGCATAATCAAGGTCCTGCGTCAGCACCAGGCATTGCGGGATCGTTATCCGCTGCGGTGGCTGGCGCTGAAGCTACTTCAGGAGGATGAAACATGCCTTGCCAAGGTCAAGGCTGTTGCCGACTCGGAGAAGATTTTGGATGTCGCCCATCGGGAAGCGGAGCGGCTGCGTCAGCTTTTTCATGAAGATGTAGACACCCTGATTGCTGACGAGCGTTACACCTGGATTCATCATCTGGTGGATCAGGTGGTGCAGGGGCGACGGCAAGGCCCAACGCTCTCCGATCGGGTGGATGTGGTCGTGACGCATCCTGTGGCGGGTTTGTTGATTTTTTTAGGGGTGATGTGGGTGATCTTCAAACTCTCTACTGATGTCGCCGCCCCACTGGTCGATTGGATTGACCGGTTTGTCAATGGACATTTTGCACATTGGGTTACCGAGCTGCTTGCTCTGGCGCATTTACATGACACCTGGGTAGCCAGTTTAATCATCGATGGCGTGTTGGCCGGGGTGGGCGGCGTTCTGGTTTTTGTGCCAGTGTTGATGTTTCTTTACATGGGCATGGCCATTATGGAAGATAGCGGATACATGGCCCGGGCCGCTTTTGTGATGGATCGCTATATGCGGAAGTTGGGACTGCACGGCAAGAGTTTCGTTCCTCTGGTGCTCGGTTTTGGTTGTAATGTCCCTGCCATTTACGCCACCCGCACCCTGGAAAGTCGCTCCGATCGCATTCTTACTGGAATGTTAGTGCCTTTTATGAGTTGCGGTGCCCGGCTGCCGGTGTATGTGCTGATCGCCACCATCTTTTTCCCCCGATACGCCACGGTGGCGGTGTTGGCCATGTATCTTTTGGGCGTTGTCATGGCATTGTTGGTGGGACTGTTGTTGCGCCGGACGATCTTCAAACACTCAGAGGAGAGCGCTCTTCTTATCGAAGTGCCCGCCTATCGCATGCCCACGGTGCGCAATGTGTGGACTGAAATGTGGCAACGCACCCGGTCGTTTTTAGAGGGCGCAGCCACCATCATTATGAGCGTCAGCATCATCATCTGGCTGTTTATGGCGATCCCGGTCGAGGGCGATGGCTCTTTTGCGCATACACCTGTGGACGATAGTGCATTTGCGCATCTGGCTGGGGCCATCAGCCCAGTGTTCGAGCCGCTCGGTTTTGGCAATTGGGAAAATACCAGCGCGCTCATTTCGGGCTTCATTGCCAAAGAGGTGGTGGTAAGCACCCTGGCTCAGGTGTATCATGCGCCCCAGGCCGCCTCGGCGGAGGTGGAAGATGTGGGCTTCTTTCTTCAAGCAAAGGAGGCGTTGGTGGATCTGGTTCAGGCGATTGTGGATACGCTGAAGAGCATTCCTGCGATCATCGGCATCAACCTCCTGCCTTCCGAAACCGATTCAGAGCCCCCAGCGCTAATGACGGCCATTCGCCAGGGTTTCGAAGAGAGTAGTGGCGGCTATGGGACGTTAGCCGCATTGGCGTTTATGGTTTATGTGCTGCTATATAGTCCTTGTGTGGCGACAATGGCGGCTCAACGCCAGGAACTCGGCATTCGTTGGATGTGGTTGAGTATTGCGATTCAACTCATGTTAGGATGGATCGCGGCCTTTCTGGTTTTTCAAGGGGGAAAGATGCTCTTCTTCTGATCTGTCCAGCGATAGGTTAGAGGTTGTTTCGCCTTGAGATGTCAAAACGCAACTCAAAGGAGGTTGTATATGCTTCATGCGATTCTTCATGAGATTCAGACTTCGCCAGTCCCGCTAACGGTCAGCGAGCTCAGTCGTCGATTGAACATTCAATCCAGCGCCTTGCAAGGGATGCTCCAATTTTGGGTGCAAAAAGGGCGTTTGACAATGGATGATGCTCCTGGCGGCGGCGTCGAGATTCGCGTGTGCGAGGGGCGTACCTGTTTTCGGTCCTGTCCAGGACCGACTCACTGCCCGCTCCAGAGTCGTTCTTTCAATGCTTACTCACTCAAGTGGTCTTGATCTCATTCTCAATGCTTATGAATATCCAACGCCTGTTTATCGCCATTGCCACCGACGGTAACGGAAATCTTTGGGGAGGGCATTTTGGCATCGCTCCAGTTTATCAACTTTATTCATTCGATGGCGTTTTGTTTGAAAATCGGCAAAATCCCTATGGCGCTGGTCAGGGAGAAAAACACCAGCATCATGATGATCCCAGGTTGATTATCGACTTGTTGCCTGATTGCGCGGTCTTTATTGGACGGCGGATGGGTGCGGAAAGCAAGCGGAAGTTGGCTCAGAAATTCGGCGTCGATGCCGTGCTGACTACTGAAAAAACGCCAGCGGAAGCGCTACGCGCTTATTTGCAACAACGCCTAACATCTGCTGAATAGGAATTGTGCTGGAGCACACTTCTTTGGAAGCTCGATTCCTTTGCAGTGGCCTTTGAGCCATGCTATAATGGCCAGGCTGGAATCGTCCAGTGGATTTATCCGCTTGCGCAATGATGCGCACAATATACTCCTTGCCGCTGAGGTGCGGATATGGCAGATGATCAAAAGGAAATCGTCCAAGCGCCCCAGGAACAAGACCCTGTGATGTTGGCAAAAGTCCGGGCCGCCCAACGAATTAAGGCTCTATTTCATAAAGAAAAAGAGGCAAACATGAACGACCAGAGAGCCGTTGAAACATTTCGAAAATTGAAGGCTATTGAAAAGGGCCGATTTGACAAACAACAGCAACTTGGGCAGTTGAAATATCGACTTTGGTATATCGCTCCGCGCCCCACGATTGAGAAAATGCTCAAACAAGCGGCCTGATGATAAAATATGCGTGTTCTTCCCCTCACGCTCTAAACGCCCACGATGAACCATCGCGGGCGTTTTCTCTGGTTGTGATCCCATCCGGTGTCTAAACGCAAGCCCAAAACCACATTTTCGCTGATCGCGTTGACGCTTAGTCTGCTGGCGCTGTTGGGGGCGCTTTATTTTCTCAAGCTGGATTTTTTCTGGGCCTGGCTCTTGGCCTGGAGTGTGGCGGCATTTGGTTTGTATGGCTATGATAAAACTCAGGCCAAAATTGGCGGTGGCCGCGTGCCCGAAATTGTACTCCATAGCGTCACCCTCGTGGGCGGTTGGCCGGGGGCATGGCTCGGGAGGTTTTTCTTTCGCCACAAGCTGCGCAAGCCCATCTTTTTGCTTGTTCTCATCGTTAGCGCGGCGTTATGGGTTGGGGCGGGATATGTGTATTTCTTTCGGTAAATAACGTTATTCCAAATCACCACGGTGGCGCGGAGAAAATTGATAGCCCCAATGATATTTTCAAGGGCGTCAGTTCGTAAGCTGGCGTCGTTGCCTGAACCCTTATGGCGAATCGAAGCGCAGAAAAGAGCGATCGAAGAAATTACTGATATTGAACCGCCACTTACTTCTCTCGTTCAAAGCCCACCGCTTCATCCACAATATAGAGCGGTCGATTTTTGACCTCGTCATAAATTCGTCCTAAATATTCTCCAATGATCCCCAGTGAAATAAGCTGGATGCCTCCTAGAAATAACACCATGACCAGCGTCGTAGCTTGACCATAAAACGCCTGGCTGCCCGAAAGCCGCAGGATAATGGTCAGGATGATTCCCAAAACACTGAGTCCTGCGATGATGAAGCCGATGTAGGTGGCGAATTGCAATGGCAAATAGGAGAAGGAAGTAATACCATCCATGGCAAAGCGGAGCATCTTCTTGAGGGGGTATTTGGTCTCGCCTGCAAAACGCTCCTCACGCACATAGGTCACCCCGGTTTGCCGGAACCCAATCCACACTGAAAGCCCGCGCATAAAACGATGATGTTCCCTTATCTGGCGTAATGCATCCACAGCTTTGCGATCCAACAATCTAAAATCGCCCGTATCAAGGGGGATGTTTACGCCCGTGATCTTGTTGATGGTGCGATAGAACATTTTTGCGGTCCACAACTTGAAGCGCGTCTCGCCTTTACGTTCTCGGCGGATGGCGTACACCACTTCATAGCCCTCTTGCCATTTCTCCACCATCTCCAGAATAACGCCTGGGGGGTCTTGCAGATCCGCGTCGATGATGACCACAGCCTGGCCTTGGGCATAGTCCATGCCTGCCGTGATAGCAATTTGATGTCCAAAATTGCGAGAGAAATTGACAATATGCACTCGCGAATCCTGTTCATGCAATTCCAGCATGATCTCATACGATTTATCCCAGCTGCCATCGTTGACCAGCACCAGCTCCCAGAGTTCACCTAGCGTTTCCATGGTTTCGGAAATACGACGGTAAAGCTCATGCAGGATGGCTTCTTCGTTGTACACAGGAGCAACGATGGAGATGGTGGGGCGGGGAGATTGGGGATTTTCAGTCATGATGTTTTTAGAATGCGTAAGTTGGCTGGGAAGGATGTCGATATTTTATCACAAGATGATGCGGGATGGGAGCGAGGATTTGTGGCGTTATGAAACTTTTCTTGATATTTTGACGTCCTTTGATTGGAATATCTGAATAGATACTGCACATTATCGGCAATAAGGCGACACGCTTTCCGATCGATGATAAAAGCCTGCCACGGAGAAGAAAAAATCAGGGATTTCGGAGAATTTCCTCCGTGAATCTACCAGGTTTCTCCGTGTCTCATGAATTTGTCTGTTTGCAGGAAGGTCGATAAGAGCATCAACGTTCACTTTTCAGGATGAAAAAGTCGAACATCAGGTAAAGCCTATTGTCTGTGTTTTTCAAATCGTCTATTATTATGATGACGCCTGATGACGTTTTTCCATACTCATGGCTGGAGGTGATGATGAGACGTTACATTTTCATAAGCTGGCTTATGGCTCTTTTCGCTCCATTGCTTTTATCTTGTGCGCCGCCCCATCTGGAAACAGCGCCGCCGCATGATGAAAACGCCCTAAGCCTGGCGAATCCCGCTGCGAAATATTGCACCGATCAAGGCTTCATCTATGAAACTCGCAAAGATGAGCAAGGCAATGAATATGGCGTGTGTTTGTTCGATGATGCAACATCATGTGACGCCTGGGCTTATTTTCGGGGCGAGTGTGGCCAAGACAAGGCCAAGAAGCTACGCTTGAATCTGGTTGAGGCCGCCGGGCTGGTGGATACAACGCAAATTGATGTGCTCTGGCTCATGGATCTCGATGCGGATCCGGAGCATCGGACGCCGGCATTCAGCATCACCTCTGCTGACGATATCCGGGCATTGCTGGAGCCACTGGATGCCCTCCTGCCACTTACGCCCCCCATGCGGTGTCCGCCGGTGTTCGAATTACAATTTCACCATGATTCTGGCAAGATCGATCGGTTCAAGTTGAGCATTTGTGGGCTTTATGGTGATCAGCCCTATTGGCATGGTCTCGTTCTGCGCACCCCCGAAGCTTTCAATGCCAAATTCAACGAATTGCTTGATGCTGCGAGAATGCCGCATTGATGGGGAATTATTGGTCAGCCGGGGAAGTCGGCGCCACACCTCAGGTGGTAGAATTCGAATCAAATAGCATTGTGATTTCATCCATTTCTTGCTATACTGACCCGTTGATTCATCTCAGCTCACAAACGTCATTGTCATGAAGTTACGCATTACAACGGTTGGTAGCCTTTTTGTCGGTCTATTGGCAAGCGCCGGCTTGATCGCTTTGGTGATCTACGTCCCGCCCACGATGCCCTGGTTGGCATTGGCTATCTTCCTGACTTTATTGGCTGTAATGGGGTTTTCTGCTCCCATTTGGCGATTGGTTCTGCGTAAACTTCTTCCCAGGCAGGACGATAAGGAAGTTGGGCGCATGGGATGGCGGTTTGGTCTTTGGACTGGCGTTTTTGTAGCCAGTTTGGGCGTGTTGAAGATCCTCGGATTTGCCGATCGCGTTCTGATTCTCGCCCTCCTTGCCCTGTTGATTATGATCGAGATGTTCTTGCAGCAAAATGCAGCCCGAAAATACTCATCTGGGCGTTCTCGTCGCACATCAAAGCGTGCCTCCAGTACAAAGTCGCGCAAGCGAGAGGATTCGAAAACGTCCAAGAAAAAGACATAGTGCGCTGCGTGTCTGTGGAAAACTTCTGTTTTGAAACGCCCCCTCGCAAATGTTGGGTTTTTCATTTATGCAAAGTTGTGTTAAAATAGCCGTCAAGCCACCAAGTTCTGTGAGCGCCCTCTCTAGGAGGATGTATTTATGCAAGAGCAAATAAATCAATTTTTAGATTATTTGGAAGCTGAGAAAGGCTATTCCAACAACACTCTGGCCGCGTATCAAAACGATCTCAACCAGTTTCTCATCTTTTTGCAGAAACTCTCGCCCGCTCAGCGCCCGCGTGGTTGGGGAAATGTGACCCGGGATCATATCGTCTCTTACATTTTGGAGATGAAAGAACGGGAGTACGCCTCTAGCACCGTGGCTCGAAAGGTTGCTGCCGTCAAATCGTTCTTCAAGTTTTTGGAGACGGCGGGACAAATCAAAACTAACCCGGCCAAGGATATGGAAACGCCGCGTGCAGAGAAACATTTACCTGCTACAATCTCCGCCGAAGAAGTGGATCGATTGCTTGAAGCTCCAGCGGGCAACGATCCTGCTGCGCTGCGAGATCGCGCCATGTTGGAATTGCTTTATGCAACAGGTTTGCGCGTCAGCGAGTTGGTGGCGCTCAACGTCGCTGATGTGAATCTTGAAGAAGGCACGGTGCGCTGCATGGGAAAAGGCAAAAAAGAACGTATCCTGCCCATTTATGATCGAGCGCGTGAAGTTTTGGCCCAGTACATTGAGTATGGCCGGCCAAAACTGCGAGGAGAGCACAACAACGAGCAGGCGCTTTTTCTCAATCGGCGCGGAACTCGCCTGACGCGTCAGGGGTTGTGGCTCATCATCAAACGCTACGTGCAGGACGTCGGCATCAAAGAAAACGTGACGCCGCACACACTACGACATTCTTTTGCCACCCATATGCTGCGCGGCGGGGCGGATTTGCGCTCTGTGCAGCAAATGCTGGGGCATGCTAACATCTCTACGACGCAAATCTACACCCAGGTTACCCCCGATCGGATGCGAGAAGTTTACGATGAAACGCATCCGCGCGCTTAAACGCCTCTTTGCACCCGCGTACAACGTTATTGCTCTCGTGAATCTATGAAAACAAAACAATTCTCTCGCCAGGATTTTCAGAGCGCAGCTACGTATATCGCTCAGCGCACTGCACATCGCCCTAAAATCGGATTGGTGTTGGGTTCGGGATTCGGAGAATTCGCCGACGCGATCGAAGCCGCCGACGTGATTCCCTATGCCGATATCCCGCACTTTCCGCGCTCCACGGTGGAAGGCCACAAGGGACGATTGGTTATCGGTCGTTTGGAAGGTTGCACCGTCATGGTCATGCAGGGACGCGTGCATTTTTATGAGGGCTTCACGATGGAAGAAGTCACCTTTCCTGTACGCGTGATGCAGGCGTTTGGTATCGAAACGCTTATTCTTACCAATGCCGCTGGTGGATTGAATCCAGAATTCAGAGCAGGCGATATCATGTTGATTGAAGATCAGATCAACTTGCTGGGGCTGGTGGGGAATAATCCCTTGATGGGCCCCAATGATCCTGAAATAGGCCCCCGATTCCCCGATATGTCCACTCTCTACGACAGGCCTCTGCGAATGTTGGCTCTTGATATTGCCAAGAAAGCTGGCGTGACCTTGCGTCGCGGCGTCTACGTCGGACTCTCAGGGCCTGCGTTCGAGACCCCTGCCGAGGTGCGCATGTTGCGTGCATTGGGCGCAGACGCCACAGGCATGTCCACCACGAATGAAGCATTGGTCGCCCGCCATGGCGGCATGAGGGTGCTCGGTTTCTCCGGCATTACCAATGTGGCCATTGATGCCATCGACACTCCACGCGTGACCAGCCATGAAGAGGTGTTGGAAACAGGCAAAGTGCTTGTGCCCAGGATGATCACCTTATTGCGTGGCCTGCTCAAGCGCTGGGACGAAGCGTCCTGATCTGGATCACGCTCATTTGGGATAATCTGCCCTGATGACAGTTCTTCTACAATTTCTGGCCGATAACGCCCGGTTTATTTACGGCGCAGTTGCACTTGCCGGCCTCTATTTTCTCTATCGCGCCATTATATTACGCCGCGAACGTCGTTCCGCCATCTTCCCGTTGGAACGCGAAGTTGCAATGACGCGGCTTTATCGCTTGTTTGGCGTGGCGACTATGCTGCTGTTGATTTTGGGGGCCACCTGGGCTGCCAGCAATTTCTTACTGCCCGAGATGGAAACGATGGCGCCAGAAGGCACAGCCACCCCCGACATTCTGGTGCTGATCGACACCCCGACTCCCACCTCGTCGCCACCCACAGCCACCCCCACAGCTACGCCTACGCTCAAGCCACGCCCCACCCGCAAAGCTCCTCCACCCCGCCCTAAAGCCACGCCCAAACCCAAAGTCGTTCCGCCCTCATGCCCAACCGCTGGCGTTGTTATCACCGCTCCGGGCGTTGGGCAAAAATTATCCGGGCCAGTGAACATTTCAGGCACGGCCAACATCCCCAACTTTCAATACTACAAACTGGAGTGGAGCAGCGCTGGCGCTCCAGACCAATGGCATTGGTTTGCCGGGGCCGAAACGCCGGTGGATCATGGCGTCTTGGGAACATTCGATCCGGCATTAGTCCCGCCGGGTGCATACAACATCCGACTGGTTGTTGTCGATATCACGGGCAACTATCCTCAACCCTGTAATGTTCAGGTGATCGTTCCAGGATCATGATGTCGCGTCTCACGCGTTCGCTTATCCTGATCGGGATGTCGTTATGGCTACTGTCGGGGAGTGTCTTTGCTCAGGATTCGGAAGTGTGGAAGGGCTCAGGAGCAGCAGTGGCCTTTGTGACGCATCTGGCCATCGATCCTGATGAACCTGAATTCTTGTTTGCCTTTATCAGCAACAGCGTGTTGCGCAACCCCGATCAAACCCAGACGGCGCAAGGACAACCCTCCTCCAGTTGGGCCCCCTATTTCAGCGTGGATGGCGGCGATCATTGGCAGCCCGCATCCAATGATCTGGCCGGATTTCACCCCACCATCGTCAAAATCTTCCCCGAGCGCAATGGGTCGGTGATCTGGGTGGGAACCGAAAAACATGGTCTGTGGCGCAGCGATAATGGTGGTCGCACCTGGCGTCCAGCGTTGATTCCCCAACTTGTCGACCAACAAGTGATGGGACTCACACGAGATGCCCGTGGACGTCTACATCTCATGACGCAAGACGCCTCGCGTTATCCATCCGCACACCTTTATACCAGCGATGACGGGGGATACAACTGGCGGCATCGAATGTTGCAACGCTACACCGACGCCGCTAACAGTTTGGTAAATGACCTTATCGCTGATCCTTTCGATAGCAATCGGTTGTATGTAACCACTGCTCAGGGGCTGCTAATTACCGAAAATGCGGGATTCAACTGGCGCAAGGTAAATCTGCCGCTTCCTGTGGGCGCACATGTTGCAGGAAAGATCACCCTCGCCGCCGATCCTACCCAACGTGGGCGCATTTATGTGGTGCTTCGCGCCCAATTGCCCGAAGGACGCCATCAGTTGATGAGTTTCATTTCGCTTAACAGCGGTCGCACCTGGCGACAACAGCACGCCCAATTTTCACCCATCGCCGGTTTCAACCCCGATGCCGAACCTACTCCCACACGACTACTGGTCGATCCATTGGCGCGTCAGCGGCTCCTCCTGGCCACCGATAGCGGTCTTTGGCTTTCATCTGATGGCGGCGAATCGTGGCGCTCAGGCGGAACCACACTTTCCGGCGTCTCATTGCAGACCATCGCCGTTCATCCTCGCCGAAAGGGAAATTGGATGGTAGCGGGTGCAGGAGGACTTTGGCGCACCCGTTCTGCGGGCAGTCATTGGGAAATGACAACCCAAGGATTGCCCCCCGCCAGCAGCATTCATCAATTACTTTCACTTTCCACCGATGGTAAGACCCTTCTGGCGCTCAATGGCGGGTTTTTGCCTGAAGATTCTATGACGCATCCGCTCTGGCGCAGTGAGGATGCCGGGCAAACCTGGGAGCCCGCCCGAAGGGGGCTTGAGGGCGTCCACCTACGTCGGCTTATCGCCTATCCACATGATCCTGATGTCGTCTTTGCCCTGACCGACAACGGCTTTGCCCGCACCGATAACGGCGGGCTTTCCTGGTTTCATCGCAAACTACGCACCTATCCTTTGGCGCTTATTACCGATCCAAAACGAGAAAATGTCTATTTAGCAACCGCTCGCGGTCTGCAACGATCCACCAACAAAGGCGATTCCTGGACCTCGATCTTCGACAAAAGTGGCGTACTCGCCGCCACTGTAGACGCTTCCGGAGCACTTTTCCTGGTCGCTTATGGCGATAATGGAGTGTTGGAATTGTGGCGTTCTCAAGATGCTGGCAATCGGTGGCGGCGCGTCGGTCTCCTGCCTGTCACCGGCGCTGTGCGCTTATTCTCTCATCCTCACCAGCCCGATTTGCTGGCGCTCGTCGCCCCCTGGGAGGGACTGCTGGTTTCCATTGATGGTGGAATAAATTGGAGCCGACGGGATACGGGAATCCCTATGGCAACGCGCTGGCGCGGCGGTTCTCCCGAGATCCCCAACGCTCCTAACCTTCTCGCCTTTTTTATGGACCCTGAGAGCGGACTTTGGTGGGCCAGCCGTGATGGCGGAGGCGTGTTTCGGAGCTTGAATAACGGCGCCTTGTGGGAAGATGCCACAGGGGATCTGGGCGACGCCCTCATCTTCACCTTCACCCGTGGGCCCGATGGCGTCATGGCTGGAACTTCGAATCTGGGCGTGATACAACGCCAGAAAGAGAGGACTCCGGCAACGCCGCCTGAAGAAGTGGATGTGCGCATCGAAATCTTTTGGCCGCACGACTTCGCCCCAGTCACCGCAGCCAGCCAGGCAAATCTCGGACTTCGTCTCTATCAAGATCACAGCCTTGAACCGCCTCCTTGCGCCTGGTCGCCCAATGTGGATGTCTGGGTCGCTCAAGACGCAGAACCCCTGCGCCGAATCGATCTGGCTGAGCATCGCACAGTCGAGGGACATCCTTTTCCATTTTGGGTGATGAATGATCTGGATGTCACCTGGGCCAACAATCCTGAACACAAGCTCATCTATCTGGCCAAAGTTGCTCCAGGACTTGCACAAAGCTACGGTTCGGTGTGGATTCACGCCGCAGATTCTCGCACATTCTTGCCCGAACCGCCCCAACCCACGGGGGTCGCCGCTCCAGGCGTGAATGACGTCGATGGGCGCATTCTGATTGTGTGGCCGCATGATGAGGCTGGGCGTAATGTACCCCCCGACGAAGCGAATCTGGTCAACATCACAGCCGCACTCTTCAAACGAGACACCCTGCTGGCCCTTTCGTCCGACGACCTTCCAGATCGTGTGTGGCTTATCGGCGCTTTGGATAATCAGATCGGGCGGCGACTGGCTGTTGGACGCCAGCGATTGGTGGAAATTGACGGATTGCGCTATACCCTCTATGATTTCAACGACATCGACGTTTCATTGGCGCGCGATCCGATGCATCACTGGAGTTTTTGGTTGGAGTCCCCCACGCTGGACATCGCCTCTAACATCTGGGTGCACGGAAGCGACGCCCGCACCATTGCACCACTAATGGTGGAACCCATCGTCGGTTGCCAACCCTGACCCTCTCCTTAAACAGTATACGAAAACCCAATGTGCAACTTTCTTCCGATGTATGCAGCTTCGTCTGGCTTGAGGATGGTCGATCAATCCAGCAACAGCCGCTTTCGAGAGCGAAAAATCAGCACATAGGTCGAGGAGCCTTGTAACGATTCGCGTCCCCTCATTCACGTCAGGGGTTTGACGAAAGTTAAGTGACTTTTCAGAGCTTACCTGGCATAGCCATGTCGATTTTCATTGCACTATTTCTCCTCTTACAACTCATCGTTATCATCCTCCTCATCATATGGTGGCTACGGTGGACGCCTCGCGGTTTGGAATGGGTAACCCTCCTTCTTTTTGGCGCCATTGGGACGGCATATCTGTCCAGCCGTATCTTTCAGGTCCCACCTTATCAGATTGGCTGCGATGGTTTATGCTCCGGATGGATGGGCTATCCCTACGCCTCATATCACATCGAGGCGGGCAATGTGGTCATTTTTGATCCAGTTGCATTTGTAAGAAATGTTTTTTTCTATTACGCTATTCTTCTGGGCTTTGGCGCCATAATCGCCTGGCTCGCACAGCAATTTCGTTGGCGCGCTCGTTCGTGGCCTCAGCGCCTGGTGTTCATCTTCCTGATCTTCATCTTGCCCCTGGCCATCTTACCGATGTGGGCGCCTCCGTCACAACCGGCAGTCTCTGGACCAGAACAGCGAATCGTCATCAATGCGGCTCGCGATTGGCATTGGCAACTCCATTTACGGAGTGTGATGGATCGGCGTCTGGCATTGATCGATATGCGCAGCACGCCCGATCGTGAACATCAGCGCGTTTGTTTTCGTATATACACGTGGTTCTATCTTCCTTACCGCCACGTCTACATCGATATGGAGCCGGAAGGGGTGCGCGCCCTGACCGGCGCCGAAATCCCGCTTTCAGAATCCTGTTGGACACAGCCTTGACATGTCAAAAAACACATTACTGATATTAATTCTGTTAGTATTGACACTTTCCTGCTGCGCCATTTCTGTCACTTGTGGCACAGGTCTTTACATTTATCAGACCATCGAGGACTTGAAAACGCCGCAGTCACCTCTCTCCTCTAACGCCCTTCCCTCCGCCGATAAACCTCTGCCCACCCTGACGCCCGCACCGCCAACGGCAACGCCTTTTCCCTCGCCCACGCCGGTTCCGGGCGCCACCTCGGTTTTGCAAACCCTCTCCACCGAGGAATTATTGCTCCAGGTGGAGGTCCCTTCCAACGATCCCATTGATCTGGCTGCGCGCTTGCGCCCCGAACTGGGTGAGGTGAAGCGCGTTGTAAATGACACGCCCCCAGACTTCGAAGAAGGCGATGTCGTCACTTTTTGGGTGAACAACAGTGACAATGACAAAAATTGGCAAATTCAGGCCGAACTGATCGTCAAGGGCGAGCACGTCTACATGTGGCGTGAGATCGGCGTCAACGTCAAGTCGAGAGATTTACGCAAAGCCGCCCGTTTTTTCGACGAAAAAATCTATCCCACCGATCGAGAATTCTTTGGCAGTGAATGGTCGCCAGGCATCGATAATGACCCTCGTCTCCACGTGTTGCACGCTCGCGACATGGGAAGAACCATCGCCGGTTATTTCTCCTCGGCTGACGAAATTCCCGCGGTGATTCATCCTTATTCCAATGAAAAAGAGATGTTTTACATCAACGTGGATAACAACAAGCCAGGAAGTCGCTTCTACAATGGCACATTGGCGCATGAGTTCCAGCATATGATTCATTGGTATCAGGACAAAAATGAATCCACCTGGTTAAATGAGGGCGCATCAGAGCTGGCGTCAGAACTGAACGGTTTAGGACGCACCGGCGGCATTCGTCCTGATAGCGTTTTTTCTCAGGACCCAGACGTTCAGCTCAACACTTGGCCCGACTCTGATGAAAGTTATGTACATTATGGCAACGCGTTCCTCTTCATTTTGTACTTCCTCGATCGTTTCGGAGATGACGCCACAAAGGCCCTGGTGGCCAACGACAAAAACGGCATGGAATCTGTCGATGAGGTGCTTGAGCAATTAGGCGTGGGCATGACCGCAAATGATTTCTTCGGCGATTGGGTGGTGGCGAATTGGCTCGATGATCCATCGGCGGGCGATGGACAGTGGGGCTATAAAAATTATGATGTCGATGAAATTATTCCCACCGAACGATTCACCGCACTTCCCATCTATCATTCCGAGAGCGTTCACCAATATGCCGCGGATTACTTTACCCTGCCTCCTTCGGAATCATTGAACATTACATTTGATGGCGCTGAAATTACCCATCTGGCCGCGACCGACGCCCATAGCGGACAATGGGCTTGGTGGAGCAACCGGGTGGATGAGTCAGACACGCGTCTGACATTTCCGGTGGATTTGTCAGACGCCGATACAGCCACCTTACATTTCTTCACCTGGTACGACATCGAAGACTTGTGGGATTACGCTTATATCGAAGTCAGCGAGGATGGGGGACGCACCTGGCGGCTCTTAGAAACCGAGCGCACCTCCACAGAAAATCCCAACGGCAACGCCTATGGCCCGGGCTATACAGGCAAGAGCAATCATCTGACCGCAGGGTGGGTGGAAGAGACTGTTGATTTATCTAATTATGCGGGTAAGGATATCCTGGTGCGCTTTGAATACGTGACCGATGCTGCGGTCACCCAACCTGGCATGTTCATCGATAGCGTTTCCATTCCCGAAATCGATTATTTCCAGGATTTTGAGAACGGTCCGGGGGATTGGAAATCCGAAGGATGGTTGTTGACCAACAACATTTTGCAACAACGTTGGATGGTCCAGGTGATCGAACCTCAATCAAATGGCGACGTCATCGTACATCGTATTCCCGTCGATGAAAACGGTCATGGCGAGTTGCACCTCTCGGGCATCAACACCAACCAGGATCTAACACTCATCGTATCTGCGATGGCCCCCACCACCGTCGAGACGGCCACTTACGAATTCGAGATTTCATCGGATTGAAATTATGCCTGCCACCAGCTATCGTAATCCATACACCATCGGCGGATGGGTGAGAGGCCGACGTTATTACGGCCACACCGACTTGCGCCAATACATCTTGCTTGGTTCAGATAATTACATTTGGGTGATCGGCTCCCGTCGCGTGGGGAAAACGTCTCTACTGCGGCAATTGGCCCAGCAGGGTAGAAAAGATTATCTGCCCATTTATTGGGATATGCAAGGGTGTTCTACAGCCAGCGATCTGCGAGACGAACTCTATTTTGCTCTAGAAGATTCATCGGATCAACTTGAACGCCTGGGTATTGAACTGACCACGCTGGCCGAAGATGATCCTGCGAACATATTGCGCAAGGTTTGTCGACAGGCAGAGAAGCGTGAGGAGCGAGTGCTCCTGTTGATCGATGAGCCAGAGGCGCTTATCACCATTGCCCAAAACGAGGCGGCAGCCGTGCAACGTCTACGAGCTGCATTTCAACGTCCGCCCAATCTGCGGGTGGTCATGGCATCTACAAAATCGCTTACGAAATTACAAGAAGTAACGAGCAATTGGCCAACATCGCCATTTCTGTATGACTTCGCTCCCCTTTATCTCGATGGATTGGAGAAGAAAGATGCTGAAATGCTGATGCGCCAAGAACAGCGCTATCCTGTGCAAGTCAGCCATGAGGCCATTCGTCGCATCCACCTTTATACCGGAGATCATCCCTACCTGTTGCAATGGCTTTGTTATCATCTTTATCGGCCCGATCACAGCTTGCGCACGCCCCGCAAACAAGACATCGTGGTTGATTCGATGCTTGCTTCACTCTTTCAGCTACAATTCCGGCATCTTTCTCCCACCGAACGTCGCATCTTATTGCATCTCACGGAAAAAAGTGACGATATCACCTCAATGGCTCGCTACATTGGTGTGAAGGCGGCAAAAATCAGGATGTATCTTCATGTGATGACAGGTTTGGGCTATACGCGACCAGCAGATTCCAGTCATTTTACAATCGGAAATTATTTTTTCCATCGCTGGTTGGCCGAAAATTTGCACACACTCTCAGCAGATGATGCCGAAATCTCTGATGCTTCGGTGCAAGAGATGGCGCAGGCGGGCATTCAGGAACAAGTCGTCTATTGGCAGGAACAATTACGCATCTACCGAGAGCGGTTAGGACAATTGGAAGTTGCCGCTGCTCGCCATGGCAACTCTCCGCCCGAACGCCTGCAAGAAACGATTCGCGAACACCAGCGTCGCATCAAAGAATTGGAGCGCAAAATCGACGCGTTTCATTTAACCTATCATCGATGATTCCCGCCCTATCTTTTCAATGCTCCTGAGTCTTTTTTATTATGAATGTTCCTCTGGTTGATCTCAAAGCGCAATATCGTAATCACAAATCTGAAATCGATGAAGCCATTCAGCGCGTCATCGACCATACCGCCTTCATCATGGGAGCCGAGGTGGCGCAATTCGAGAAAGCATTTGCTTCTTATTGCGATGCCGAATACGCCGTCGGCGTCTCTAGCGGCACTGGTGCGCTCTTTTTGGCCTTGTTGGCCCACGGCGTCGGCCCGGGCGACGAAGTCATCACTACGCCATTCACCTTTTTTGCCACGGGCGAGGCGATTTCAACCGTGGGCGCTACGCCTGTCTTCGTTGACATCGATCCGGCCACCTACAACATCGACCCAGCGCTCATTGAACCTGCCATCACCGCGCACACAAAGGCCATCATGCCTGTGCATCTTTATGGGCAGCCAGCCGATATGGACGCTATCAATGAGATCGCTCGCAAACATGGCCTGGCCGTTATCGAAGACGCTGCCCAAGCGCATGGCAGTCGCTATCATGGGCGACGGGCTGGAATCTTGGGCGATTCAGCATGTTTCTCCTTTTATCCCAGCAAGAACCTGGGGTGCTATGGTGATGGCGGTGCGGTAGTCACCAATGATCCGCAAATCGCCGAACGCGTGGCCAAATTGCGTAATCATGGCCGTTTGAGCAAATATCAGCACGATGAATTGGGGTATGGACACCGTCTTGATGGCATCCAGGCCGCGATCTTAGGGGCAAAACTTCCGCATTTGGATGACTGGAACACAAAACGCCGCCACCGAGCGCAGCGTTATACCGAGATGCTCTCAGAACTGCCTGTGCAAACACCTTTCACCCTGCCCGATGTCGAGCCCGTGTATCACTGCTACACCATTCGTCTGCAAGAAGGCTTGGATCGCAATGCCGTGGTACAATACCTCAAGGATCACGGCATTGGCGTGGGCGTGCATTATCCGATCCCTTTGCATTTGCAACCCGCATACGCGTTTCTGGGCCTGAAAGCTGGCAGCTATCCCGTTTCAGAAAAAGCCTCACGCGAGGTGCTTTCGTTGCCCATTTATGCCGAACTGACTCATGCACAACAAGACTACGTGGTTTCGACTTTGAAAGAAGCGCTGTTCTGAACATAGCGTCGGCTCCATTTGTAAACAAGATACGGACTTTTTTTGAATCTCAGCGGGCGCAGCGCAACTTTTTATGGCGCTTCAACGGGCCATGAAGCAATCTCACTAGACAAGCCGACGAACATAAACAAAAATCGACCAAAAGAAATCAAAACAGCACCTTCCTTCGTCCGTCTATGTTCGTCCTGGCTTCCCTCCGTCTGCGTATCGGACGGCGGATTCAAGCGTCAATGCCCGTTTTGGGCACAGAAAAGCGCACATCAGACATCATCTTAAATTCTCCTTGACCATGCATAAAACCAAACGCGATACACTCATCTTTCTTACTCTAAGCATTTTGCTGATCATCCTCAGCTATCTGTTCTTTCGATACGCATATGACTTTTCCGACGGACTCCCTTTCTCGCAGGAAGTCATACTTGCTTTTGTAGGCGCGATTATTACCATCTTGATCACTGCAGTGTTGTTGAATAAGCAGACTGAGGTCGAACTAAAGAAGGAAGAAAGTATCAAATACCTCGATCTCAAGAGTGATATCTACATGGATTTGTTGGAGCATCTCAAAAATATCATGCTCGCCGGGGAAGCCAACGAAAAAGACATTGTCACTTTGAAATTTCTCAATCATAAATTGGCGCTGGTGGCGGCGCCTGCTGTGCTGATGCAGTTTGAACAGTTCATTCGCACCTTTACGAATCTCATCGATGCGCCCGACACCGGTGGAGAATCGACGATCACGGACGAAGATGAGGACCTCCTGATGCGAGAACTGGCAAAGCTGACGATTGCCATCCGTCATGATCTGATCGGCAATTTGGACGAGCGAGCGAATATTTCACTTCAGCGTATCGCTCAGCAGATTCGCACCAATAGCGCCATTCTCGAAGATTATGATTGATTGAAAAAAAACGTTATCATGCCTGGGGCTCTCGTATTGGTGGGGGACTTGTGTTTTTCTTACACCATTCCAACATAGTTCTTATCTTCTGGTGCTAAGGTTAAAACGTAGCATGATCCCTAATTGGGTCATGCAATTCCGAAACCACACGGAGGTGTTTGCCATGTTGCAAATCGGTTCGCCTGTTTACGCTACCGACGGGAAGGTCGGTGTGCTGCAATATGTTGTGCTTGAACCTGAGACCCAGGAAGTCAGTGATCTGATCATTAAATGCGATCTGTTTCGTGGCGCCCGCGTGCTTTCGGCCCGCTATATCGACCACATCGATGAGGATGGCGCCATCCATCTTTCTGTCGAGAAATCGTTGGTGCGCCACGCTCGTCAATTTGTGCGCACAGAGTTTGTCGAACCGGAAGAAACTGTTTCAGCTGCGCATACCGATGGTCGTCTCTATTGGCAAGATATTTATGGCGTCATGGCCGAAGAGTTGCCCCGGCCCGCTGTACGCGTTCACATCGTGAGCGGTGTGGATGACGATGAAGTGCTGGTCGGCAAAGGGTCCCGCGTTTTTTCCGCGTCAGGAGAACGGGTGGGCACGGTGGATCATGTGGTGATCGATCCGGACGCCCGCAAGCTACTTTATTTGGTGGTGAGACTCCCTAACATTCGGCGTCGCCGCGTGGTCGTAGCGGCTTCGCAGGTCAAAGCGTGGCAGCCTGACGCTGTGGTATTGAACTTAGAGAAAGAATCACTTGCCGCATTGCCGCCCTACATACCAGCAAAGCGAGACGCAACCCTGGCCCGGCTGGTGCGTCAGGCCATCGCCGCTCTGGGCGTGGACGTGGAGCATCTGGGCGTATTCGTGGACAAGGGACACGTGCTGTTGCGCGGGCACAGCGCTTCGCTGGATGATCGCCGCCGCATCGAGGCCGCGGCCCGTTCCGTTCCGGGCGTGCTCAGCGTCACCAACGAGATCACCACTGATCGCGAGCTGGAGCTGCGAGTGCAGCAACGGCTGCTGGATGATCCGGTGGCCAGTCTGTATCCGGTGGATGTGCTCATCCGCAATCGCATCGCCACCGTGACCGGCAAGGCGCCCAGTCAGGCCGTACAGGATGTGATTTTGGAGATCATCCGCAACACGCCCGGCATTATCAGCGTCATCGATGAAATCGCGGTCGATCCGCAGGCATTCAAACATCCCATCTTCCCGGAAGTTTGGCTGGTGACCCCGCGTGAAGAGACGACCGAATTCATCCCCACGCCGCAAGAGCCCTGACGCAAGAGAACGCAGATGACGCTGACGGACGCAGATTTTCGCAGATCATCCTACTTTTTCCATCTTAATCTGCGGTGATCAGTTTTTTCTGCGTTCCTGCCCCAGTTTTCGTTCCAACCGCTGCCATCGATGTCTGAGTTCGGCCAGCATCTCTCTGCGTCGATAGAGTGATGACCAGTTTTCCGCCCGGGTGATGGCCTCCAGCGTCCACGCCCGGGCTTTTTCGATGTCGCCCGTGTGCCATTCGTGATATTTGGCCAGCTCCACCAGCGCCTCCACGTCGTTGGGGCGGTTCATCGCAGCCAGCGCCTCCCACCAGATGGCTGCTTCCTCCTGCCGCTCCTGCCGTTTCAGCAGCAGCGCCAGCTCCCGCATCGCCTGCGCCCGGTGTGCGGGTGGCTGCGGGCTTTCCAGCGCCCGGCGATAGGCTCGTTCCGCCCCTGCCACATCGCCCGATCGCTGCCAGACCCGGCCCAGCGCCAGCCAGTCCTGGGGATGCGGCTCTATCACCCCGGCCAGAGTCCCCGCGATGATGTGGGCCAGCGGCGCCATACTGACGATATCTTCCAGATTGTGATACAGCACCGCCTCCATTTCCCGTACGCTGCCCTGTCCCCGGGCGAAGTTGAACCACATCCCGGGGATCATATAGGAAGGGATGTCCAGGCCGCTGCGCTGATAGGCCAGGATGCGTCGTTCTAGATTGCCGAAATTGCACGCGCCCAGCCGCGGCCGCCACAGCCGCCGGGCCAGATGCAGCAGGTCCACGTGCGGGTCCTCATCGGGCGGGCGGATGCCGCTGAGGATGAAGCGGGAGCGCAGCAGAGGCCAGTCGAAGGATCGACCGTTGAAGGTGACTAATCCTCCACCTGCTTCGATGAATCGGGCCAGATCGGGCAGGTAAGCCCGTTCTTCCGCAGGATTGCGGGCGAAATACTGCCGCACCACATACGCATCCTCCTCAAAAACGCCCACGCCGGTGAGGAAGACAATGGCGCCCGCGCCGCTGGCCAGCCCCGATGTCTCTGTGTCCAGAAACACCACCTGCCGGAAGTCGAAATCCCGGGCCAGCTGCGCGGCGGCTTCGGGCGGTAGCCCCAGTAGATCGCCCAGGCTCACCCGCCCCTGCTGATGCGCCAGCGGATAGCGCACCATGCGCAACAGGTACGGTCCCCAATCTCCCTCCACCTGCTCCATCCCCGGCAGATCAGTCAGACACTGCGCATCGGTGGCTGCATCGGGCGCTGGGGACTGTTGGAGTGACGGGAGCTGCTCATCGGGGGGCGGCACAGGCCCGCGCGGCTTCGGGCGGCGGCGAAGTCGTCCCGCCTTGCGCAATCGGTTGAGTCGGGCCTGGATGTCGTCAGGCATCAGGCTGTTGTTCGGGCATCAGGTCAGCGCCGAAGGACAGAGGTCGTTGAGGATGCAGTTGAGGCAGTCGGGTTTGCGGGCTTTACACACCCGCCGCCCGTGAAAGATCATCAGATGCGAGAAGTCGATCCAGTCCTCCCGCGGGACCAGCTTCATCAAGTCCTGCTCCACCTTCTTGGGATCGGTATGCCGGGTCAGGCCCAAGCGTTTGGCGATGCGCTTGACGTGGGTGTCCACCACGATGCCATCTGCGATGTTGAAGCCCACGCCCAGCACCACATTCGCGGTCTTGCGGGCCACGCCCGGCAGTTCCAGCAGGTGCTGCATATCGGGCGGGATGGCGCCGTCGTAGTCGTAAGCGATGCGCTGTGCAGCTTCGTGGATGAAGCGAGCCTTGTTGCGATAAAAGCCCGTGGGCCGCACGATGGCCTCGATTTCCGCCCGATCGGCATCGGCCATGGCCCGCGGCGTGGGAAAGCGCTCGAACAGGATGGGCGTGACCTTGTTCACCCGCTCGTCGGTGCACTGGGCGGAAAGGATGGTGGCGACCAGCAGCTGCCAGGGGTCTTCGTGGATGAGCTCGCAGTGCGCGTCGGGATGGGCGATGCGCAGACGGCGGATGATCTCGCGGATGCGGGCTTCGGGCGGGTCTTCGGGCGTGAGCGCGGGGGAATTGTCGGACATTGTGGTTTGAGGAGCGTTGGAATAGTGGTTGCACAGAGGATATAGGGAGATTCATAGAGATGCGTAGAGGTTCTTTTTCTCTGTGAATCTCCGATTTGCCTCCGTGTGGCTCTGTGTTCCTGTGGTCAACCTTGATGTGGCAAGCGTTCAAGAGGATAAGAGGATTTGATTCTCCGTCATTGTATCACGAGTGGTTTTTGGGGCTTGATTTTCTTCCCACGGTGATGCGGATGCTGTGGAATGCGCCGAATTCCCGTTTTTCGATGATTTTCAGCCCCGCGCGGCCTCATTGGGCAGCCAGGCCAGCGCCGCGGCCGAATAGGCCCGCCACGGACGGATGATCCGCCATGCCGGGCCGTAAACCGGGGCCATCAGGTCATACAGTCGGGCGATGTTCACGGATTGGTTACCATAAAAAGTGCGGAGTATGAAAATCTTTGAGCCATTGGCCAGAATGACGTATAATGAACCAGATCAATTTCCTTTGGAGTCCAGTTATGACCCTGATCGACTATTCATCTAGCCAACTTACTGCCAACCGTCTGGAACGTCTGGCTCAGCTTGTTCGCAAGCAACAGGTCAGCGATGTAATGGCGCGCACGCTGGAAAAGCTCTTCGAGATGGAGCGCGAGGAAAGTCTTCGTTTGATGCAGCAAATTCAGGCAGATTTGACGGAATTCGAAGAACAGTACGGTATGAGTTCCGAGGAATTCTATCGGCAATGGCAAGCAGGGGAGACTGACGATCGTATGGACTTCGTGGAATGGGCTTCGCTGATCCAGATGCGTGAGAATGCGAAAGAACGGCTTGCGTTGCTGGAATCTGAGTTCTGACCCCCGCAGCGTATCTCGATGCTATCAAGGAACGGCTGGTTACGGATCCATTTGTCCTGAGGTTCCATATCCGCAGGGAGCGGGTCAGCGTTCAAGATGGATTCATTCGGGCGCGATTGTTTCTGTCAGATGAATCGATGCTGGAATTCGCTGAATATTTTCAGGTGACGGAGGCCGGAGACATTGAGGTCGTCACATACAGTTATCATTGGGCTGACGCCGAGGGGACATTGTTGCGACGTTGGGATAACACACCTCACTATCCCGGACTGGATGGGTTTCCGCATCACGTACACGTTGGCGAGTCGGGGAAGACGCTGTCATCACAGCCAATGACGCTTTTCCGTGTTCTGGATGTCCTGACCGGGAAGCAGGCCTGAATACGCTTTCAGTCGCTGACGACCATCACTTTTTGTGTTGTCGCCGCATCAAGTCCAGCACTTTGGGCATGGCCTGGGTATAGGCCCGATACAGCGTGCGGTTGGGCGCGTAATCCCAGGCGCCGATCCAGCGGGTGAAGCGCCCGCCAAAGCCCTCCTTGAAGCGATACACGCCCCACATGGGATCGCTCTCATCCAGCTCGTCGGGTGCGCCCCACCAGTCGTAGGTGATGCAGCCCTGCGCCATGGCCCAGCGCATCGCCTCCCATTGCAGCAAGTAGGTGGGCATATTGCGGCGGCCTTGACTGCCGGATGCGCCGTAGAAATACCAGGCCGTAGGCCCGAAACGGAACAAAAACAGTCCTGCAGTTGATTTTTCCTCGTTAATTGCGAAAAATAACTGACCCAGGTCATTTTTTTGCAGACGATTCATCACCCGCAGATAGTAGTCCCGGGGGCGGATGAGAAAGTTATCCCGGGCGGAGGTCTCTGCATAGAGGTCGTAAAACGCGCCGAAATCGTCGCTGGGGGTCACCACCACGCCCCGGCGCCCGGCCAGACGGATGTTGTAGCGGGTCTTCTGCTTCATTCCGGCCAGCAGCGCCTCCTCGCCCACTGTCAGATCGGAAAGCACCGTGTTGCGGAACTGGATCTGGTCGGCGCTGAACACCCAGCCCCGCTCCTGCAGCAGCGCCATCAACGCCCGCCCCAACTCGCTTTCCGCATCCACGTCGGGATCGATCTTGATGAACAGGGCCCGGCTGCGGCGGGCGTGCGCTTCCAGCTCAGGCAGCAGCTTCTCCCACACCGCAATGTCCGGGCGGACGATGGGGCCCTTGGGCGCGTACTGGATTTTGACGGGCAGCCGTCCCAGGCTGCGGGTGAGGATGCTGGCTGCGGCCTCGGGCGAGGTGTCATCTCCCCATACAATGTGTTGCCCCGACCACACGGGCGCTTTCAGCGCGGCCCAGTGGCTGGTTTGCAGCACGTGCGGGCGCTCAAAGCGCAGCAGAATGTCGTCGAAGCGGGCGGGATCGGTGATGATGGTGGGCATAAATAGGGCGTCAGTCGACCAGCCAGTCGTCCAGTTGCAGGCCGGTGATGCGGGTGAAATGGCGGGTATTGTGCGTGATAAGGGGTAAATCGTTGGCCCATGCAATGCTGGCGATCTGCAAATCAAGGTCAGCCAGGCGGTTGCCGGATTGCTCCAAAACGGCTTTGAGTGCGCCGAAACGTCGGGCGGCAGCCTCATCGAAGGGGAGAATGATCAAAGTCGCCAGGAGAATGTCGAGCCGGGCAAGATTTTCTTCCGCCCGGGCTGATTTGCTGGCCCCGTGCGTCAGTTCAGCCACGCTAATGGCGGTGATGGCCAGCGGTTCGTCGGGCGAGACTCTCCCTTCAAGTGAGAGCCGCCCGCGCAAAAGCGCCACCCAATGATCTGTGTCCAGCAGTTTCATAGCTCGATGACAGGGCGAGAGGGTTGGTGATCGCGATTGGCCCGGATGCTCTCATTCAGCTCATCCAGGTCATCCTCATCGGCCCAGAGCCCAAACGCAGCCATCGCAGGATGCGCCTCTTCGCGCTCAATCCTGTCCAGCAGGTCGGGCGTCTGTCCCAACGACAGGGCAAGGCGGCGCAGCATCGCCCGTGATCGTTCCAGTTGGGCCAGTTCATCCACGCCAATGAGTGCGGCCAGTTGCCGTCCCCTTCGCTGGATGATGAACCGTTCGCCAGAGGCTGCCCGGGAGAGATAATCTGAGAATTTGCTTTTCGCTTCGACGACATTGAGAGTTTTCATTCGAGTGCTCCTTGTGGTCATTATGACCATCTTGGAGTGATTTTACCACATCTTTTCCCTTTGTGAAATTCGTTTGAATGACAGGC
>Ga0256914_1000190_pt1 | contig 59034 bp, 51 predicted proteins | sample HulkmetaG_FD_191571 | JGI IMG/M metagenome (GOLD analysis project Ga0256914, IMG submission 191571) | Hydrothermal chimney microbial communities from Main Endeavour vent field at the Juan de Fuca Ridge, Pacific Ocean - Hulk | ecosystem: Environmental > Aquatic > Marine > Hydrothermal vents ...
GGAAGCCGCCGGGTTCCGCTGGCTGCGCCAACGCTTCCCCTGGGACGCCATCGAGCCGCAGCAGCGGGCGTTCGATTGGGCCGTCTGGGATGAGATCGTCGCGGGCGCAGCCCGGCACAACCTGACCCTGATCGCCGTTCTGGACGGCTCGCCGCGTTGGGCGCGGGCTGCCTTTCGCCATTTCAGCCAGGCGGCGGACGGGGATCGGGACAATCCCCTTGCCCCGCCCACCGAAACCCACTACTTTGGCGACTTTGTCGCCGCCTTTGCCGCCCGCTACGGCGACCGGATTGACTACTATCAGATTTGGGATGAACCCAACATCGCCCCCCATTGGGGAGCAGGCGAGATTGACCCGGCGGCCTATGGCCGGCTGCTGCGGGAAGGGGCCATCCGCCTCCGCGCCGCCGATCCGGGGGCGGTGGTGCTGCTGGCCGCCCTGGCCCCCAACGTGGAGCCGGGCGGAGCCAACATGAGCGAGCTGCTCTTTCTCGACACCCTCTACCGCCGGGGGGCCGCCGAGTGGTTCGACGTGGTCGCCGTCCAGCCCTACGATTTCGGCCAACCTTTGGACGCCGCCCCCGACCCGGCGCAACTGAACTGGCAGCGGGCGACGCTGCTGCGGCAGGTGATGGAAGCCCACGGTGACGCCGAAACGGCGGTGTGGGCCGTCTCGTTCGGCACGGAACAGCCCGGCCTCGCGGCCGAAGCGGTGGAGCGGGCGCGGCAGGCGTGGCCCTGGCTGGGGCCGATGCTCTGGGCCGCCTGGTCGCCCGACGATGCCCACGGCGAGTACGCCCTGGGCGACGCCGACCGCCGGGCTTTGGGCGCGGAGGCCGCCGCTTCCCCACGGGCCTGGCCCGGCGTCTACCCGGCGGACCACCCCGGCGGGCACTACGAGGGCGGTTGGCGCGTGACCCCCGCCGGGGCCGACATCGGGGCCAGCGGCGACCGGCTGACCATCCCCTTCTGGGGCACAGGCCTGGACCTGACGGTGCGCCGGGGCGATTACCGCGCCTTCCTCTTTGTCTCCGTGGACGGCGCACCGGCCAACGCCCTGCCCCGCGACACCGAGGGCCGGGCCTACGTCGTCCTTTACGACCCGGAGGCCGCCGCGCCCCAGACCGTGACCCTGGCCCGCAACCTGCCCCCCGGCGAGCACGTCGCCGAGATCGTCGCCGCGCGGGGCTGGGGGCAGTGGGCCATCGTCGGCTGGAGCGTTCACGGGGAAGCTGCCGCTGCTCCCCCACCCTGGCTCTCCCCCCTCCTGGTCCCGGCCGCCCTGGTTGTGCTGACCGCCGTCCTTTCCCTCTCCTGGCCCTATCGCCGTCTCCCACTCGCCGCCGCCCACTCCCTACTCGCCCGCTCCCGCGCCCTGGACGATCGGATCGCCCTGCTCCTCACCGCCGGGGCCGCCCTCCTGGTCTACATCATGGTCGGCACGATCCCCACCCTGCTCGCCCTGGCCCTGCTGGCCCTGCTGCTCTTCCTCCGCCCGGAGATGGGACTGCCCCTCATTGCCCTGGCCCTGCCTTTCTACCAGTTGGGGCGGCCTCTCTTTGGCAAGGTGTTCTCCATGGTTGAGATCCTCACCCTGCTCACGGCTTTTGGGTTGTTGGGAAATTGGGTTGTTGATAGATTGGGGGTTGGCTCCCCCAACTTCCCAACTTCCCAATTTCCCAATTCCCAATCTACCAATTTACCAACCTCCCAACTTACCGACCTGGATTGGGGCGTGGTGGCGTTGGTTGTGGTCGGCGCGGCGTCGCTTCTCTGGGCGGAGCATGTGCGGGTGGCGGCGCGGGAGTTTCGCACGGTGATTCTGGAGTCGGCAGTCTTTTACGGGCTGCTGCGGTTGACGATCCGGGAGCGGCGGGCAGCCTGGCGCATGGCCGACGCCTGGTTGCTGGGCGCGGGGCTGATCGCCCTGATCGGCGTGGGCCAATGGCTGCTGGGGCGGGACCTCATCACCGCCGAGGGGGTGGCGCGGGTGCGGGGCTTTTACGGCTCACCCAACAACCTGGCCCTTTACCTGGGGCGGGCCTTCCCCCTGGCCGTGGCGGTGGCCGCCTGGGGAGGGGCGGGGAACCGCCAAGCCGCCAAGGGCGCAAAGGAAGGCGGAGCAGAGCCGGAGGGACGTTCGGTCGGCGACGCGCCGGGTGTGGCCTCAGCTGCCGCCGGTCCAACGCCTTCTGCCGAATCGCCGGGTGTGGGGCGGCGGTGGCTTTACGGCCTGGCGGCGCTGGTGATGGCCTTCGCCCTGCTGCTGACCCATTCGCGGGGGGCGTGGCTGGTGGGCGTGCCGGCGTCGCTCCTCTTTTTGGCGGCGATGCGGAGCCGCCGGACGTTCGCCGTGGCCGTCGTCGTCCTGCTGATCGCGGCCCTGGGGGTGGTGGGCATCATCGGGCCGGGGCGGTTGGTCTCGTTGCTGGATTTTTCGGAAGGGACGACCTTTTTCCGGCTGCAACTCTGGCGGTCCAGCCTGGCCATGCTGGCCGATCACCCCCTGCTGGGCGTGGGGCCGGACAACTTTTTGTACGCCTACCGCAGCCGTTACGTCCTGCCCACCGCCTGGAAGGAGTTCAACCTTTCCCATCCCCACAATTTCGTGCTTGATTTCTGGCTGCGGCTGGGGCTGCCGGGCCTACTGGTGATTTTCTGGCTGCTGGTGGGCTTTTTCCGGCAGGGGAGGCAGCTCTACCGCCGGGGCGGGGCGCTCTCCCTGCCGGCCCTGGGATTGATGGGGGGCATGGTCAACTTTGTAGCCCACGGCCTGGTGGACAATGCCTTTTTCCTGGTGGACCTGGCCTTTGTGTTTATGCTGATGCTGGCACTGGTTCAATGCGAATGCCCCCGCATCCAACGCTCCGGCGGCTCCTCCCGCAGAGCATAGTAGGAACGGTCCACAAACTCGGCACTCTCCGTAAACAGATCGCCGATCTCGCGGGCCGCCCGGAAACGATCCCAAGTGGTGTGGATGAACGAAATGCGCCGCCAGCGGGGGCTAATGATAGGAGGTTCACGCCGCCGCAACGGACTCAACTGGAGTTTGTAATAACGCTTATCGGCGCGGGGGTGATCCGCTTCATCGGGGAGGAGGTCACGGCGGAGCACAAGCTCCAGCCCTAGACGACGGGCGTAATAATGGATCGCCCACCTTTCCGGGCCAAAAGCAGCCGTAAAGTAAAAGGCCACATACTCAAAAAAGATGCCGCGGGGGGCCTTTTCCTCCGGCACGCGATACCAGTGCAGATCGCGCGCGATCTCAAAATCGCGGGGGCGGTTCATGACCGCTACCAACACCCGATCCTCTGCGTACATCCTTCACCTCAAGGGGAATGAAGGTGATCCCCGACCCGTTGCCGGGAGCGAAAACCCCGGTCGCCCGCGCCCCCTTAAACGCCTTGTGACCAACTATAGCGCAAGATGCCCGCTCCGTCAACGTGGGACAACCCCAAGGAATCGTGTGTTTCGCCATGCTGACGGGCCTCATCGTTTTTCTATCAGCGGTAAAAAAAGATAGGTCTTGACCGTGCTGAAGGTCTCCAAGGGGAGGGTCTGACCGAAACCGTCGTCCAATTCTGCCCGATTGAAGGCGTACAAACCGGCCAGAGTCGGGCTGATCCATACGGAAAAGGTAACGGTGGCCGTCTGCCCCGGCGAGAGGGTCCCGGCCCACTGCAACGCTTCCCCCGTCGCGGTGATGACGCCACCGCTGCTCCAGGCCGAACCGGGGGCGTAGCGGCTGCCGGGCGGAATGGGGTCGTGCAGGCGGGCGGCGGCGGTGCGCAGGCCGTCGTTGCGCAAGGTGAGGGTGTAGGTCAGCTGCCGACCGGTGTAGACCGTGGCCGCAGCCGTCTTGGCCGAGGCGGAGAGATCGGGAGCGGCGATGCGCCCCACGGCGGCGAGGTCCGGCCCCAGGCCGCTTTCGTCGCTCAGGTGAGCGACGTTCCGCAGCGGGGTTCCGTCGGCTGCGGCGGGGTCGGCTTGCAGGCGGTAGGTGATGGTCACGGCCTGGCCCGGTGATAGCGCGCCCTGCCAGGTGAAGCGACGGGTAGCGGCATCGTAGGTCGCCGGGCCGGTCAGGCTGCCCACTACATAGGTTGCCGAGGGGGGCACGGTGTTGGATAGGGTGACGCCGTGCAGAGGAGCCGGGCCGCCGTTGCGAAGGGTCAAGGTGTAGGTTAGCTCCGCGCCCTGGGCCACCACGGCGCGGTCGGCGGTCAGGGAGGAATCGCCCAGGGGCGAAAGCCAGCCCAGGGTCCGACCGAGGACGGCGGCCAGGTCCCGTTCCGGCAGGGCCTCCAGGGGGAAGGCGAAAAAGGCGGTTTTCCAGGTCGGCTGCGCCCGCGTTAGGGCGATGGGCTGGCCATGTTGCCCCCAGAAGGCAATGTCGCCCTCCTGATCGGGCCGCAGAGCGTCGCTCCAGTTGCGGAAAGGGTAGACCAGGTCCACCGGGCCGAATCCGTCGCCGATGGGACTGCCCACGGCGCCCACCAGACGGGTGACGGTCAGGCTTTCGGTGTAGCCGGCCACGCCCAGGTAGTCGCGGGCAAAATCGGTAAAACCGCTGGTGTAAAGATAGTCCTGGGAGGAAAGGAGCAGTCGCCCGCCGCCGTCCAGGTAGGCCGCCAGGCGGGCTTCGTCGTCGGGCGTCAGGGTGAGATACCAGTCGTAGGCGGTGAACCACAGGACGATGGGGTGACGTTGCAGGCGGCTCAGGGGCGGGCTGCCGGTTTCGGGATGCGGCCCCGCCGGGATGCGCCACAGGTCGTAGGGCAGGCCGTTGGCCTCCAGGGCGGCGCGGTAGGCGGCGGAGGTGTCGTACCAGCGGTGGTCGTCCACCAGGAGGATGGGAGCCGGGGCCTTGCTGTGAAAGGTCGCCTGGGCGGTGCGGGTCGGGTCGGCCTGGGAGCGGGCGGTGAGGGTCACGGTGTCGGTGACGTTCCATTCGACGCCGGGCGGCACGGCGACCTGGATGCCCACCGTCTGGGTCTGGCAGGGGCCGAGGGTCAGGCTTTGGGTGATGGGTTGCTCAAAGTCGCCGTCCCACACCGAGGCGGTCCAGCCGGAGGAGACGACATCCAGGCTGAACCGGTCGGTAAAGCGACCGCCGTTGCGCAGCTCCACGGTGTAGGTCAGGACCGCGCCCCCCGGCCAGACGGCGTCCTGCCGGGTGGGGAACAGCTCCGCGGCGATGTCGGGGAAGGGGGTATCCAGCCAGGTCAAGGCCCGGTCCATCACTTCGGCCCGCGAGGCTCGGTCGCCCAGCCCTTCCAACCCGGCGGCCAGGTAGACGGCCCGATAGGATTGGCAGCCGTTGGCCCGAACCGCCGCCCCGCCTCCGGCAGCGTAGGTGGCCGGAATCGCCCCTTCGCCCCGTTCGTCGTCCAGGGCGATCTGGTCCGGCGTGGATTGGTTCTGGGCGCTATCGGGGCCGTTGATGGGCAGGGTCAGGTCGTGGAAGATGTCGTCGGGCGAGCCGACCACGTCGGAGCGGCCTGCATCGTCGGCCACGATCTGCGCTTTGAGGAATTTTTGGTAGTAGGGATGCCAGGTCAGCCCGCTCAGGCCGTCGTCCCAAAAGCCGACATCCTGCCCGCTGAGGAGGAGGTTGCCGCCCAACCCCAAATAGTCGCTGATAACATCTCCCGCGCCGATGAGGCCCGGCGCATCAAAAGGGGCGGACCAGATGGTGATGTCATAGGGTTGCAGGTCGTCCAGGGTGGGCAGGTCGGTGGTCAGGTCGCGGATCTCCCACAGGTCGTACACATAGTCGCCGTCATCCAGGGCGTCCGCAAAGTAGCGGGCCTGGCTGCCATAGTACCACCGCCCGCTGTCCACCAAGAGAAGGGTGGGAGCCGGGTCCAGGGCAATGTCCAGGCGCAACGCCTCATCGGCGACGACGGTCACGTTGGGGATGGTGCGGCGGCGGTAGCCGTTGCAGGTGACCTGGACGGTGTAGGTCCCGCCGGGCAGGGGCAGGCTGTATTGGCCGGTTTGCGGGTCGCTGCTCACCTGGGCCGGGGTGTCGAGGATGTGCAGCTCCGCACCCACCGGCCCGCCGGTGGCGGCGTCGCCGACCCGGCCCCACAGGACGCCGCCGGGCAAGGGAGCCAGGGTCCGGTCCACCGTCGTGGTGATGGCGGTCTCTACCAGCACGTCGGCGACGGCCTGGGGGGCATAGCCAAAGGCCGTGATCTCCAGGTTGTAACGGCCCGGCGGCAGGTCCAGGCGGTAGCGGCCCTCGGCGTCGGCGTTCACCGTGGCCAAAGGCGCGCCCACATGGTCCGAGGCGTGGACCTGGGCGATGGACAGCGGCTCTCCATCGGGCTGACGGGTGATCTGCCCGGCGATGGTCCCGGCTTGCAGGGCGACGGCCGCCGCCCGGTAGGCGTCTATGCGCCCCCAACCGGCGTCGTTGTTGGGCACGGGGTCGCCTAGGGGCCGGGCGGTGGTGGTCAGGATGCGCTCCACGTCGTCCACGCTCAGGGTGGGATCGGCTTGGAGGAGCAAGGCCACCAGGCCGGTTACGTGGGGGGCAGCCATGGATGTTCCGCTGTGGGAGCCGTAGCTGCCGCCCGGCAGGGTGGAGCGGATCTGGACGCCGGGGGCGACGATCTCGGGCTTGGTTTCGTTCCAGGGGGAAGGCCCCCGGCTGCTGAAGGAGGCCACCCGGTCCAGGTCATCGGCGGCACCCACGGTGATGGCTTCGGGGTAGCTGCCGGGGCTGCGGAGGGAGGAAGCGGAGGGGCCTTCGTTCCCGGCGGCAAAGATGGGGATGATGCCGGCGGCCCGCAAGGCTTGCAGGTCGGGGCGAAAGACCTCGTTGTCCGAATCGGTGCTGCCCCAAGAAGCGTTGACCACGTCAGGGGCCAAGGCCGGGTCCCCGCCGGGGGCCATGATCCACTCAAAGGCAGCGTGGATCCAACTATCGTAGCCGTACCCTCCGTCGTTCAGGGTCTTGACGGCAATCCATTTGGCCCCCGGCGCAACGCCGATGGCCGTACCCGCGTTGTCTTGCCCTCCCACGGCGATCCCGGCGACGTGGGTTCCGTGGCCGTTGCCGTCTACGGGGTAAAGGGCACCCTCGTCGGTGGCGCAGAACCAGTTGCCCCGGTGGATCGTAAGGCCGCCTTCGTGGTAGCCCCGGTATTGGGACTGCAAAGCGGGGTGTTGCCAGTCCACGCCGGTATCCATGATGGCTACGGTCACGCCTTCGCCGTCCAGCCCCAGGGCATCCCAGGCCATGTCGGCGCGGATGCGGGTAATGTTCCATTCGGCGGCGGAGGCAGGAGCGGTGGGCGTGGAGGCGGGGAGCGGCTCCACCCAACGTCGCCAGCGGTCCTGACGGATGAGGCGCACGTCGGGTCGGGCGGCCAGGGCCAGGAGGGTGTCGGCGTCGGCGGTGACGGCGATGGCGTTGACGATCCAGAAGGGGCGGATGCGCCGGACGTGGCCCTGGGTTTGCTTTTCCTGCAAAAATGCCAGCAGATCGGCTTGGCTCTGCGCAGCGGCGGTTTGCAGGGCTGCTATCAATTGTACGGCATTCGCTTTGGAAGGTTTCTCCCAAAGGAGCGACGGCCGTGGTCCGGTCGGTTCAATGATAAAGCGGACCGGCATCTCCGGTTCGCCGGCGGCGATCTGTTTGAGCAGGATCGGGTCTATTTTACCCCGTGGGTGCACCAACGGCCGTTGCAGGCGGAGATGCCGATCCTGGGAGGCATTTGCCCGGCTGCGGAAGGGCAGCCCAGCCCCGGCCATCAGGAAGAAGATGACCAGGATCGGACCGATCCAACGCCGCTTCGTGCTGTGCACTCGCCCCATCCTCATTAAAGCGATGACATGAATCGCGCCCGGTTAGGGACGTTCAGGCAATTCCGGGTACACCAGTTCACCCAGGTCGGTCACTTCTCCCGCCTTGACCTCAATCAGCAGGTTTTTGTTCTGGGTTGGGTGGTGCAACACGACCGCACTGGTGATCAGGTCCATCATCAGGGCGTAGCGGCCCGGCGGGACTTGGGCAAAGGTGAACCTGCCGTCCTCGGCCGTGATCGTCTTGGGATCGGTTTGTTTGTTTACGCTGGTCATAACCGGTTCGCCGTCCTGGGTGAGCACTGTGCCCAGGTACAAGATGGCATATTCAACCGGTTGGGGTGGGCTTCCCCGCATTAACTTGCCGGTCACAACTCCCGAATCGGGGTCGGGGGTGGGAACGGTGTTTGTTGCCGCATCGGGGGTAGGGACGGCGTCGTCGCTCGCTTCGTTCGTGGGCGTCGGCAGGGGGGAGTAGACATCGGATACTTCCGTCGGCTTTTCTTGGCAACCGCCGACCAGGAACGAAAGCAATGTGAGGAGCAGCAGCCATTGAACGTATTTCATAGGACCATCCTTCTAGTAGACATGTTTGTCCTCCCTCCGGCTTGATCCTCAGGTTCTGTTGATAGGTCCGCCGGTCTAGGAGGATCTGCCCAACCGATGCGTGGAAGACGGCAAAAAGGGGGGCTTGCGCAGCCCCCCTTGTTTCCAACGCAGTTGCAGTTCTGGCTAGTTGTTGAAGGCTTCGTAGACAAGGAACGTATCCTGCCCGGTCCCCAGCAAGGTCTCGTTGACAACGCCGATGATCTTCTGGTCGCCGCCGGTGGCGGTGCAGGTTGCAGAGCCGACATAGCCGGTCCCCAGAGCGGTGCCGTACTGCACGGCGGTCAGGGCCTCGCCGGGCTGCAGGGTTGCGCTCTCGGTATAGGTGCTGCCGCTGAAGGTGCAGTTCACCGTGGTCGCCTGGTTGCCCACGTTCATCACGTTGAAGCCGGTGAAGAAGCCATAGTTGTCCTGCATGATCGCGGGCATGACCACCGTTGCGCTCGCCACGTCGGGGCTAAAGCTCCCGTAAGAAGCCCCCATGTTGCCGCTAAAGTCTTGCTGGTTCACGATGGCCACCAACTCCTGGTTAGTCGAGTTGGCCGTTACCTGGGCGGAGCCTACAAATGTTTCACCGTTGACGCAGTTGTTATCCGCATCGCTATCCCCGCTGTCCCAGGCGGTCAGGGCAAAGGTTTCCGAAGCACCCGCCGCGATGGTCTTGGTCTGGGTGCAGGCCGTGCCTGCGGTGCTGGGCGTGTAGGTGATCGTCACATCGGTATCGGTGGTCCCGGTGTTCTGAACCTGGATACCGGTGGTGTAACCAAAGTTGTTGGCCTGAACCAAAGGCATCACCGGGTTCGTATGGGCGGTGGTAAAGCCGTTGTAGCCGAACAGCATGGGCATTCCGCTGGGGCCTACCTCCATGACCGTTACCACAATCGGCTGGTCGCTGGTGATGGTCGCCGCAAAGACGGACTGGTTGTGGCTCTCGGTGGCCTGATCAAAGGTCATAGACAGGTTCGGCTGGATGGTGTTATTCATGCTAGTTGTTCCATCACTGTAGGTGATGTCCACGTCGGCGGCAGCGCTCCCCACATTCTGGACGTTGAACCAGGTGTTGAACCCATAGTTGTCCTTAAAGAGGAGCGGCAGGTTCACCGTGGTCGCCCCCTGGCTAAAGCCCGCGTAGCTTGCGCTGTAGCCGCCCCAGTTGGCCCCCGTCACGTTGGTAATGGCAGCAATGGGCTGGTCGGATTCAATGACGACCGAGCCGTTGAAGCCACTAGAGACCGCACTAAGGGGGCAGAAGGTCTTGGAACCGTTGGCCGGGACGGTGTCGGTCGGGGAAGCTACAGGCGTTGTGTTGCCCTGTTGATAGTAATAGACGACGATGTTTGCATCGGTGCCGCTCAGGTTCTGAACCTGAAAGCAGGAGTCATAGGTCAGGCTCTGAGCCGATGTCGGCCCTACCAGAGCAACGGTGAGCACCAACGCAAGGACAACTCCCAAAACACCAACTTGTTTCTTCATACTTTTCCTCCTTCCAAATTTTCTGTGGTTCGCCGGAAGTGCAGGGGCCCACCTACCCCCCACTTACCCAGGCTTTTGCCCCAGTATACCGCGCCGATGGGGGAAAGTCAATAATGCTTTGGAGGTAATTGCGACGAATCGCGGGGATGATCGGGTAAATGCGCCGTGCGTACCCCATACTACTTTGGTAGTATCAGGGGTACTCGGCGTTTGCCCCAGGAAACGACAAGTACCCAGATGAGTTCGTAGGCGGTGAGTGCCAGGCGGGACAGAATGGCGATGACAAGGGCAACTCCTTCGGGCAAAAAGATGGAGAGCAGCAAGCTCAAAGTCAGCTCGCGGATGCCCAGACCGACGGGGAGCAGAACCGACACGACCGAGACAACCCCCGATAGGCTCCACGCACCGACCACCCACGGCAGCAGGCTCGGCGGAATGGGGTAGATGACCTGGATCAAAGCAAAGAGGACGATGCCGCCCGCCAACCAGACTCCCCCGTACATGCTCAGCCAGAGCAAAATCTGACCATAATGCAACCGCTCGGCTGCGAGCTGTACCTGTTCCGCGCCTAACCGGCGCAGCAATTCGCCGATGAACCGGGGGTGCACGACGACCAGGCTCACCGCAAGGATGGCTGCGATCCACACCGGGTCCACAAATCTCGTCGCCGTGCCGGGCCAGAGGATCAAGCCCACGATGAACCCGGAAAGGAGCATCAATGCCAGCTCCAGGGCGCTGCCCACAGAGATCGTCCACTTGGCAATGGCACCGTTATCGGGATACAGGATCAACCGCCCGGCTACGTACCATAGGATGCCGGGGATCCGCTTCGCCAGGTTGGTCACGCAATAGACGTAGATGTGCGTCGTCCACGGCACGATCAGGCCCAGCGCGGCCATGACCTGCCCCCAGGTCAAGATGGCCAACCCCAGGGCCAGGCTGTAGGCCGCAAAGGAGAGGAGAAGCGGCCCCAGGCTGAATCGCCATTCCACACGGCGCAGGGTATCCAGGTTGTTGTAAAGGAAAAGCCCCAGCGCTACAAAGGTTGCAATCGTCAGGACGGCGGCGATGCCCTTTTGCACGCGGGGATGGGTGAGATACCTCCATCCCTGTTGTATCCGGCGGCCTATTGGCCTATCCCCTCGTTTCATTGCGGCAGCCCACCGTCGCACTCGGTCAGGCGGTAGAGGATGATGTCGCCCCAGGAAGCGATCTCTTCTCCACATTGGGATTCGAGGGCCAGCATCAGGGCACGGTCGTGTTCCCAATACCGCAAGCCGCTGTAGAGCCAATGGGGGTTGTCCAGAATGTGGGTGATGCCCAGTTTCCTCAGATCCGCGGCCAGCCTGTCCGGCCCGTCATACTCTTCAAAGCGGATGACCCGCTGGGAGATGGGATGCCCCCAGAAGTAGCTGCGTTCCAAATAGTACCCACGGCTCTCGTAAGGCAGCAGCAGGATTGTCGCCTGGGGCGGCAGGTTCGCGTTGATGTACTGGAAGGCAGGGTACACATCAATCTGCTCCTGCAAAAAGTCTTCCCGCGTGCGCTGCCCGCTCAGATAGGGCCAGCGGCTGAGGGCAAGGTTCCGTTGGGCTGCGTCAACCCAGGGAAAATCCCGGATCAGAAAGAGCAGGAGAAGCCCCGCCGGGATCCAACGCAACCACGGGCGGGGGAGCAGGTCCCAGAGGTGGTAGAAGGTAAAGGCCCCGATCAGGGTCAATGCGGGCAAAATGGGGATCAAAAAGCGGACCTGGGGGCTGACAACCAGGAACCAGATGGCGTAATAGAGGCCGCAGAACAGCAAGAGTTCATACATCAGGCGCGGGATGCGGCGGAGAGCCGGAAGCCACAGCACGGCCAGAGCCACCAGGGTCAACAGCACCCGGCCTAACCCGCCGGGGTATCCGCCCAGGCGTTCCGGCTCAAAGAAGAGGTAGTAAAACGAATTGACCAAGCCTCCCAGGGTGGGGGATAGGTCAACCGTCCAGATCTCCAACAAGGATTGCATGTGGTATTCGTGTCCCAGGGCGTCCCAATTCCGCCCTCCAAAGATCTGAAAGAGAAAAGGCCAGATCGGGTTGCCGGTAAAGGCGTAGCTCCGGGCGTACCAGGGACCAACCATCAGCAGGCCCAATGCGCCAAAGAGACCTGCTCTCGTGAGGAAGGAACGCCAGGTCAGGCGCGGCCCCCTGAGCGCATCAAGGGCGATGAGAACGCCCAGCAGCAGGGGATAGGCCCCACCCATCAACTTGCTCCCCGCCGCCAGGCCGGCAAAGAGACCGGCAAGCCCTACCCAGGGCAGCGAACGTTCCCGGCGATAGTGGGCGTAGGCAAAGAGGGCGGCCGTGCCGTAAAAGGCCAACGAGACATCAATGAGGCCGGTTCCGCTCAGCCGCTTGATCAGCGGCACGGTCAAATAAAGCACCGCTGCCAACAATCCGACGCGTCGGTCAAAAAACCTTTTCCCCAAAAGGTACAGCCCCGTAGCCGTCCCCAGCGACATGAACCACGTGATGAAATGGGCCGCCACATCCGAACCCAGAAGCAAGCCCAGGGAGAACAGCATCTCGGTATTCATGGGCCAGTTGGAATGGACGATAAAGGGTACGTAGATGATGCCATGAGCGTCTACATAGAGTTTGGCAAGGGCCATGTGGTAGGCGATCTCGTCCCACTCGTGGGGGGGCATCAGGGTATGGGCCAGCAGGGAGTAGAGGAGGCTGCCCGCTCCCAGGATGAGCAAGCAGATGGCAAAGACCCGTCGCAGCCAACCGCGCTCTTTGGCGGGCGCGTCCGCAGCATCGGCGACCGGTCCTTCCGGCCCTTTGCGGAGCAGTATCAGCCCGACGATCCACCCCAGGGAGATGAGCGCAACCGCCGTGGCCGTGTAGAACAGCCGGGCAAGTCCCAAAAACAGCGTGAGCCAGGATAGGATGCCCACCCCCAGCACCAGGGCAAAATATCGCCTTTCCCAACGTGAGGCGATGAACTTCCGATCCGGCCGGAGACGTTCCAGCAGCCAAAGGCCCAGCTGCCCCCAGCCGCCCGCTCCGATGAGGAGCAGGATTACAAGGGCAAATGCGACGAGTCCTTCCCGGATAATCACGGCTTTGCACCTTCTTTGCGGCAGATGTAGACAAAGGAGTTGGCCAGATTCAAGGGAATGAGGGGAGTAAGCAGCAGCCTGACCAGGGTCTTGGGGTATCGCAAGTATTTTCGGCGGAGGTCCCGCCACGATCTCGGCAGTTCACATTCGTACTTGTAAGTGCGGACTGTGCGGAGGCCGCCCTCTTCCAAGAGGTCCTGCCACTCATAGCGAGCCGCATATCGCTGGATCGGCTGCCCGTCGTCGGCGGTACGTCCGTTGTGCCAGGCAAACAGCACGTTCCCCAGCAGGCTAAAGGTGTTGGGGAGCAAGATGCAGGCCACGCCGTCGGGCGTCAGGACGCGGGCCATTTCCCGGACGCCCTCTGCCGGGTCCACGTAATGCTCCAGGCTGCCGATGTTGGTGAGGTAGTGGAAGCTCCCGTCGGGGTAGGGCAGCCGTTGCCCATCGGCGACGATCAGATGCGCGGGCGATTGACCTTTCTTGACGGCCTGGGCCGAAAGGTCCAGGCCGTGCGCCTCCAGCCCTTGCCGGGCGGCGAACCAGACGAGCCGCCCCTGCCCGCAGGCGATGTCCAGGAACCGCTTGTGGGGCTGCGGTCGGAGCAGGCTCAGGATCCAACGGTAGAAGGAATCGGTGTGCAGGATTCCTTCATCCCGGTAGATCTCCTCGTAAGCGTGGCGGAGGTCCTGATCTTGCACGTGCCGGATCTCAAGCATGGTTTTCGTCCTTTCTCCGCGCAAAAGCCGTCAGGATGGAGCCTTGTCCCATCCGCTCAATGATGACGAAATAGGGCCACAGCAGCACCTTGCTCGGCGGCGATTGGAACAGGTATAGCAGGCCACGGCGCAGCGTGTCCGGCATTGTACGCCGATTTTCCAACCACAGGCGCAGGCTGAGCGCAAGGAGCCAGTGTCTCCCCCGCATACAGGTAAACTCTTGGACCTCCCAGCCGGTCTGGGCCAGCAGGCGGCGCAGGACAGGTCGGGGAAACCACCACAGGTGGCGCGGAATGTCCCACCCGGCCCAGTCCGGGCCAAAGAGACGCGCTTCCAGGCTGTCGGGGTTGGGAAGGCTCAGAACCAGCAGGCCGGAAGGCCGAGCGATGCGGGCGGCCTCCATCAGCGTCCGGCGCGGGTCGGGCAGGTGCTCCAGGACATCCCAAAAGGTGATCAGGTCAAAACTCCCGTCCTCAAACCCGGCTTCTGCCAGCGAACCGGCAAAGACGGGAATGCCCTTTGTCCGTCGGGTGTAGGCGGCGATCCGGTCGTTGATCTCCACGCCTTGCACCCGCCACCCTCTGGTGCGCAGGGCGGCCAAAAAGTCACCGGTGGCGCAGCCTACATCCAGGGCACGGCCCTTCTGCGGCATCCGGGCGGTGACGGCCCGCACCTGTTTCGAGATCGCAAGCCGGAGGTTCCATTGCTGCCAGGCAGAAAGGTAACGCCCGGAAGCGTAAGGGACGTACTCGTCTGGATAGTACGCTCCCATCTCCTCGGCGGTGGGGCGCGGGTCCAGGTACAGCACACCGCAGGCCCGGCACTGCCGGACCGCGAAACTCCCCGGACCGCCGTACAGTCGGTCGGTGCCCGTGAACAGGAAATGGGAACCGGCGGTGTGGCACAGCGGGCAGGTGTTCCCCTCCACGGCTTTACCCTGCGAACGGCTGCGCAGCGGCCAGAAAGGCGTTGCCCCGTTCCGGCTGCCGTCTGGTGTCCACATACCCTATCGGCACGGCCACGGGATAGGTCAGCAGGGCAAGTACGTTGCGCAGCCGCCACTTTCGCCACAGCAGCATGTTCAGTTCAAAGGAGACCTCTCCCCAGCGGCCAAAGGTCTGCCGAAAGGCGGTGATGCGAAACCCGGCGCGTCCGATCACCTCTCGGAATTCCTCCTCCGTGTATTCATCCCCCACATGCCCGTCCACCGTGTGCTCCCGAAAAGCCGGAAGCCATCGCCACTGTTGGTGCCGCCGCCGGGGGACGTGCAGCACCAGAAAGCCTTCCGGCTTGAGGGCGTGACGGATTTTGACCAGCAATCCCAGGTCGTCGGCGATGTGTTCCAAAGCATCAATGCAGATAATCAGGTCGTACCGGTTCCGGGCCATGATCTCCTCGGCTGCGCCGACTTGAAATGAAAGGTTCTCCCATCCCCCTCGGCGGGCCGCCCGCTCGGAGATGGTCGCCATTTCCTCATCCAGGTCAATGCCGTGCAGCCGCCAGCCGGGATGATGACGGGCCAGCCAAAACAAGGCCAGGCCCCGCCCCGATCCCAGCTCCAGGACCTGGGCGTCTTGGGGCAGGGGCAATGTCTGGATCAGGTTTAGGACGTGGGTGTTTCGAATGCGGGCGTGGGTGTCCGGGGAACCGAGCAGGAAAAAGAAGGCAGCCTTTGCGGCGGAAAATTCTCCCCGCCATTGGGGCCTGCCCAAACCCACGTAATCCCAAAAACCGATGGTCATTTCATGTCCTTTCTGCAAGTGCCAGGATGTTTTGGTAGAACCCCTCCAACTTGCTCCCCACGGCGGGCCAGGAAAGGCGGCCTTCGGCAAGGCGGCGCGCCCGACGGCCCATTGCGGCGCGGCGGGCATCGTCGGCCAGCAGGTCCAGCACCGCCTGGGCCAGGGCATCGGCTCGGTCCGGGGCGACCAGGCCGATGCCTTCCTCCCGCACCAGGTCGCCCAGGTCTCCCACGTCGCTGGCGACGACGGCCCGCCCGGCGGCCATAAAGTCGTTCAGTTTGAGGGGGAAGCGGCCTCGGTTGGCCCCGCTATCCCGCAGCGGCAGCCAACCCAGGTCACAGGCAACCAGGTAACGGGCCAGCGTCGCATAATCCACCGGTCCGGTGCGGATGACCGCTTCCGGCGTGCGGACCATCTCCTCGACGGCGATGTTGCAATAGCCCACCAGCAGCAGGCGGGATTCGGGGCGGGCGGCGTGGATGCGGTCAAACGCCTCGGCCATCAGGCGGGCATCCCGTGCAAAGATGGCCCCCGTGTAGGCAATGAGCCGCGCTTCCGGGGGCAAGCCCAGCTGCCGCCGCGCTTCCTCCCGGTCGCCGGGGCGGATCTCCTCCACGTTGGAGCCGTTGGGCAGCAACAGGATGCGCTCCGGCGGGATGCCCAGCGATTCGGCCTTGCGTTGCAACAGGCTGTTGATCGCCGTGACCCCATCGGCCCGGCGGCGGGGGACCTCCTCCAAAAAGGTCTCGACAGGCCGTAGCACGGCCCGTAGCAGCGGGTTGGGCCGTTCTTCCACCGAGCCGCCCCGTCCGAACCAATCGCACCAATCGGAAATGAGGGGGATCCCCCGGCTCCGGTGCAGGTACAAGGCCGGCAACAGGGCCACGGGCCGGTTCTCAAAGGCGTGGACCAGGTCAAAGGCTCGCCCCCGCAGGTAGCCGATGCGGACCAGCGCGTTCCACAAGTCCCAGCCGGAACGCAGGCTGCCGGGCAGCAGGTCCGGCGTTTCGATGACCGTCACCCCTCGCCGTTCGGTTCGCCTGTATCCCCGGCGGCGGTGCGGCGATGTCGCCAACAAGGTGACGGCGTGTCCTTTGCCCGCCAGCACCTGCCCCAGGGCCAATGCCCGCCAGAAGGTCCCTTTGCCGATGATGTTAAAGACCGGCATTGCGATCCGCATGGTCAACCTTCCCGCCAGCCGTCGCGCAGGCCGCGCCAATAGGCCCTACACGCTGCCCACCGACCGTGCCGCAGGAGCCGCCAGCCGGTCCGCAGGGCACTGCCCATCCGCCAGGGCAGGATGGCCGCCCACTGCCCCCCTCGCGCGTGTTTGCGGAAAAAGAGCACACTGGAACGGGCCATCCAGTACCGCTCGTTGGCCGAATCGCTGCCGCCGCTGGATCGGGCGACCTTGTGCCACATCTTGGCCGCGGGCACGACCAGGATGCGGAATCCGGCCCGCCGCGCCCGCAGGCACAGATCCGCATCTTCGTAGTACATGAAAAAGCGTTCGTCGAACAGCCCTACCCTATCCAGCAACCGCCGGGAAAGCAACAGGCCGCAACCGGTGACAAAATCGCGTTCCAGCGGTTCCGTCCATTGCCCTCGGTCTAACCGGCCTTGCTTGTCATCATATTTCTCCAAGAGCAAGGGGCGGACCAGCCCCCCCGCCGACCAGATGCGTTTCGGATCGTCGGCATAGTAAATCAAGGGCGCGGCGATTCCCACCCCCGGCTGCATGACCGCCGCCAACCGCTCCACTGCGTGGGCGTCGATCAAGGTATCGTTGTTGACCAAAAACATCAGCTCGGCCCCCGCCTCCATCGCCCGGCGCAGGCCGATGTTGGCTCCGGCGGCAAAGCCCTTGTTCTCCCCGTTGACCACCAGCTCCGCCTGGGGGAACGCAGCCCCGATGCGGGCCACCGAGTCATCGGTTGAACCGTTGTCTACCACCAGCAGGCGCAGGCGAGGGTAGGTCTGGGCGGCCAGGGTTTCCAGGCATTCCAGCGTGTCGTCGGGCCGGTTCCAGTTCAAGGTCAGGGCGTAAACCAGGGGCCGTTCACTCACGCCGTCCCCTCCCGAACCAACGCTTCAACGGTCGCCGCCAGCCGCTCCCACGAACCCCGACGGGGGGCCGGTGGGGATGTCGGTTTCTTTTCCTCGAAAAACGCAATGACGGCCTCGGCCAGGGCGTCGGGGTCGCCGGGTGGGACCAGCAAGCCAAAGCCGCCTCCGTCGGTCTCGGCCAGGGAGCCGATGCGCGTCGTCACCACCGGCAGCCCAAACCCCACGGCCATCTGCACCGACGCGCTGCCCGTCACCCGGCGGTAGGGAGCTACCAGCAGGTCTGCCGCGGAAAAATAGAGGGCCACCTCCTCATTGGGGATATAACGGCTGTCCAGCAAGACCGCGCCTTCGATCCCCATCCGCCGAATTTCGGCCAGGTATGATTCCCGATCATCCCAAAATTCCCCGGCCACCACCAAAAGCACCGTCCCCAACCGCTCCCGAATCCGGGGCATGGCGGCCAGCAGGTCGTGCAGGCCCTTATATTCTCGCACAATTCCGAAAAAAAGCAAAATGGGGACCTTCTGGGGCAGCCTCAGTCGCTCCCTGGCCTGGGCCTTGTCACGCCGTTGCCCGGTCAGCAGATCAAAGGGGGGCAAGTGGCAAACCTCTATCCGCGCTTCCGGGAGCAATGTCAGGAGCCGCTCCTTTTCCTCTTGGGATTGGACGATGAACGCCGTCCCCCGGCGCAGCACAAGCCGGGCCAGCGGGGGGTCCCACGGGGCCGGTTCGTGGGGCAGGACATTGTGGCAGATAACGATCAGGGGACGGTGGAGGGAGAAGCGGTTCAACATTCCCAGCGTGAACCAGGTCGGCGCCCAAAAGGGCGTCCACCACTGCAATATGGTGGCCTGGGGTTGCCAGGCGCGGATGCGGCGGAAGGTTGTCAACCAGGTCAGGGGGTTCAAAGAATCTAGCCAGTAGTGGGCGTCCGGTGCTTTGACGGGCCGGGTGCTGGGGTCCCGGTCGCTCTGGCCGGGAAAGAGGCGTTGGGGGTACTGGCGTTTGAAGGAAACCAGCAGCAGTTCATGCCCCACCTGACGCAAGGTTTGGGCCAAACGGGTGGTGTAGTGGGCGATCCCGCCACGGTACGGGTATACCGGTCCGATCAGTGCCAGGCGCATGATGGCTCCTGCCCCGGTTCAGGGGGTGCGGGAGGTGTGTGCAGCATGGCGCAAGTCTCCGGCTTGCAAGCCCGGAGAAATGTGCCTGTATTCGCGCATTCGTGTTCAATCCGCGGACGCTTCGCCGTTTTCGAAAAAGGCTCACAGGAGGTGTCATCCGGCAAGGGGATCACCCGCTGCCCTTCCGCCCCCCGGACCTGCACGCTCTGACCGACCGGATCATAGCGCACCTCAGAGCCGACCCATCTGCCCAGCAAAAAGACGGTGAGCAACCGCAATCGTCCCCCGCCGCGGGCATACTCGACGGCTGAAACGCCTCCTCCCTCTCTTTGCACCCGGACCGCCCCCGCTTCCGCATCCAGCGGCAAAAGTACCATTTCGGCCCTGTTGTCGCCCTCGCGCAACAGGACTCGCCCCTCTGTATAGCCGCCGGCCGCCGTCGGATGCCAGGCAATGGCGGCGCGCCGGTGCGCCGGGCCGGACGCCTCGTCGAACACGAGGATCAGGCCGTCTCGGTAAAAATAGATCCGGCGGTCATGCCGCCACCGATGCCAGCCTTCCAGGCGGGTGTGGGCCACGTCGAGGTCCTCGCCCGTCGCAAAAGAGCATACCCGGGCATAGTAGGGCGGATCCTGCGCCCAGGGGCTGCCCACGCCGGTCAGGGTGTAGAGAACGGCGCCAAGGCCGGTGCGCTCGATGAGCAACCCGTTCAGGTTCTCGCGGGGGACCCGTTTATCGCGGAACAGTTGGCGACCGGCGGGCAGCCACCAGAACTGTGGACCGCTCAGCACTTCGGCAAGGAGGGGACCGTCCTGGTACACCAGCGAGACGGTGTTGGTCGCCTTGTAACGATGCCAGCCGGTGAAGCGCAGGTTCAGGAGCAGATACGCTGCCTGGGGCGACCAGCCGCTCCGAAACACGATCTTGTCCGGCGCCAGCGGCCCGATCTGGTTGGGCAGGCCCGAATCGCCGTAAAGCAGACAAGAGCCTTGCGTCGGGGAGACGCCGGACAGGGCTACCGGTTGCTCCGCTCCCGGCTGGATCGCCGCCCCCCGGCCGTGCGCTGCTGCGTATTCGACCGCCCGCCCGGAGAGCCAGATATAGCGGGGGTCGTTCAACAGGTGTGCGCCGACATAGGCCAGGCCGGTCAGGGGAAGGGCGCCGAGATGGTTGTAACGCAAAGGTGCTCCGTCGGGCAATGCCTGGAGGAGCAGCCACTCGAACGACAGACGCTGTTTGTCCTCCGGGGCCAAGCCGCTGTACAGGGATTGAAAATAGGCGTTTTGGATCCACTCCCCCTGGTAAACAATGGCGTCGTCCGTGTTTCGGAAGCGGGCCTCCCAGCCCCGGCGGGTGCGGCCCAGGTACTCCCGGTTCCTGGCGGTCAGTTGCGGCGCGGCCAGGTCGGCGTATTCCAGGATGGCCAACAGGCCCGCGCCGTTTTCCTGGTTTTCGTACAGGCCGTTGGGCCATTGGGCCAAAGCCAGAGCGTACATCCAATCCACCCATTCCACGGTAAAGGCCCGGCGGTTGATGGCCGCAAACCAATCCCGCAGCATATCCTGCTCATCGGGAGCGAAAAGAGAGGGGAACGCCTCCCGCACCTGGGAAAAATAGTACGCCCGCAGGGAAGCTTCAAACTGGCCGAATTTGATGCTGTTTGCGGCAGTGGTGAAACGCCCCTGACGGGCCTCGGCCAGGAGGGCCTGACGGAACATTTGTGCCCAACGCTCCTCCCCGGTCGCCAGAGCCAGCCAACCGTACTCCGGCGTCCCCTGCCGCTGCCGGGCCTGCACCACCTCTTTCAGCCGTTCAAAGGTTTGCAGGCCATCGTAGGTCTGCGAAGCGGGAGCCACCGTGCCGCAGAGAAAAGGGGATTGGGCCGTAATGCCCGGATAGGGAGGGGCCTGGCGGGGGTAGAAGCTCCTCTGATAAGCGTGCAAGGTTATGCCCCCTCCCAGCAACGCGGCCAGCGGGAGCAGGACCATCCCCCACCGCCGGAGCGACCGCCCGCCGGCGGTGGAGACCGGGGGGCCGATGGGCGCAAGGCTCAACAGCAGCCAGAACAGGCTCAGGATCACGGCCTGGAGCGCCACAAAAAACTCTTCTTCGGCAAAATGGCTTCCCATCTGGGCCAGGGCCACCGGCCCCGCCCCGGCAAAGCCGCCCAGGAACAGCCGCACCCCCCAGCGGCGCAGGCGGCCCTCTGTAGACCAGAGGGTTGCGAACCCCAGGAGCAGGACGAACCAGACGCCCAGGGCGATCCAGGCCAGGCCGGTGCTTTCGGTCCGCCTGTAGAGCAAGCCGCTCCCCAGGCCCAGCCCCAGCAGGGCGGGGATCACAATGCGCCCCTGCCTCACGGTCAGGCGGGCCGTGACCACGGTGGCAAAGGCAAAGAGGGCGACGCCGAGCCAGCTCCCCCAGGTGAGCGCTGCGCCGGAGGCATAGCGACAACCGGCCAGAAAAAGGGCGGCCAGCGCGCTTGTGAGCAGCATCCCGGCCACGGTTTTCCGGGGGAACAGACGGCTCATGGGCCGACCTCCGCGCAGGCGTGGGGCGTCAGGGCGGAGATCAGCACGCGGTCCTGCCTGTACACCGTTTCCAGGTAGGGAGATGCCAGCAGTTCGGCGGGGGCGAAAAGCTGCACGGCCCCCGCTCCGATCTCGCCCTGGCCCTGCCCGATGTAGACGTGGGTAATGCCATAGTCGCACAACAGGGCGATTCCCTCCGGCGAAGCCAGGCTAACCTCCTCCAACCGGGCCGTCAGCTCGACAACCCGGCGCGAATACCCCTGTTCCAGCGGTTGTTCGGTGAGCAAGGCATATTGGGGCGGCATGGTGTTCTCCCGCCCGGCCAGCAGCGGGATCCACCACCCGGCGTCGGCCCCGACTGCCGAGCGACCGTCGTAGATGCGAAAGCCCTCTACCAAAAAACGGGCGTCCGGGGGGGTATGCTCACGGATCCAGGTCTGGGCCTGTGTATCGGGCCGGGTGACCATGATATGCTGCGGTTGGACGATCTGCACCTGCCGGCGCAGGCCCCACAGGGCCAGGGCCAGCAGACCGAGGCTCAGGCAGGCGCGCCTCACGGTAGGCGACCGGTGGCCGAACGGGTCGCCGATGCGCCCCACGGCCCAGCCGATCAGCAGGCTGAGCGGAATGTAGAGAAAGATAACGACGGCAAAACTCTGCATGAAATTGCTGATCGGCAGGCGAATAAGACGACCGGCCGGAAAGAGGGCGAGCAATGCAACCCACAGGCCCAGGGCCAGAACCTCCCACTCTTTGCGGACCAGGCTCCATAGCAACGCCCCTCCTGCGGCCAGGAGCAATACGCCGGGCGCGTAGAAGGTCACCGTGCGCCAGACCTGGTAATCGGCCCAGATCTTGGCAGCCGGGGGGACGCGGGCGACTCCCTTGCCCAACGAGGATGCCAGGTTCCCGCCGACGATCTGCGGTGCGTGCGGCAGCAGGAGCAAAACCATCACAAGGGCCGCATACACCAAAAAGGAGAGCCGTTCCCGACGCTCGCGCCTGCCGTGGGTGATCTCCCAGCCCGGCCACCAGAGGGCGATCAGCACACCGTAATAAAACGGTATGCGGTAATAGGTCAGCGTCATCCCGGCCAGCACACCGCCCAGCAGCCAGGCATGTTTCCCGATGGGGCAGGGCCTGTGGCCGGCCAGCCGGGTCAGCCACAGGGCCACCGGCAGGATCGTCTGCCCCGCCAGTTGGGCGTAGCGCCCCCAGTTGACGTAGAAAGCAGGCATGGGGGAAAGCAACCCGGCGGTCAATACCGCCCCCACCCCTGCCCAACGGCGACCGCCGGCGAAAGACACGGCCAGGGGGTAGAGGGTCAGGGCCGCCAGGCCGTTGAGGAGCTGCCCGGCCCACAGGGTGGTCTGGACGACCGACGCACCGGTCAGCCAGGAAAGCAACGCGGCGACCGTGGGAAAGCCATAATGTACCCCCAGGCCGTGGTAAGGCGTGTACGGCTCCCACGAATCGAACAGGCCGCCGTGGTCCACCAGCAGTTGGGCGATCATGGTGTGCTGGTAGGAATCGCCCCACATCGGCGCATCCAGCCCGCGTATCACCAGCAGCCGCACGCCGAACACCAACGCCAGGATGATCAGCAGCGTCACGTCCGGCCACAACGCCTCGGACCGTGCCCAGCGCCGCACCGCCTCCACCCCCTGGGCCGGACGCCAGGCCCGGTAGCGCCAGACGAGGGCCGCCAGGCCCAGCAGGGGCGGCAGCCAGGCGTAGAGCGGCCCCAAGTGCAGACCCACCAGGTCGGTCCACAGCAGGAGCAGGGGGTAGAGGGCCAGGCCCACCCCGGCGGCCAGGCCCAACCGCGCCGCCCAGGGTAGTTTCTGTTCCGGCAGCAGCCAGGCCAGCAACGCCCAACCGGGCACGACGAACAACCAGCCTGCCGCCAGCAGCAGCCCCAACCAACCGACCATCGCCCCGGCCAGGTCCAGGGCGACAAGGGAGGGGGCGTAGGCCAGCCGGAAGCGGGTCTGGGCGTCCAGCGGCTCGTGGCTTTGGTAGGCCGCGCCGTCCAGGTAGGCGTCGCCTCCCGCCTGGGCCACGGCCACCCCCTCCACGCCGCCGTTCAGAAAAGCATAGTAGTACCGCCCGTGGGAATCGGCCAGGGGCGGGAAGGAAAAGCGGTAGAAACCGGGGGCGGCGTCGGCGGACAAGGTCAGGGAGGCGGTGCGCAGGTCCTCCGCCGACCGGGGGTCGGCCCGCAGGTGCAGGGTGAGGGTCTGGGTCGCCGTGCCTTCCGGCAGCAGGTAGAATTCAACGCCGCTCAGCCCACCGTGCCGGGCCACAAAGGTCTGGCCCACCGGCTGCCCCGGCTCCAGGGCAAGGCGCGATTGCCCATCCCAAGCCACCTGGTCGGCATCCAGCAACAGGCCGTCGGCAAAGGAGCATCCGGCCAATGTAAGGAGGATCAGCCCGGCCCACAAAAGCCGCAGGGGGTGTCTCATTCCGCCTGCCCCTCCTGTGCCCGGTCCAGCTCCAGGCGGCGGAGCCGGTAGAGGGTTTCTTCCAGGATCTTGCGATTGAAGCCGATCAGATCGGCCATCAGGCCGATGAGGCAGGTCTGAAAGCCGACGATGAGGAGGACGGCGGCCAGGATGAGCGACTGGACGTTGCCGGTCGCCCCACCCCGGCTGACAAAGAGGTAGAGAAAGCGAAGGCCCAGCAGCACCCCGCCGCCGATCATCAACAGGCCCAGGCTGAGAAAGACGCGCAAGGGGCGGTACAGGGTGTAGGTGCGCAGGATCGTCTGGGTGGATTGGGAGAGGTAGTGGGGCAGGCCCCGCATCAACCGCGAAGGGCGGGTCTGGGGGTTGGTGCGGACCGGCACATATTCGATGGCCATCTGTCGCGCTCCGGCCTGGATGAGGGTTTCCAGGGTGTAGGAATAGTTGCTCAGCACCAGGGTACGCAGGGCTGCATCGCGGGTCAGGGCACGAAAGCCGCTGGTGGCATCGGGGATGTCCAGCCCGGCGGCCTGCTGCACCACCCAGCTGCCCAACCGTTGCAGCAGCCGCTTGCCCGGCGAAAAATGGGCCAGCGTCCCCACCCCCCGGTCGCCGACGACCATGTCGGCCCGCCCCGCCAGGATAGGGGCGATGAGGCGGGCTACATCTTCACCCCGGTACTGGTTGTCGGCATCGGTGTTGACGATAATATCCGCACCCAAGCGCACGGCGTTGTCCAGCCCTACCACGAAGGCATAGGCCAGCCCCCGATTGCGCCGCAATCGGACCACATGCTCCACCCCCAGATCGCGGGCCACCTGTGCCGTATTGTCGTCGCTGCCGTCGTCAATGACCAGGAACTCTATGCGGTCTACGCCGGGCAGGCTTCGCGGCAGGTCCCGGAGCGTTTGGGGCAGGGTTTGCTCTTCGTTGTAGCATGGAATCTGGATGATCAGCTTCATGCGTTTGTCTCTAACTTGCCGCGCGGCCCAGAAGGCCCGACCGCAAAGGTGCGGAGCGTGCCGCAGGACGCCGAGTTTCAAGAGACGCTCCGCGCCTCGGCGGTGCAAAAGGCCGGAATCGCACGGGGAGTATCCTACCACAAAGCCAATCTACCGCCAAATCGGCACCGAGTTGTGGCAGGGTTTCCCCTGCGACCTTTGCATGACCGCCGTTCCGGCTTGCCCCTACCCGCCGTCTGGCGTATAATCTAAAAAACATAAGAGCGGGAGGTGACAACATGGCCGAATCGTTCAAGTTCAAAGCCGAAATTCAACAACTGCTCAACATCCTGGTTCACTCCCTCTATACCGAACGGGAGATCTTCCTGCGCGAGTTGCTCTCCAATGCATCGGACGCCCTCCACCGCATCCAGTTCGAGATGCTCACCAACCGTGATGTGTTGGATCCCGATGCCGAGCTGTGCATCCGTATCACGGTGGATGAGGAGGCCAAGACTTTGACCATCGCCGATACGGGGATCGGCATGACCCGCGAAGAGATCGTCCAAGACCTGGGGACCATCGCCCATTCGGGGGCGGCGGCCTTTTTGCAGCGGTTGGCCGAAGAGGACCGTCCGGCGGTGGAGCTGATCGGCCAGTTCGGTGTGGGGTTCTATTCCGTGTTCATGGTCGCCGAGGAGGTGCGCGTCGTCAGCCGCTCCTACCGGCCCGAAGCCGAAGCGGTCGAATGGGTATCGGACGGCGGGACCGAGTACCGCGTCGGCCCGGCGGACAAGGCCGACCGCGGGACGCGCATTGAGATCAAGCTCAAGGAGGATGCCGCCGAGTTTGCCAATCTCTGGCGGCTGGAGCAGATCATCCACAAACACTCGGAGTATGTCCCTTTCCCCATCTACTTGGGCGACCGCAAAGAGCCGGTCAACCGCCAAACCGCCCTTTGGCGGCAACCACCCCGCGAGGTGACGGAGGAGGAATATCACGAGTTCTACAAGCACCTGACCCTGGACTTTGAAAAACCGCTGCTTTACACTCACCTGGTCACCGATGCTCCGGTGAACGTGCGGGCCATCCTCTACGTGCCTGCCCGCCGGGAGCGGGGCTTGCTCAACCTGCGCACCGATTACGGCCTTCGTCTTTACATCCACAACGTGCTGATAGAGGAATACAACAAAGACCTGTTGCCCAATCACTTTCGTTTCGTCGAGGGGGTGGTCGAATCGGAGGACCTGCCTCTCAACATCTCCCGCGAGGCGGTGCAACACAGCCCGGCCATCCGCCGCATCCGGCGGGCCTTGACCCGTAAGCTAATCAAGGAGCTGACCACCCTGGCCGAGGAAAAGCCGGAAGAGTACGCCACCTTCTGGCGGGAGTTCGGCTTGTTCATCAAGGAAGGGGTAGCCGCCGAGCCGACCGCCCAGGAAGACCTTTTGCCCCTGCTCCGCTTCTATTCTTCCAAGAGCGGGGAGGAGTTGATCTCCCTGGCCCGGTACGTGGAGCGCATGGCCAAAGACCAGAAGGCCATCTACTACGTGCTGGGTGAGGACCTGGAGTCGGTGGCCCGCAGCCCTCACCTGGACTATTTCCGGGCCAACGACATTGAGGTTCTCTACCTGGTGGACCCCATTGACAGCTTCGTGGCCGTCGCCCTGCCCGAATATGAGGGCAAGCCGCTCAAGAATGTGGACGATGCGGGCCTGGACCTGCCCGCCGAGGAGGAAGAGGAAGGCGAAACCATCGCCGAGGCCGATTTCAACCGGCTGGTGGGTCGCTTCGTCCAGGTGCTGGGCGACCGGGTCATTGAGGTCCGTGAATCCAAGGTGCTGCGGGATAACCCCTGCCGCCTGGTCTCGCCCGAAAACGCCCCGGCGCGGGAGATGGCCCGCCTCTATCGCTTACTGGGCCAGGAGTACGAAATCCCCCGCCGCATTCTGGAGATCAACCGCCGCCATCCAATTATCGTCAACTTGGCCCGCCTGGTGGCGGAGAACCCGGAGGCGGAGGTCGTGGACGCGGCCATTGAGCAGCTGTTTGAGAACCAGTTGCTCATGGAGGGCCTGCATCCCAAACCGGCGGAGATGGTTCCCCGCATCCAGCAGCTGTTGGAGGCGGCGACCGCTTCCGGCGCAGGGTAAAAGTCGCCGTTGCGCAAGTGTGGGAACCCGCGCCACAAGCTGCGACCAACCCTCCCGCAGGCTCGTAAGCCGTCGCTCGGATAGGCTCCGTTCGCGGTGGTCATGCGTTTCTACGGGCATCCGCAACCCGGCCTGCGGGAGGGCGCAAGGCGCGGGCCGTAGCCGTATGCGCGACCAAAGTCGCCCCTTTGGGGCCTGGGGCCGGGCGTCCGCGCCGTTGCGCAAGTTTGAAAACCTGTGCCACACGATTGGAGATCACGTATGCGTAAATTTTTCATTCTGCTGCTGTTGGCCGTTGCTCTGCCGGGCTGTTCCCTGCCCGCCGTCCTTTCCCAACTGATGACGCCGACTCCCGCCCCCGCCCTGCCGCCCACCCCGACCACCGCGCCGACGCCGACAGGACCGCCGCCCCCCGCCGTCGGCAACCTGCTGGACCTGCAACAGGAGATCATTGAGGTCTACAAGGAGGTGGGGCAGGGGGTGGTCAACATCACCAACCGCAGCTACGGTTATGACTTTTTCTTCCGCCCCGTGCCCCAGGAAGGCAGCGGTTCGGGCATCGTCTATGACAAGGAAGGGCATATCATCACCAACTACCACGTCATAGAGGATGCCGATGAACTGTTCGTCACCCTGCCCGACAAGACCACCTTTGCCGCGACGGTGGTAGGCGCGGATGCTTCCAACGACTTGGCCGTGCTCAAGATCGAAGCAGATCCGGCCCAACTCAACCCCGTCCCCCTGGGCACATCAAGCAACCTACAGGTGGGGCAGTTTGTCGTCGCCATCGGCAACCCTTTTGGCTTTGAGCGCACTCTGACGGTGGGCGTCATCAGTGCCCTGGGCCGCGTCATTGAAAGTCCGGACCAAAGCTTCATCGGTGAGATCATCCAGACCGATGCGGCCATCAACCCCGGCAATTCGGGCGGTCCCCTGCTGGATCTGGCAGGGCAGGTCATCGGCGTCAACACGGCCATCTTTAGCCCCAGCCGGGCCTCGGCAGGCATCGGCTTTGCCATCCCCGCCGACACGGTCCGGCGCGTCGTCCCGGCCCTCATTGAGCAGGGGTACTACCCTCACCCCTGGCTGGGCATCCGCTACATCTGGAACCTGACGCCGGAGCGGGCCAACATTCTGCGCCGGGCGGGGATGGATGTGCCGGTTGAGGAAGGCATCCTCATCGTGGAGGTCACGCCCGGCAGCCCGGCGGACAAGGCGGGGCTGCGAGGTGGTCAGGAGCGGGTGCGCTATGGCCGCACGGTGCTCATCATCGGCGGCGACATCCTGACGGCCATCGACGACCAGCCCATCGCCAACGACCGGGACCTGACCCGCTACCTGGACACCCAGACTCAAGTGGGTCAGACAATCCGGCTTACCGTCTGGCGGGATGGGGAACAGTTGACCATCCCCGTCACCCTGACCGAACGGCCTCGCTAAAAGCCGGGGGGCGTCGGGGGCGGGCGACTTGCCGCTGCTGCATCCCTGCCGATGGGAAGGGCATCTCCAATCGCTTTATCGCCGCCGCATGGGGATCAGATAGCGGGCCGGAATCCAGCCGACGCGCCCCTGGGGGTCTACCACCTGAAGCCAATGATAGCCGTCGGCTTCTGCTTCCTCCCCGGTGAGGATCATCACCGTCCCGTCGCCCCACGCCCGAATCTTGCCCCCATCCAGTCCCGGCAGGCGGTACATCCACACCCCTAACCCACCTGTGCTGCCCACCTGGGCCAGCATGGGCGTCGGCGTCGGAGTAGGCGTCGGCGTCCGCGTGGCCGTGGGGGTCGGCGTGGCGGTGGCGGTCGGACTTGGTGTTCGGGTCGGCGTGGCGGTCGGCGTGTCCGTGGGCGGAGGAGTGGGGCTGGGGGTGCGGCTCGGCGTCGGCGTAGGGCTGGGTGTCCAGGTGGCCGTAGCACCGGGCGGCGGGGTCGGCGTGGGTGTGGGGGGCGTCTTGGGGTCCAGGCGGGTGGTAGGGATGACCGAAAGTTGCAGTTCCACGGGCCGTTGCAAGAGACCGGCCACCGCCTCTTGCATGTCCACGACCTCTTGGTAGCGCACCGTCCGTGCGGAGCGAACCCAGACGGTCAGCTTGAGGGAACCGTCATCTCCTTCCTCCATCTGCCATTGACCGTCCCAGGTCACGTCGGCCATGCGGTCTACTTCTTGCTGCAATGCCTCTTCCACGGTACGGCGCAGGGCTGCTTCCCGCAGCGATTGGACGGTGAGCACCCCCAGAGGGATGGTGATGGCGACCAGCAGGAAGATGGTCCCCAGGATGCCCCCTTGGAAGACGCGCCGCCGTTCCTGCCGACCGGGGAGGGGACGGAAGCCGAGCCAAAGGAACACCAAGCCCCCCGCCGCGCTGATGGAGACCAGGTTGGTGAGGAAGAGGAGCATGGCCCCCCCGGCGATGTCCCCTCGCCACAGGGCCAAGCCGATTCCGGCGGTGGAGAGCGGTGGGACCAGGGCAGCGGCGATGGCCACCCCCGGCAGGGAGGCCGAAACATCCTTGCGGCAAAAGGCATAAGCCCCTGCCGCTCCCGAAGCCAGGGCCACCCCCAGGTCCAGGAGGGAGGGAGCGGTGCGGGCCAAGATTTCGCTCCGGGGGGTGGCCGCCGGATAGACGAAGGTCAGCAGCGCGCCGACGGCCACGGCCAACACCACGCCCCGCACCACTGCGCTGGCCGCCCGTCGCAGCAGACGCAGGTCGCCGCGCACCACGCCCAGGCTCAAACCGAAAATGGCAGACATCAGCGGCGCGACGAGCATGGCTCCGATGATGACCGCCGGGCTGTTTTGCAGCAGGCCAAAGGTGGCGATGGCCGCCGCCAGGGCGATCATCAGAAAGAAGTCAATGTCCGGCTGTGCCCCTTCCCGGATCGTCTTGTAGACCTCGGTCTGTTGCCGCAGGTCCAGGGTGGGCAGCACGCCGAACAGCCGCCATCCGGCGCGGCGCAGGCGAACGCCCACATCTGTAGGACGCAGCCGCCGTTTGACGACAACGGAAAGGATGGGGCTGCGGGAAGCAACCGTCTGGGGGATGTTGCCGAACAGCATCCGATCCAGGTAGCTTTCGTGGCTGGCTCCGATCATCAACAGGTCATAGCCCTGTGTTGCTTCGCCCAAGATTCCCTGGATGACCGAATCGGCTTGGACGACTTTGCCCTGTACCCGTTCCTCATCGGACCAGGTCGCCAGGATGTCGGTCAGGCGTTGATGGGCCAGGGAGAGGGCCACTTCGCCCTGTACGGCGCGGGCGACGTTTAGGACGGTGATCTCTGCCTGGGGGGAAAGGGCCAGGGCCAGTTCCACGGCCAACAATGCATTGGGGCCGCCCGCCGCCGGGATCAGCACCCGCCGGAAGGCAGAGGGGAGTTTCTCCGGGGCCTGAGGCCGGGAGCGCACTACGGCGACGTTGCAGGGGGCGTATTGGACCACAGGGTCCAGAGTGGGGCTGAGCAGGTAGCGGCCCCGCCCGCGACGACCGCTCCAGCCCAAGAGGATCAGGTCGGGCCGGTCGTCATGGGCGGCCTTGAGGATCGCTTGGCCGGGGTCATCCCCGGCGCGGGTGACGACGGTAATCGGTACGTCTGTGTCGCACAATTCGGGTGCGTCCAGCCAGACGGGACGCCGCCCGTCGGGGGTGATGCTCAAGAGGGTGAGTCGCCCCCGACGGGCCGAAGCCAGGGCGCAGCCGATGGCCAGCAGTGGAGCGATCTGACGGGCCGTGCCCACAGCAGCCAGGATGTGATAATCGTCGGCTTCAGGGGGCATGGTCCGTTCAGAGGATGTAGGTCTTGATGCCGGTATCGGCCTCAATGCGGGCCGTCAACCGCTCCAGGTCCTTCAAGGAGAAGGAGCTGTCGGGGCCGACAGGGCGGCCAAAGGCGATGGCGTCTACCCCCTCCTCACGGGCTGCCGATTCGATGGCATCAATGAGCGGGCCGTGGCGCAAGCAGGTCTCGGCCCGAACGCCTTGCGCTTCGGCCCGTTCGCGGGCCATGGCCAGCAGGAATTCGCCCATGTGCTCCATCTCGGTCAGCACTACGTCATGGCGCGTAGCCCGCATGGTCAGTTTGAGGAATTCTACGTCTACGACGTAGAGAAAGAGGACGGTCGCTCCGTGCTCTTTGGCCATGGCGATCACGGCGTCCTGCGTGCGGTAGCTGGCTTCACCGCCCCGTGTGGCACACAAGATTTTTTTCATACTCTACTCCAAAGATAACCGCTGCGCTATTTGGCACGGGCCATAGCCCGGTGCAAAGACTTGGCCCCGCGAAGGGGCGTGGTGATCTCCAAATCGCAAGCCGGGAAACTTGCACGACGCCACGTCCTGCTCGGCTCAATCATCTGCGGTGATCCATCCTCTCCCTTGCCCACACGACGGGAACGGGGAAGCAAAGGCTTTTTGGCCCCGCCGCCGGGCCAAGAACAAGGTTTAGAAACGGATCAAGAGCCAGATCGTTCCCACGGTCACGGTCAGCAGGGTGGCCGGCACCCCTACTTTGAGAAAGTTGATGTAGGTGATGCGGTAGCCGGCCCGCTCGGCGATGCCCGCCGTCACCAGGTTGGGGGATGCGCCGATGAGGGTGCTATTGCCGCCCATGGCGGCACCGATGGACAGAGCGTACCACAAAACGCCGCTCTCCGCACCGGGGATCGTCCGCGTCAGGTAACCGACGACGGGCAGCATGGCTGCCGCGAAGGGAATGTTGTCAATGATGCCGGAAAGGATGGCCGCCGACCAGACCAGGATCAACACGGCAAGGGTGAGGTTGTCGCCCACCAGGTTACCGATTCCCTGGGCGATCATGCTGATCAGCCCTACTTCCTGCAGTGCTCCGACGCCGATAAAGAGGGCGATGAAGAACATCAGCGTTGTCCAGTCCACGACTTTGAGCATTTCCTCAATGTCCGGAGCCACCCACAGGAGCATCGCCACCGCGCCGATGATGGCCGTCACCGCCGGGACCAGGTGGATGGCATCGCCGATGACAAAGAAGATGAGCATCAGGCCAAAGATCACGCCGGCCTTGCGTAGAACGTCCGGTTCGGTGATGCGACCGCTTTCGCGCAGCCGCCCCTGCATCGCCGCGGAAAGCTCCGCACCGGCGGCAGCATAGTCCTTGCGATAGCGCACGACGACAAAGATGGAGAGCACGATGAGGGCGGCCACGACGCCCGGCGTCTGGTTGATCAAAAAGTCGTTGAACCCCAACCCGGCGTAGGAACCGATGAGGATGTTGGTCGGTGTGCCGATGAGGGTGCTGATGCCGCCTACGTTGGATGCCAGCACCTCCGGGATGAGGAGGGTCAGGGGGTTCAACCCCAGCGTCAAGGCGATCTGGATGGTGATGGGGGCCATGAGCAGCATGGTGGTTACGTTGTCCAGCAAGGCGGAGGCGACGGCGGTCAGGGCGATGAGGATGACGACGAGAAGCCACAGTTTCCCCTGGGAGATGCGGTATGCCTGGTAGGCCAACCACTGAAAGATGCCGGTCTCCTCAATGACGCCGATGACGATCATCATGCCCATCACCAAAAAGATGACATCAAAGTCAACGTAATCCAATGCTTGTTCAAAGTCAAAGATGAAGAGGCTGGGAGTCAGTGCCCCTCCCACGAAGCTCACCCCCAGGACCAGAGCCGTGCCCAGCAAGGCCGCCGTCGTTTTGTGGAGCTTCTCCAGAGCGATGAGGAACAGGACCAGGGCAAAGGACAGGGTAGCCACCCAGAAGCCGGGCGTGATGCGGCGGGCCAGGGTCATGTCGCCCAGATGGACCGCATTGCAGTTGTTCAGATCGGCAACCTGCTCTGCCGTGAGGGGCCGTTCCAACGTCTCAAAGTGCGGGCGGGTGATGACCAGCGTTGCCGCTTCCCACGCACCCGGCGGCAGTGCCAGCAAGAATGTGCCGTCTGACTGACTTGTGGCGTGGGCCAATGCTTCGCTGCCGGGCGTCGTCGTCAACGCCACATCGGCGTCGTGGATCGGTTCCCCCAGGGGGTCCAGCAGCCGTCCGGAAAGGGTTGCTCCTCCGTCGCCCGTTTCGTGTTGGGATTCTGCCACCCTGCCGGGAATGAGTAGCAGGCCGAGTATCAAACCGCTCAGAACGATGACCGACCATCGGGTCAGGGTTCTTTTGCTCACAAAAACCTCCACCATGTTTCACAGGTTCCGGGCCTGCGAACGCGATTGTCATTCCAGGTGCAATTTGCTGTTGATGGTACGGCGCACGTCGGTAAAGCCTTCCTCCAGGTAGGGGTAGGCAAAGAGGACCGCGCCCGCACCAAAGATCGCGCCGGTGATGCTCCGCAGCAACCAGTTGCTCTCGTACAGGCCGATCAGTTGGAGCGTGCCGTCCACACCCATCGGCGCGAGGAAGAGAAGAAAGTAGCGAAATTTCATTTTCCAACGGCCCAGTCTCCGCCGGATGAGGCCGTAGACCAGGCCGGTGAGCAACATCGTGCCGTAGATGGCCGTATCGCGTTCGCAAAAGGCCATCTTCCAACCCACCAGCTCATTGCCGATCTCACGGGAAAAGGGGCCGGTGTGGACCCCCGCCGCTTCCAGCTCCTCCGCCGTGTAGACGATTTGAGGGCCGCCGAAGAAGTAGGAACGTTCCGGTCGCTGGTGGCAGGCCGGGCGGTAGAGGGTGTAGATGAACTGGGCCGGGGCCGTCCAACCGGCGTTCATCAACAGCGGGGCCAGCACCGGCAGGCCCACGTACAACCCCCAAAAGATGTTGGCCAAGGCCAGCCAGTGCTTGGCCAGTTGAAAGATCGCCTTGTCGGCCAGGATCACCAGGTCGCGGGTGCGGCCGGTGACCGGTTTTCTTTCTGCGCTCACCGGCTGCTCCATTCCGGCGCGACGGAGGAAAGGTATTGGGCCAACTGGCTCTCGGAAAGATACCCTACGTGCCGCACCTGGATCACTCCGTCACGGTCCACCAACACAGACATAGGCAGGCCCTGGGCGCGGTAGTCCTGCATTACCGTGCCGTTGAGGTCCAGCAGGATGGGGTAGGTCACGCCCATCTGGTCCACAAAGGGGGCTACCACTTGGGGCGGGTCCTGCACGTTGACACCCAGGACGACAAAGCCGTGGCCGTTGTGTTCCCGGTAGGCGGCCTCTAGACCGGGGATTTCGGCCCGGCAGGGAGGACACCAGGTCGCCCAGAAGTTGATCAAGACCACTTGCCCGTGGTAATCGCTCAGGGAAACCGTTTGGCCGTCCACCGTCTCCAGGGTGAAATCAAGGGCCTGGTTGCCTTGATTGACCCCTTGGGGGACGCCGTTCCCCTGCGTGCCACCGCAGGCGGCCAGCAACAGAGTAGACACCAACAAACCGATTGCCAACCATCCTTTTTTTCTCATCATCGTACAACCTCAAATGGGAACCGCAAGGGGCGTGGGGTTTCCTCTTTGCCCGTGGCCCCGGCGGTTCCGGGGTCAGAGTTCCAAATCGATCAAGTTCCCATACTGGGATAAAAAGCCCAAGCTATCGGTAAAGATAAAGAGGCCCATCAAGACCAGCAGGACGCCACTGATGACCGAGATCGCCCCCAGGTAGCGGTTGGCCCGGCGCAGGGCGGCAGAGACGGGACCGAAGGCCAATCCGACCAGCAGGAACGGGATGCCCAAGCCCAGGGTATAAGAGGTCAGCAGCAACATGCCCTGGCCGACGGTTTCCATCTGCCCGGCCAAAACCAGGATTCCGGCCAGGATCGGCCCGACGCAGGGGGTCCACCCGGCGGCAAAGACCACGCCAAAGAGCAAAGAGCGCAGGTAGCCGCTTTGCTTGGATTGCTTGATTTCTATCTTTTTTTCGGCGTAGAAAAAGTCGGCCCGGTTGAGAAAGACGGCGGTCAGGGCGATCAAGACGCTGGCGATGAGGTTGGGTATCATGGCATCGGAACTGGCCAAAAAGTTGAGGGCACCGGCCCCCACCGCCAGGATGACCTGCCGAGGGGTGCTCCAACCGGCCCCGGCCAGGACCACCAGGCCCATCAAGATCGCCTCTTGCAGCCAGATAAGGGAACGCCGGTCGAAGGAGACGCCGCCCTGGAAGATGCCCGCATCAAGGGCAAAGGTTGCCAGGGCGACGAGGACGGCGGCCAGCGACCAGCGTTTCTTGCTCCAATCCAGGCCCATCAGCCGCATCCCAAAGACGACCAGCAACACGCCGCCTACCCGCTGTAGCAAGATAGCCGAATCAAACAGGAACCGACCGATAAAGGTTGCCGTCGCCCCCAACAGGACAAAGATCAGGCCGAACCCCAGCACAAAGAACAGGGAATGCAAAAAGGTGCGCCGTGTCTCCTGCTGGGCATCGGTCGTGCCGCCCTCCATGACCGTTGTGCCGCTCAGGTAGCCGATGTAGGCCGGCACCAGAGGCAGCACACAGGGCGAGGCAAAGGAAAGCAACCCGGCCACAAAAGCAATGCCCAAACTCAAATTCGCCGTGTCCATCCGATCTCCCAACCAGAATTGGATCGCCGGGATGACAAGGAAACTCCAAGAATCCCGGCGTTCCGTATCCCGACGGTGTTATGGTTACTCCGCCTCTTCGTCTTCTACCAGGATGCGCAACGCCCGCAGTTCGGCGTCAAGCCGACGCTGGCGCAGGACCATGCTGAACACCAGTCCAAAGGAAATGGCCCACAAAACGGCATACGCAGCTACGAGATAGTTCATGTTGCAACCTCCGTTGCGCGATACGCAACCACGTGGTGCGTATCACATAATCTTTTGCTTCAGCTCTTCCACCCGATCCCGGAATTGCTCCAAACGGATGCGATGCCAGAGCAGTGTCGCGTACCAAAGGGTGAAGGTGATCAGGCAGAAGAAAAAGGCGAACATCATGTTCGGCCCCAGCCCGCCCCCTTCGCCGCCGAACATCAAAGGATGCTGGGTGCGCCACAGGCGGATGGCGATAAAGTTGATGGGGACCGAGATAAAGGCCACCACGCCGTAAACCGCCGCGAACCGCGCCCGCCGCGCCGGATCGCCCACCGAGGCCCGGAGCATCAGGTAACCCACATAGATCAGGAACTGAATCAGCGAAATGGTCAAGCGTTCATCCCAAACCCACCAGGTCCCCCAAGCCGGTTTGGCCCAGATGGAGCCGCTCAGCAGTACGCCCAGCATGAACGCCGTGCCGATCTCGGCGGAGGAGAGGGCCAGGATGTCCCATTTGCGGGCCTGGGTCCGCAGGTAGGCCACGCCGCCGAGAAAGGTGACGAAAAAGGCCAAAAAGCCGGACCAAGCCGTGGCGATGTGAAAGTAGATGATGCGCTGGACGTAGCGCCCTGCCTCGCTCTTCAGGTCGGCGTCCGGCGCACCGACCAGGGCCAGGTACAGGGCGATCAGGATCATGATCGCGCTCAAGCCGGTCAGGATAATGAGTCCTGCGTCTTTGCGTTTCATGGCTCTTTTTCCATCCTTTAGATGCACAAAGTACCCAATAGTTTCACGTGTTGGGAAATTTCACTCCTTGACGATATAGTCAAAGGTCATAAGAGCCACCGCCGGAAAGATCAAGGCAAAGGCCAGGAGCAGCTCCAGCCAGAGGGCGATCTCCCCCAGGGCCAGGCCGTCGAGGATGCCGGCGGTGGCCTTGACGGCGGCGATGAGCACCGGCGCGGCCACCGGCAGCAGGAGGATGGGCAGCAGGACCTCCCGCGCCCGCGTCTGGGCCGTCATGGCCGAAAGCAAGGTTCCCACCCCACCAAAGCCGACCGTGCCTAGGATGACGACCAGGATCAACCGCCAATCAAAGAGATTGACGCCGAAAAAGGCGGTAAAGACCGGCAGCATCAGGGCCTCCACGACGAGCATGAACAGCACCGTGGAGAGCATCTTGCCGAAATAGATGGCCGTGTGGTCCACGGGCGCCAGTAGCAGCCCTTCCAGGCAGCCGCGGTCCTTTTCCAGGACAAAGGCCCGGTTCAAGCCCAAAATCCCGGCGAAGGCAAAGGCGACCCACAACGCCCCCGGTGCGACCTCCCGCACCCTCTGGCCGCTGACCCGTAGGTCAAACGCAAAGTTAAAGACGACGATGACCAGCACGGCAAAGACGAACATGGTGCTGAACATCTCTTTGGTGCGCAGCTCGGCGACGATGTCTTTCCAGACGATGGCGACGATTTTCCGTAGATAGCCCATAATGAGTTCAGGGTTGTTCTTTTTCCAATCCCAGGCGGCGTCTCATCTCGTCGCCGGAAATGCCGCCTTCTGCTTTCAAACGGGCGCGGGACCTCTCAATCAGGGCCAGGAATTGGGGGTTGGTGCTCAGGGATGCGGTTTCCAGGTCGGCATTTGTGATACCGATGACGGCTGCGATTGGTTTGTTGTTTTCGATCACGATAACCGGGTGGGAAGTAACCTGGCGTACATATTGGGCCAGGGGATCTGTAGCCTGGGCCGGTTCTATCGTCTTGACAGCGGTCATACTGCACCACCTCTCTGCCTATGCGTACCAGGTTGCGTTCCTTGAAACCCACGGCCAAAATCTATACTGCCGGATCGGGTGATTCTTCCACATCGTAATACACGCGCAACCGACCGATACGAAGTTCCCACGGCGCCACGGGGTTGGGGCGCATTGGCTTGCGATTCCTGGTTTCAACCGTCGGCTGAAATGCCAATTGTTCCTCTACGGCGTCCAGGACGAGGGCGCGCTGGCGGGCCGTCAAAGCTCGCAGATGATCTTCTGCATCGGGCGAGTATTCAATGGTGTACCGCACGCTACTGCCCTTTCTCCCTCCTCGTTGCCTTCCGATAGATTTCCTGCAAACCGGCCAGGTCCAACCCGGCCCGCTCCCCCTGCCAGACGATCTTGCCTTTGTTCAGGATTGCCACCCGGTCGCACATCTCCAAACCCTGCTCCAAGTTGTGGGTGGTCAGGATGACGGTGCGGTTGGAGGCGGCCAGGTCCTGGAGCACGCCGCGCAGCATGTCCGCCGCTTGCAGGTCCAGCCCGGTGTAGGGTTCGTCCAACAGCATGATGGCCGGATCGTGGAGGATGGCGCGGGCGATGGACAGCCGCTGGACCATGCCCCGCGAAAAGGTGCGCACCGGGTCGTGGCGGCGGGCGCGGAGGCCCACCTGAGCCAACACGGCGTCAATCCGCTCCTTTGCATCGGGCAGGTCGTACAGACGGGCAAAGAAGCGCAGGTTCTCATCGGGCGTCAGGTCGCCGTAGAGGAGCGGTTGATGGGAGATGAGGCCGATATGCCGCCGCAAGGCGGTCGCCGCCCGGTTCACATCCTGCCCCCGGATGTAGACCGCACCGCCGGTGGGCCGGGTCAGGGAAGCGACGACGCGCATCAGCGTCGTCTTGCCCGCGCCGTTGGGGCCGAAAAGGGCCAAAAAGGTCCCTTCGGCCACGGTCAGGTCCACGCCGCGCAGGGCGATCTGGTGGCCGAACGATTTGGTCAGCTTACGGATCTCAATGGCCGGCGTCATGGTTGCAGCGATTGGATCTCTTTGTACAGGGCCGCACGGCGGCGTGCATACTCCTCTGCGCCCACCCCGCCCGCCTCATGGGCTTCTTCCAGATCGGCCAGTTCGGCCAGCAGCTGCCTGGCCTCTGGGTCCGTCTCCAACATGGGGGCCGGGGTCTCGGCCTGACCGCGAGTCGTGGAGGCATAGACCACCCCACCGACCAGAACCAGCCCGACCAATGCAAGACCGAGCCAGCGCAGGGTCCCTTGCACACCCGGCGTCTGTCCGGCCCCGGCGTGGGGCGAAGTCATCGCCTCTTCGCCGGAGGGCATCTCGCCCACCATCGGGATCAGCGTTGCCACCAGCGGCGTATCGGGGCCGATGCCCTGGGCGGTGTAAAAAGCGTACTGGCGGCCCTGGAAACTTTCCTGCCCCTGGGGGGTGAGCTGCTCGCTCTCCACCTGCAATTCCGGGGCGGCCAACAGGTTGAGCCGCCCGACGGGGTAGAGGAACTGCCGCTCCAGCGGGATAGAGCCACCGGCGGCTATCAGGTGGTAGGAGAAAAAGACCAGGGATGATTCGCGGCCCGGTTGGACCGGAGCGGTGTCGAGGAGCATGTCGCCTTCCTTGATGAACCGCTCATCCTCGGCCCCCTGGTGGTAGGAAAGCCCTTCCGCACCCGGCGGCAGGGGAACCCGCACCGTGGTCTCCCCTACGTAGGTCCGATCCCCGCTGTTGCCGAACAGGTGGATCTCCGAGATGCGCAGCACCTCGCCGAAAGAGTCTATGATGATGTGAACCGAATCCAGGGTGACGTTGCCGTCATCCTCGGTCGTTTCGTAAACCTGGATGGTCGTGCTCAAGGTCGTCTGCCCCTCGGCAAAGGAGAGGGGGGGCGGCGGCGGACCGTAGGTTACGCCCTGATACAGGGCGCGGGGTTGGTAGCCCAGGGCCGGGTCGGTGTCCAACCCCTCGAAGCGAAAGCGGCCCTCGGCGTCGGTCGTGGTGGTCAGGGTGTCGGTCACAATGTCGCCCTGGAAGAGACGCAAAGTGACGGTGATTCCCGCGCCCACCGGCGGCCCGTCGGCCGTGCCGTTGACCAACTGCCCCTCAATGATGCCCTCCCCCTGGGCATAAACCACACCGACCAGCATCAGCGCGAGCAGGAGGCACAGCGCCGCACCCACAACGCCCCATGTCCCGATTCCCCGACTGCCCATCACGCCACCTCCTTTGCCAGAGCGTAGCCGCATTGGACGCAGAAGCGGTCTCCTTCATGGTAGGGCGTCCCGCACCGGGGACAAAGCAGGGCTGCGGCTTCCTCCGGTGCGGCGGGCAATTCGCCGCCACAACGCACGCAAAAGCGGTCGCCGGGTTGGTAGGATGCGCCGCAGGTGGGGCAACGCAGGCCGCCCTGCTTTCGCTGCCGACGCAATTCCGCTACGGCTTGGGCGATCTCGTCGTCGCTCGGAGGGGCGATCCCCGTCGGCATCCGCCCCGGCAGGAGGGGATAGGCGATGGCGGCGACCACGGCCAGGGCCAACACGAAAAAGATGACGATGGCCATTTTTCTACCTCCCCTCTTCCGCCCGCGATTTTCGCGGCGGCCAGGCGGCGATCAGCGTGCCGATGAACATCACCAGCCCGCCGATCCACAACCAGACGACCATGGGGTTGATGAGTACCTGGAAGGCGGCCAAGCCGTCGGCTTCCAGGCTGGCCAGGATGATGTACAGGTCCTCCTTCAGGTTCATCCGCAGCGCAACCTCGGTGACGGCCCCCTGGACGTTGCTGTGCAGGTTGCGTTCGGGCCGGACCGTCGCCACTTTGCGCCCGCCGCGATAGATGTCAATGACCGCCTGATTGCGGATCTTGTTGCCTTCGTCTTCAACGCTCTGGAAGGTGTAATCTTTGTAGACCAGGGTATAGCCGTTCACATCTACCGATTCGCCCTGGGCCAGGGCTACCTGCACCTCGGTTTGGTATGCCTGGGAGCCGGTGATGCCGATGACAATGAGCACAACTCCCAGGTGGATGATCTGGCCGCCGTAGCGCCGCCGGTTGTTGCGGACCGCCGTAACCGTCGCCGTCAGGATGTTTTCCCCGGCGGAGCGCATCCGGGCGGTGATGCCTTTGGCCAGTTGCAAGATGATGGTGGTGATGACAAAGGCACTGACGGCAAAGGAGACGACGGCCCATATCTCATGGATGCCCAGGACCAGCAGCAAAACGGCGGTCACGACGGCGACGACCGTTTGTACCCACAGGCCGCGCAGCAACCGCTCTGCCGAAATCCTGCGCCATTCAATGAGGGGGCAGATGCCGATGAGCACGACCAGCAGCAAACCCAACGGCCCCATGAAGCGGTTGTAATTCTCCGGGTTGAGGCTGGTCGCCAGGCCGCGGGCCGCGCCGGTCAGCGTCGGCCACAGGGTTCCCAGCAGTACCGCCGCCGCCGATCCCAGGAGCAAGAGATTGGTCAGCAGAAAGATAAACTCCCGCGAGAGCAGGTCTCCCACCTGCCCTTCGCCCTGCAATTCGTTCTTGCGGGCCAACGCCAGACCGATGGTCACGGCCAGAACCAGCAACATGTAGCCCAGATACCACCAGCCGATGGGCGACTCGGCAAAGGCGTGGACCGACTGGATCAGGCCGGAACGGGTGACAAAGGTGGCAAAGATGGTCAAGACAAAGGTGATGACCGCCAGCAGCACGTTCCAGGCGCGGAACATGTCCCGCCGTTCCTGGATGATGGCCGAATGGACAAAGGCCGTGCCCACCAGCCACGGGATGAGGGACGAGTTTTCCACCGGGTCCCAGCCCCAGTAGCCACCCCAGCCCAGCTCCAGATAGGCCCACCAAGCCCCAACCAGGATGCCCAGTCCCAGGGCGATCCAGGCGGCCAGGGTCCAGCGGCGGGTTCCGAACAGCCAACCGGCGTTCAATCGCCCGGTGACAAGGGCGGCCAGGGCATAGGCCGCCGGGATGGTCCACAGAGCATAGGCGGCAAAGATGATAGGCGGGTGGATGATCATCCAAAAGTTTTGGAGCAAGGGGTTGAGGCTCACCCCCTCGACCGGTGCGGTGGGCAGCAATTCAAAGGGATTGGTCAGTTGGACGAGTAGGAAGGCAAAGAATGCCTGGGTCAGCGCCAGAAATGCCACGGCGTAGGGCCGCAATTCCCGGTCCCAGGTCGGCTTGCGCCAGACGACCAGAGCGGTAAAGATGCTCAGCATCCACAGCCAGAGCAGTTGCGAACCTTCCAGCCCGGCCCACAACGCCGAAAGCACATAGACCGGTTTGAGGTAGGTGCTCACATGCTCGTAGACATAGCGGACTTGGAATTCGTGGTCAAAGAGCAGAACCAGGAGCAACACCGCCGCCAGGGTGGATAGTCCCGCCGTGGCGAACAGGGCGTTGTGGGCACTCGCCAGCAGATCGGAGCGGCGTTGCCTGCCTCCCGCTGCGGCTGCAACTACCGCCCACAACGCTGCAGCCAGCGTCAGCCACAGCGCGCCGTAACCAATATCTGCAAGAAGCAAGTTATCCTCCTCTTCCCGGCCTCGGTAGGTCCCAACTTGCTCTCGCCGGATTCCGGTGCGAGACTCTACACGGCCTTTGGACCCACCGAATTACCGGCTACTTTTCCTCATACTTGGACGGGCACTTCATCAGCAGCTCATCCGCCTCGAAGGTTTCCGTCTCGGGGTTGTAGTGGCCGATGGCCACCGCCTCGACGGCATCCACGAGCATATCGGGCTGGGGGCCGTGATAGGAGATGTTGAGCCGACCGGTGTCATCGCGGATGGTAAAGGTTAGATGCAGCTCGGCGGTGTTGTAGTTGATCGATTCGGGGACGATCTCACCGGCAACCCGCACGGCGCGGGTTGGGTCGGCTGGCCGGGCTTTGACCTGGGCGATGGTCAGGTAGTCGCTGGTAGAACCGGAGAAACTGACGGCGATCAGCAAGCCGATGACGACGGCGACCACCACGCCGCCGATGAGAAATTTGGCCGATGATGACATGCGTTTCCCTCCCTATGGGATTTTCTACGCGGTTCGCACGGCGGCCCCGCACCGGTGGCAAAAGGCTGCGTCGGGTCGCAGTCGGGCCCCGCATTGGTGACAAAACCGAGCTCGGACAGGTTCGGACGCTGCCGCCGGCGTGGATCGCTTCTGCGCGCTGCGCCCGCCGCCTCGCCGTTTTCTACGAGGCGGTGGGGAAGGCGGAGCAGTGCGGGTGTGCCTCCCCAGCCAGAACGCACCTGCCCCCACGGCGACCAGGGCGGCCAGAGCCGCGATCAAAACCCACGCCTCCGGCCCATCGTCTCTCCTTTCGGTCGGCATCGTAGCGGGAGGGGCGGTTGGTTGGGGCTGGGTGAAAAGGGTGACGGTCAGGTCTTCGTTGTCCTTCTGGTAGGAAACGGTCCAGCTGAGCGATTCCCCCTGGGTTACGGCTCCATGGCGGACGATATGGTAGGTCAGGCCGTCACCCTCCTGGGTCACCGAGTCGGCGGGCGGGTCCAGGGTGAACCCCTGGGCCGTGGGCGGAACCTGAAAGTCCAGGCTCAGGTTCTCAATGTCATAGTCGGCGATCAGGTTCAAAGTGTAGGTGCGCTGCTCCTCGGCGACCGTCATGGCGTCATAGTATTCCAGTTGGAAGGCGCGGGTCTCCAGATCAAAGGAGACGACGAGCCAATCCCCTTCTTGAGTCACGGTGTGGGGCTGGTTGAACCGCTGGCCCGCCTCATCCACATAGGCAACCGCCGTCGGCTCCCCGGCACTGGCCGGGATGTGGATGGCGACCGGCACGGGAAGCGGTGTGTCGTCGGCGAACACTCCTCGGTAGATCACCAACGCCTCCGGCCGGTCAAACTCCGGCCAGAGAGAGACATCCAGCGCGGCAAGGCTGGGGGCATCCTGAGCGTGCACCCAGCCTGTTAGGGCTGCCAGGCAAAGAGCCAGTGTCAACAAGAGTCGTTTCATTGTCTTTGTTGCCTCGTCACCGTTGTATTGTCGCCGCCTGGTGTCGCTTTCCCCCGCTAGCGGTTCAGGATCGAGTCTATGATCGTCTGAAACTCCTCAAAGGTCGGTGAACCTTCACGCCCATCGCCGTTGTTGAACAAAAAGACCGGGGCGCCGGGAACGCCATACATGGCGGCGACGGCGTTGCCCTCCAGGACCCGCAGCGTCGCCCAATCGGAATCCAGGCAATCCTTGAATTCACCGGTGTCCATGCCCAACGTCTCCGCATAGCCGATGAACTCCGCCTGGGGATCGTCGGCGTTGAGCCAGTCTTCTTGGTTGGTGAAGAGCTGGTCGTTCATCTCCTGGTACTGCCCTTGCTTCCCCGCGCACTCGGCGGCCTTTGCAGCCTGGGCACTGAGGCTTTCCATGCCCTCCGACCAGGGGTGCATGACGTAGAGCATCTTGCCGCTGTCAATGTACTCCTCGGTCAGCTTGGGCAGGACATCGCGGTGATGTTGGGCCGATTCGGGACTGGCATAGTCCACAAAGGCGACCGTGACCGCCCTGGCGGTTTGCTTGTCGCCGCGCACGTGCCAATCGTCGTCCTCCATCGGCACGATCTCCGGGTTTTCGCCACCGGCGGCGACATAGTCGATCAAAGCACCCATTGCCTCTACCGAGCGTCCTCCTTCGATGGGCAGGTTGTTGATGAAGAAGGTCGGTGTAGCCCGCACGTTCAGGTTTTGGGCGATCAAAACGTCGCCCTGTACATCTTTGGCCGCTTTTCCCGAATCCAGGCATTCGTTGAAGGCGTCGGTATCCAAGCCCAACTCCCGGGCATAACTCTTGAACCGGTCCGTAGGATCGGGCAGATCTTTCCATCCGGCTTGATCGGCGTAAAGTTGCTCACTCATCTCCCAAAAGGCATCCTGGTACCCGGCGCAAACTGCCGCTTCTGACGCTTTCTGGGCGTTAGGATGGATGCCGGTCAGCGGAAATTGGCGGTAGACCAGGCGGGCTTTGCCGGTATCCACATATTGCTTGATCAGGTCTGGGATCACCTCACGGGCGACCGCACCACAGGCCGGTCACTGATAGTCCGCGAATTCGGTGATCACCACCGGTGCATCGGCTTTCCCCAAGCTGCGGTAGCTATCGGCAGGGACCTCCTGGGTGGGAGCCTGTCCACCGGCCAGGGCGAATTCGATCTGTTGCCGGAAAGCGGAGAAAGGTTGTGCACCGGAGAGGGCGACTCCGTTGATGCGGAAAGCGGGCGTGCCCCGCACACCGGCATTCATGCCCTCCTGCAGGTCGGCGGTAACCTTGTCGGCATATTTTCCTCCGTCCAGACAGGCGTTGAACCGGTCCTGATCTACGCCCAGCTCGGCGGCCAGTTGTTTGAAAATGTCGACGGCGTCGTCTTTGCCGGCCCATTGTTTCTGGGTGGCAAAGAGCTGGTCGTGCATTTCCCAGTAGACCCCTTGTTCGCCGGCGCATTCGGCGGCTTCGGCGGCTTTTTGGGCTTGGGGATGGATTGAATGCAGCGGGAAGTTTTTAAAGATGTACTGCACTTTCCCCGTCTTTACATAGGTGTCTATGATTTGGGGGTACGTCTCACGGACGTACTTGGCGCAGTAGGGTCACTGGAAGTCGGAATACTCAATAATCGTCACCGGCGCGTCGGGTGAACCCTGGACATTCCAGTTCTCCGACTGCTCCGGTGGCGGTACTTCGGTCGGCCGGTCGGGTGCGGTGGCTTGGGGTTTGGTCGTGGGAGCGGTTTCCTCAACCGAAGTAACCGTCGCTGCCGGTTTCTCGGTGGTGCCGGCCGGTTTGCTTGTTGCCGGTGTGGTCGCCGTTGGCCCACAGGCGGCCAGCAGCACGGCCAGCACAATGATTCCAATCAGTGCGTACTTTTTCATATCTACCCTCGTTCAGTTTTTTCCGATCTGCACGCCGATAGATCCGCGCCGGGTCTGTTCCAGCAATGCAGCGTGAAAAGCCTCCAGGTCGGAGGCATCCAGGGCGGCATCCACCAGCGATTCCGCTTGTTCTGCCGTCAGGTTGCTCAGTTCAACATCCAGGTTGATGGGCAAGGCTCCGAACCTGTGCCACAGGATGCGGCGCAAAATGGCCTGAGATGCTTGCCTCTTGCCTCGCTCCTCTCCTTGTTGCAGCCCTTGTTGCAGCCCTTGTTGTAGCCCTTGTTGTAGCCCTTGCTCCAATTGCTCTTCCAACCAATCTTCGATAAACGTTGCTTCCCGCATCATCTCCACCTCCTCCCGGAAGAAACGCCACAAAAAGTTCTTGTCAAAGAACCGGGCGCCGATGGTCACCGCGCAGGCCAACAGGTCGGCCCGTTTGCGCCGATCCTCTTCTTGCAAGATCAAGGTGCGTTCCTCGGCCAGCACCGTCTCATCGGGCTTGTCCACCAGCAACACTAATAAGGGAGCCAGCTCAGGCCAATGCCCGCTCCGGATCTCGTCGGCGTATTCCCACAAGGGGATAACTTCATACTCGAAGCTGGTCACAACCTGCTCCCCCAGTTGCACCCGGTAGGTGCGGGGCAGGGGAGCACGACGCGGAGCCAGGTAGATGACCAGGCTCACCACCGGCATCTGAAACTGGCGGGTGAGCAAAGCCGAATAGATGAATACCCGTTCCGGCACACTGCTTTCGTGGCGGGTCTGGAATTCAATGTGCAGGAGTTTCTCCCGGCCTCCGTCGTCCAGCCGGTGGACGAAATCTACCCGCTCTTCGGGCAAGGCCAACTCTACGTTTTCCAATGTGCCCAGCAACCGTACCGACGCCGACGGCGCAGCCAATTCCAGGAACCGTTCCGGGTAGTTGCGGGCCAACACCTTGAGCACCCGGTCAAAAATGTTGATACTCGGTGTCATGTTGACCTCAGACTTACCCTCCGCAGGCGCAACGAATTGCTGACAACAAAGATGCTGCTAAAGGCCATGGCCCCGGCGGCCAAAACCGGATGCAGGCGGATGCCAAAGGCGGGATAGAACACCCCCGCCGCCAGTGGGATCAAGATGACGTTGTAAAAGAAGGCCCAGAACAGGTTCTGCTTGATGGTCCGCATTGTCGCCCGGCTGAGAGCGATGGCTTTGGGCACGCCCCGCAAGTCGCCGCTCATCAGCGTTATGTCGGCGGCGGCCATCGCCACATCGGCTCCTGTGCCGATGGCGATGCCCACATCGGCCAGGGCCAGGGCGGGCGCATCGTTGACCCCGTCGCCGACCATGCCCACTACGCCCTCTTTTTGGAACGCTTTGACCTGCTCTGCCTTGTCGCCGGGCAGCACCTCCGCCACGATGCGGTCTACCCCCACCTGCCGCCCGATCACCTCGGCGGTGCGTCGGTTGTCGCCGGTGAGCATGACCACCTGCAGGCCCAGGGCGTGCATCTGACCGATGGCCTCAGCGGATCCTTCTTTGACCGTATCGGCCACGGCAACGACGCCCACCGCCCGGCCATCCACGGCAACCAGCATGGCCGTTTTGGCTTGCTCCTCCAGGCGGGTCAGGGCCTCCTCCAGCCCGGCCAGGTCCACCCCCCGGCTTTCCAGCAGCCGCCGGGAGCCGACCAGCACCCGCCGTCCCTCCACCGTGGCCGTGATGCCCTGCCCGGCCATTGCCTCGAACCCCTGCGGCTCGGCCAGGCTCAGCCCCCGTTCCTGGGCCGCCCGCACCATCGCCTCGCCCAGGGGATGCTCCGACCCCTGCTCCGCCGATGCCGCCAAGCGCAGCAACTCCTCTTCGGTCATTCGCCCATCGGCCGTTGCAACCACATCGGTTACGGACGGTTCACCCTGGGTGATCGTCCCCGTTTTGTCCAGGATGATGGTGGTCAGCTCATGGGCGCGTTCCAGAGCCTCGCTGTTCTTGAAGAGGATGCCCTGTTCTGCCCCTTTGCCCGTACCGACCATCACCGCCGTCGGCGTTGCCAGGCCCAAAGCGCAGGGGCAGGCGATGACCAAAACGGCGATGGCAAAGAGCAGGCTTTCCGTAAAGCCTACGCCGACGATCAGCCAGGCCAGGAATGTGACCGCGGCGATGGCGATCACCGCCGGGACAAAGACCGCCGACACCCGGTCGGCCAGCCGCTGGATGGGTGCTTTGGAACCCTGGGCTTCTTCCACCAAGCGGATGATCTGGGCCAGGGCGGTCTGCGCGCCGACGCGGGTTGCTTCAAACTTGAGCAGGCCCTGCTTGTTGATGGTCCCGCCCACCACTTCGTCGCCCGGCTTTTTGTCCACCGGCAGGCTCTCGCCGGTGAGCAGCGATTCGTCCACCGCCGAATGCCCCTCGACGACGATGCCGTCCACCGCCAGCCGCTCTCCGGGGCGGACGACGACAATATCGCCCGGCCGGACCGTTTCGACGGGGACATCCATCTCGACGCCGTCGCGCACCACGCGGGCCGTCTTGGGGCGCAGGCCCATCAGCTTCTTGATCGCCTCCGAGGTGCGCCCTTTGGCCCGCGCTTCCAGCATCTTGCCCAGTTTGATGAGGGTGATGATCAGGGCCGAGGTCTCGAAATAGACGTGCCCGCTCAGGCCGGGGAAGAGGAGCACGGCCAGGCTGTAGAAATAGGCCGCCGATGACCCCATCGCCACCAGCACGTCCATATTGGCCGAACCGGCCCGCAGGCTCTTGTAGCCGCCGACATAGTAATCCCAACCGACATAGAACTGAACCGGCGTGGCCAGGGCCAAAAAGAGCCAATTGACCCACGGTGCATCGGCCCAGGCCCCCAGCAGGCCGAAATCGCGGCCCATGCTCAGGAGGAACAGAGGCAGGGAAAAGGCCACCCCCACCCAGAACTTGCGGGTTTGGTCGCGGATCTCGGCCTCGCGGGCTTCCCGTTCCACGTCCTCGGCGGCTTCTTCCTCCCCGGCGGCGATGACGTCATAGCCCGCGTCGCGGATGGCCTGTCGGATGGCCGCCAAGCTCGCTACGCCGGGCAGGTACTCAATGTTGACCCGTTCGCCGGCGAGGTCGACACCGACGGCCACTACACCGTCCAACTTTTTTAAAGTGCGTTCAACGGTACTTGCGCATTCGGCATCGGGGCCGTCGGCCCGCATCATGCCGGTAATCGGCAATTCTACCTTTGCGGTCGGAACATCATACCCGATATTGCGAATTAGGGCAAGAAAATCATCCTCTTTGACAAGGGCGGGATCGTATATCACCGATGCCTTTTCGGTCGCCAGGTTGACCGCCGCAGATTCCACGCCCTCCAGCCGCTTCAGGTTCCGCTCCACCGTCAGCGAGCAGTTGGCGCAGGTCATGCCGGTTACCGGCAGGGTAATCTGTTTTGTCTCGGCCATGGTTGATCACCGGGGCGGATAGCCCGCTTCGGCCAATGCATCTTTGAGTGCGGTTAGGGCAGCATCGTCCTCGACGTTGAACGTTGCCGTCTTGGCTTCCACGTCGCCGCCGACGAATTCCACTCCGTCCACAAAGCCACTTTCCCGCTTGATGGTCATGATGCAGTGGTGGCAGCTGATATTAGGAATGTGCAAAGTTACTCGCTCCATCTTTTTTGCTCCTTTTTCTGTTTTTTAAATCTTGCTCGTCGCGTCGAACACCTGCAAAATCTCGTCAATGACCCGTTGCCGCTCGGCAGGATCGTCGCCCTGGATGGCAGTGGTGACGCAGGTTTGCAGGTGGCGCTTCAGGATCAGGCTGTTCACCTTTTCCAGTGCTCGTTGCACGGCCAGAATTTGGTTGATGATGTCAATGCAGTAGGCATCCTCTTCCACCATTCGTTGGATGCCGCGCACATGGCCTTCAATACTTTTCAGGCGGTTGACGATCTGAACCCGGTGTCCTTCGGCCATTTTCCCGACTCCTTTTCTGTCTCCTCCATCGTACCCCCTCCCCTGGGGGGTGGGGTGCAGCGAGTGTATCACACCTCTCGGGTTTTGTCAAGGGAGTGCTTGCCGTCTTGCAGGGCAAGTGCTTCTTCGTCCCTGCTGCCGGTTTCACCGCAGGGACACCGAGGGCAAAGCGCAAGACCGACCGTTCTTTGGCAGACCCTGCGTTTCGTGAAATTTTGTAGACGCACTTGCCCCGTCTCGTCACATTCCTGACTTTGTCAAAGCTCCGTTTTCGTGATACACTGGGCTTGAAAAAGTTGACCAATCCCCATGACCGCTTCTTGACAGTTGCTCTCCCGGCGGGAGATCGCTCAAAGGAGATGACCTAATGGCGGCCGCGGCCGAAGAATGGACAGAACGGGGATTGGATGGCAGCAAGGGATATACGAGGGCTTGCCGACCGGTTTGAACCAAGTCTGGAGCCCCGCTTTGGCAGCGGAGGCTTGCGCCCTTTGCCCGAAATCGCCCGCATCCCGGATGCGAACGCCTTGCAAGCAATGCATTGGGGCATCAAGAGCGCGCAATCACCGGAGAAGCTGCATCGCATCTACCAGAATCAGCCAATACTGTGAAGATTCTCTTTATCACCGGCGAATTTCCGCCCATGCAGGGCGGCGTAGGCGATTACACCCGCGAGCTGGGTCTGGCCCTGGCCGACCTGGGCTGTTCCGTCCACGTTGCCGCTCCCATCCAGGCCGGGCCGGTCAAGGGCTTGACCGTCCACCCCCTCGTTGAGCGGTGGGGCTGGGGTAGCCAACGCATCCTGTTGGACTTGGTCCGCCGGGAACGGCCCAATGTAGTCCACATCCAGTACCAGGCGGCAGCTTATGGTCTGCACCCCGCCATCAATTTTTGGCCTTGGCGGATGCGCCGTCTGAAGGCCGACCGCCCCCGCGCCGTCGTCACCTTTCACGACCTGCGCGTGCCCTACCTTTTTCCCAAAGCCGGCCCCCTGCGCCTCTGGGTGGTGCATGAACTGGCCCGCCGTAGCGACGCCGCCATCGTCACCAACCGTGCCGACTTTGAAGCCCTTTCCCGCGCTTTGGGCCACCCCCCTGCCCTGATCCCCATCGGCTCTAACATCAAACCCACGCTCCCGGCGGACTATGACCGCATCGCCTGGCGCGCCCGCTGGGGCGTCGGCCCCGATGACCTGCTGCTCTGTTTCTTCGGCTTTATCAACGACCGCAAAGGTGTAGACGTGTTGCTCCGCGCCCTCGCCGCCGATACCCTCGCCCCGCGCCGTCCTTTGCTCCTGTTCATCGGCGGCCAGACCGGCGCCAGCGACCCGACCAACGTCGCTTACCTAGAGCGCATCAAGCGACTTATTGCCGACCTGGGCTTGGAGAAACGCATCCGGTGGACCGGCTACTTGCCCGATAAGGAGGTCTCGGCCTGCTTTGCCGCCGCCGACCTGTGCGTGCTGCCCTTCCGCGACGGCGTCTCCTTCCTGCACGGCACATTCCACGCTGCCCTGGTCCACGGCGCGGCCATCATCACCACCCACCCCGACCCGCCCCTGCCGGAGCTGAGCCACGGCCAAAACGTCTGGCTTGTCCCGCCGGAGGACCCGGCGGCCCTGGCATCGGCCATCTCCCGCCTGGCCGATGACCCGGCCCTGCGCCGCACCCTCGGCACAGGGGCCAAAACCCTTTCCCGGCAATTCCGCTGGGAACGGATCGCCGCCGACACCCTGGCTCTTTACCGAACGCTGCTATCCTCTGCATCCTCCTGAACCGGGCAGTTTATCGTCAAGAGCGCGGAGAGAGCGCGCAACATCCCTCTCGGCGCACATGCGAAAACCTCGGGGCGTCCCCGAATTGGGCGCGAATACGCGAATCCGCGCGGCCTTATTCGCGGACGGCAGTGCGGGCCACAGTCCACGCCCCGTTGCGCCGGACTGCGACCCGGCGCGAGCAGCCGAGGTTTTCATCCTCGGCGGCGAGCCGAAATTATGTCTTCAGATTGCATCCCGGCGCACGAACCCAACCTTGCCCCCTGGGCAGCCTGCTAACGGCGCAGCCAGCGCACGCTGTTGGAACGGCATTGAGGGCAAATCCGTTCTTCAATCCGGAAAACGTCGGACCAGCGGTGGCCGCAGCGCAGGCACACATAATCGGCGGGCCGGCCGATGTCGCGGGGGCGCGGGTTGCGGGGGCTGGGCACGCGGGCCGAAGCCAGCACCCGGCGAGTCTTTTCCACCTCCTCCGGGGTGACGCTCCGGCGTTTCTCCTCTACCGCGATCATGATCTGCTGCCAACGCGCCCCTTCGGCAGCGGAGCACCATTCCAATTGCAGGCGGTCGGGGCGCAGCCCGGCCTTTTCCAGGCCGTCCCACAGGCCGTCCATGCGGCGGGTGGTGTTGCGGTTGGCGTCAATGTAGTGACAATCCACATAGTGGCAGCCGGAGACGAGGACCACCGGCGCACCCTTTTTGAAGGCGTACCACACAAAGTCGGGGCTGACGCGCCCGGAGCACATGGTCCGAATGATGCGAGCATTGGGCGGATAGGCCAGGCGGGCCACACCGGCCGTATCGGCCCCGGCATAGGAGCACCAGTTACAGGCAAAGGTGACGATCTTTTCCAGGGGGTCTTGCTCCAGGATGGCGTCAATCTGGGCGTAGATGGCCTGATCGGAGAAGTGACGCATCTCTATCGCGTCAAATTTGCATTCGGCGGCACAGGTCCCGCACCCGGCGCAGGCTGCGCTGACCACGCGGGCCACCTGTTTCTTTTCCCAAAGGATGGCCCCAAAGGGACAGACGGCGGCGCACTGGCCGCACTTTTTGCACTTGGCCTCATCCACCACGGCGGTGATGGCCTCCACCCGCAGTTTGCTCTTGTTCAGCAAGATGTTGACGTGAGAGGCTGCCGCGCTGGCCTGGGTGACGCTTTCGCGCACATCTTTGGGGCTTTCGGCGGCCCCGGCGATAAAGACGCCTTTGGTCGGCGTATCCACCGGGCGCAGTTTGGCGTGGGCCTCCTTCAAAAAGCCGCTGGGCGATTTGGAAAGGCCGACCATGCGTCGGATCGTCTCGGTGTCGGTCGCCGGGGTGGCCCCTACGGCCAGGACGAGCATATCGAATTCGTGTTCTTCCAAGCGGTTGGCCGTGGTGTTTTCGACGGTGACGTGCAGGTTGCCGGTGGTCGGGTCCTCGCGGACCTCGCCGGGCAGGCCACGGATGTAGCGCACGCCGCTGCTGCGGGAACGCATCAGCAATTCCTCAAACCCCTTGCCAAAGGCCCGCAGGTCCATGTAAAACACCGAGACCTCGCTATCCGGATAGTTATCGCGCAGGTACTGGGCCGCCTTGATGGTGTTCATGCAACAGATGTTGGAACAGTAGGGGTTGCCCCGTTCCGGGTCCTGGGTCCGCGAGCCGACGCACTGGATGAAGCCGATGCGCTTAGGGGGCTTCAGGTCACCGGGGCGGGCCAGATGGCCTTCCAGAGGACCGCCGGTGGAGATCAGCCGCTCCAATTCCATGCTGGTAATGACATTGGGGAAACGGGCATAGCCGTATTCATCCAGGGCGGTGGGGTCATAGACATCCATGCCGGTTGCGACGATGATGGCCCCTACCTCCAGGTCCAGCAGTTCGTCCTCCATGTCAAAGTCAATACAGTTCTTTTCGCAGGCTTCGATGCACTTGCCGCAGGCGATGGGGTTCTGACCCAAGCACTCTTCGCGGTTGATGATATAGGCCGAGGGCACGGCCTGGGGGAAGGGGATGTAGGCCGCCCGGCGGGTGGCCAGGCCCATCTGGAATTCATCGGGGACGACAACAGGGCAGACGGCGGCGCAATCGCCGCAAGCGGTGCATTCGTCTTCAATCACATAGCGGGCCTTTTTCCGCACCCGCACCTTGAAATTGCCCACATAGCCGGAAACGTCCTCTACCTCGGCGTAGGTCAACAGTTCAATGTTGGGATGCCGACCGACATCCATCATCTTGGGGCCGAGAATTCATATACTACACTCAATATCGGGATAGACCTTGTCCAACTGGGCCATGATGCCGCCGATGGAGGGCTGCTTTTCCACCAGGTAAACCTTGTGTCCGGCGTCGGCCAGGTCCAACGCGGCCTGGATTCCGGCCACGCCGCCGCCGATGATGAGCGCGCCGGGCGTGACCGGGATCTGTTCCTCATCCTGGGGGTAGAGCCAACGGGCGCGGGCCACCGCCACCTTGACGATGTCCATGGCCTTGCGCGTCGCCGCCTCCCGGTCGCCGGGCGTCACCCAGGAGCAGTGTTCGCGGATGTTGGCCATTTCCAGCAGGTAGGGGTTCAGCCCGGCCCCGGCAATGCACTGGCGAAAGATGGCTTCGTAGGAAGTGGGGGAGCAGGAAGCCACCACCACCCGGTTCAGGTTGTGCTCATAGATGGCCCGTTGGATGGCCTGCTGTCCGGGGTCGGCGCAAGTGTACTTGTTGCGGATCGCCACCACCACGTCGCCCAGGCCCTCGGCGTACTCGCGCACCGCTTCGGTGTCTACCGGCCCGGCGATGTTGGAGCCGCAATCGCAAACGAACACACCGATTCGCAGATTGTCTGTAGGCAATTTGTCCCTCCTATTTCAATGCCGTTCAACGGTGAACCTGATTTGTGAATGGTCTTCCGGCCAATCGGTTATGTAACGTGCAAACTGTTCGAACCGGTCCACTTTGGTCTGCAAGAAACTGGGCCATGCCCCGCAGTTTCAGGACAAAAGAAAATAGCGGTTGAAACCGCCCCTGGCGGGCCGTTGGCCGACCGCCCGCCTGTGCGTGCGCGCCTGCCATGCAGGCGGAAGCCCGGCCCCAGGCCCGAAAGGGGCGACTTGAGTCGCCACCGTCTCTCGTCGAGCCGCTGCAAGCGCAGCCGTATAGTCTCCTCGTCTGTCACCGAATTTGCCCTCCTTGATGCGCCGCCGTTGGTATGCCCGGTGCAACTCGTACATGGGCACGGCATCCAAATAATCCCGGTTGGTCTTGAACGTAAAGCGAAAGCGGGCCGTTTCGTCACGGCAAAGCAGGATCCGCCCGCTTTTGAGCACCTGATGGCACAGGACCAGGGAGGCGTAGTTGAGCACTATGACATCCACATCGTCGCGGCCCAGGGCATCGGCCAGGTCGGTCATCAAGCGCAGTTGCAGGTCCTGAGCCTCGGCCGGGGTCAGGTTTTCATCCAGCAGCACGGCGACATCCACGTCGCTCAGCGGGCCGGCCTGCCCTCGCGCCTGGGAGCCGAACAGGTAGGCGACCCGGACCTGAGGATAGCGATTCAGTTGCCCGACAACGGTTTTCTCCAGTTCGCGCATTCCGTTACTCGTCGGCCTCTCTCGACGCCCGGCGATAGATTGTTTATCATCCGTGTTGCGGCGACGGTCTGTTCTCATTATACACCATGATCCCAGAAGGGACAACGGCTTGGCGGGGTTCACGGGTTGTACGGCGACTTGCCCTGCTGCCATAGCTCATAGCGGCGGCTGCGGATATAGTTCTGGTCTTTCCACGCCTGGCGTTCGCGGGCGGCATCCTCCACCGCCTCCTGGACGGCCCGCCGGAATTCCTCCGAATCGAATTCTTCTTTGCGGAAAAAGTCAAAAGCATGGAAGGAGCGGAAAGCCCGTCGCTGCACCTCCATCGTGCCGTGGCCGGTGATCATGATGACCCGCGTAAAGGGCTGCTGGGCGTCAATCTCGGCCAGCAGGCGCATTCCGTCTTCGTTGTCCTCCTCGGTCTCTACCAGGCGGATGTCCAGGATGGCCAGGTCCAGATCGGTGGTCTCTTGCAGGTAAGCCCGCGCCTCTTGCAAGGTGGCGACGGCTTCTACCTCATGCCCCTCGCGCTGCAGCAACCCCTGGAGCAGGTCGCGCCAATCTGCAAAGTCCTCGACGATGAGAATCTTGCCCCGCATTTTGCCTCCTCTTCCTACGCGGCAGGCAACCGCACGGTAAAGGTCGTTCCTTCGCCCGGTCGGCTCTCACAGCGGATCGTTCCGCCCTGACGTTCAATAAAGGTGCGCACCCACCACAACCCAAATCCCAACCCCGTCGCGCTCTGCTTGAACATATCCCACAGGTGGGCCATTTGCTCCGGCGGGATGCCCATGCCGTTGTCGCCGATTTCCACAACCAGCCAAAGGCCGTTTTCGTCGTTTTCGGCGCGGGTGCGCAAGGTGAGCCGCTTGTGCTCCCGGCCCTCCATGGCCTTGCGGGCATTGGTGATCAGTTCCAGGAAAATGTCCACCAGCAGGGAGCTGCTCTCCAACGGCGGCAAGTCCTGCCCGAACTCGCGGACGACCTCCACCTCGGCGGGCAGGTTGGCCGCTTGCAACGCCTCGTTGAGCAGGCGGTTGACGTTAAACCGCACCCGCGGTCCCGTCTCCTGGAAGGGCCGAAAAAGGCCGTCGGCCAGTTTGAGGACGAAACGCCCGTTGCGCTCGATGCGGTCCAGGTTGGCCTCGATCCAGGCCCGTTCGGCGTCGGGGATGTCCAGGCGGGCCAGGCTGCGGCGGATTTCGGCTGCGCTGGCCGGGACGATGCCGATCAGGTTGTTGATGCGATGGGCCAGAGCCGTGGCCGCCTGGCCCATGACCGTCCATTTTTCGGCGGCGACGCGCCGCTCGTGCTCATCTTGCAAAGCCTGGTGTTGGGTCGCGTTCTGGATGGCGATGACCGCTTCCTGGGCCAACGCTTCCAGCAGCTCCACATCCCGCTCGTCAAAGGCCGCCGGGCGGGTGCTTTCCAGGAGCAGCACACCCAGCAGCTCCCCTTCCGGGCCGGTCAGCAAGGGCACGGCGACGCCCGATTGCATCTCCTCAAACAGCACCACGTTTTGAGGATCGGCGTGGGCGTCGCGACAGAGGTAGGGACGGCGGTGTTGGGCCACCCAGCCGGTAATGCCGTGGCCGATGGGGAAGGTGTAAGCCCGCACCTCCGGCGTCCAGCCTTCGCCCAGGTAGGCTTTGAGCACCAAATCGCCACCGGCGGGGTCCAGCAGCCGCAGGGAGCCGTGCTCCGCGCCGACCAGGTCACAGGCTTTTTCCAGGATCAGGTTCAACACCCGGTCCAGTTGCAGGCTGGACGTGAGGGCCACGTCAATATCGTGCAGGGCGCGGAACTGGGCCGTCATCCGCATCAGCCGTTCCGCCTGGTGGAGGGCGGCGGCGACCAGGTCGGCCAGGGGTTGGAGCATTTCCGCCTCGCGCCGACCAAAGGTGCGCTCCGCTCCGTCGGCGACGACCAGTACCCCTTGCACCCGGTCCCGCCAGGTGGCGGGCACGGCCAGGATGGACCATTCCCCCCGCCGGTTGCGGATGATCGGCTGCCGCGATCGGCACACCCGCAGCAGCAACGCCTCATCACACGTCGCCCCATCCAGCCCCCGGCTCGCGGCTAATTGCAGCCGGTTGCGGTCGGCGTCATAAAGATAGAATGCGCTGGCGGCGGTCCGCAGCAGGAGCGCCGCCTGCTGGACGGCGTTTTCCAGAAATGCTCGGTCTACCGTTTGCAGTTCGGCCACTTTACAACCGTTCCGCAATCAGCGTTGTCAGGTCGCGAACCTCAATGCCGATCTCGTCGGCCAGGGCCGGGTCGTCCTGAGCGCATTTGAAATGGATCTGGCACTTGAGGCAGGCCGTGACCAGCACCTCCGCGCCGGTGGCTTTGGCCTCTTTGAGCCGCTCTACCTGGATGTTCTTGCTCACCTGGCCGCAGGTGGCCCAACCGGTTGTGCCGCAACACAGGGCTGTGTGGCGCGTCCGCTCCATCTCAACCAGGTCCAGGCCCAGGGCGTTCATGACTTGGCGGGGCGCATCGTAGACGCCCAGGTGACGGCCCAGGCGGCAGGGGTCCTGGTAAGTGGCAGGTTGGGAGTCGGTAGAGAGGGGGAGAGGGGGAGATTGGGCCAGAAGCTCGGTCAGGTGGAGGACTTCCAAGCCGTGGTCGGCGACGAGTTGGGGGTAGTCGAGTTTGAGGGTGCGGGCGCATTCGGGGCAGGTGGTGACGATGCGTTTGGCGCCGCAGGCCCGGAACTGCTCGGTGTTGCGTTGGGCCAGGGCGCGAAAGGTCGCGATCTCGCCTTCCCAGAGTTGGTCGTGGCCGCAGCAGCGTTCATCGGCCAGGAGCTGTGGCTCGATGCCCAGGGCGTTGAGGATTTTGACGGCGGCGCGGGCGATCTCGACACCCTCGAATCCCAATTTGGCAAAGAAGGCGTCATAGTAGGGCAGACAACCGACGAAATAGAGGGTGTCCGAATCATCCGAGATGCGCAGATCGTCGGTCAGCCAGCCCAGGCGGTCCTGGTGCAGGTCGGGCCGGGTCATCATCCGCCCCCAGGTCTGGATCACGTCGCCGTGGGTGCAGGTCCCGCTGCGGCCCCGGTCGCGGGCCAGGGCGCGGGCGTCGCGCAGGAACTCGGAAAAATAAACCCCGGAGGGGCAGACTTCGCTACACCGCTTGCAAGTCAGGCAGGACCAAAAGAGCGGGTCGTCCAGCACCTCGTCGGTCCAACCCTCGACCGCCTTTTCCACCAGCAGGCGGGGGCCGGTGTAGGTCCGCGTCTCCCAACGGGTGATGGGACACACCGCGCTGCACTTGCCGCATTCCAGGCAGTACCAGGCCCGGTTTTTGGAAATGATTTCTGAAAGATTCATGGTTGCTCTCTAGTAGGTTCACCGCAGAGACGCGGAGAACGCCGAGATTTTTGTTTTCGTCTTGTGCACCGCGGAGGCGCAGAGAACGCAGGATTCCTCTACTTTTCTTCCAGATCCAGAACCCGTCGGCGGATGCCTTGTTTCAGGAGGGGCACGTTGAAATTGATAAGCAGTCCGACTTTCCATCCACCGAGTTTCAGGTAGGTCAGCAACTGAGCTTCGTGGATGGGCTGCAATTTGGCGACAGACTTGATCTCCACTACAACCGCATCCATGACCAGCAAATCCAGACGGTACCCACAATCCAAGTGAAGTCCTTTGTACTCCACAGGAAGCGGGCGTTGGCGCTCAAAGGGAATCTGCCGCAGGCTCAATTCACGGCACAGACATTCCTCATAAGCCGACTCCAACAACCCCGGTCCCAGGGCACGGTGCACTTCAATCGCCGCACCGATGACCTCCCTGGTGATCTGGTTCACTTGCATCAGCGAGTCTCCTGAATCTCACAGCAGGGACGCGGGGAACACGAAAAGCGCATTAATCCCAGACTTTCTCTGCGTCCTCCGCGTCTCTGCGGTGCATTTTATTAGGTGGTTATTGCAATTTTTCCACAAACGCCCGCACCTTCTCGACAAAGGCTTCCCCTTCCCCGGCGGCGACCCAGTCCAGTTGCAATTGCTCGTCGCGGAGGCCCAACAGGGCGGCCATCTCTTCGGCCTCGGCAAAGACCTCCTCGGCGCGGCGGTTGCCGAACTCGTAGTGGCACTCACCCGGTGGGCAGCCCAGCAGCAGCACGCCATCGGCCCCCTTCTCAAAGGCCTTGAGAATGATCCCCGCGCTCAGCCGCCCCAGGCACATCACCTTGAGGGGCCGCACCGCAGCCGCATACTCCCGGCGTTCGGCCCCGGCGGTTTCCAGGCCGCTGTAGGCGTTCCAATTGCAAGTAAACACTACGATTTTAGGTTGTAGGTTGTAGTTGGTAGGTTGTAGGTTTTCGGTCATCGTTTTACGTCGTCCCTTGTGCGTTTTCCGGCGCGGATCTGCGCTTCGAGCCAGCTCATCAGGCCGCGCAGGGTACGCGCCGTCTCGGCGGCCTGGGCTGCCAGTTGAGAACCGACCTGGGGCGTCAAATAACGCAGATCCTGAGCCAGATAGACATAGTATTCGACTTCGGCCAGAGAGGACATAGCCGTATACAAAAATTGACGATAATCTTTGAGCGTGTAGCGTTGGACCCCTCCGCGATGTTGGCCGGAACGGAAACCGCCGCCCGGCGAATCTGCGATGTCAGCCCGTACAGTTCGGATTTAGGGAACTCTCGTGCGGCCCGATACACCC
>Ga0256914_1000191_pt1 | contig 59028 bp, 46 predicted proteins | sample HulkmetaG_FD_191571 | JGI IMG/M metagenome (GOLD analysis project Ga0256914, IMG submission 191571) | Hydrothermal chimney microbial communities from Main Endeavour vent field at the Juan de Fuca Ridge, Pacific Ocean - Hulk | ecosystem: Environmental > Aquatic > Marine > Hydrothermal vents ...
TTGGCAAATGAAGCCCGCAACGTCCAGTTGCCGGGCGTTTCGTGCGGCTTCCACCCATGGACGATGGCCGCGGCCAAAGGGCGATGGGCCCCGACACGGCCGGCAGTTGAAAACTGTGGCCTCCACTTGCGAAACCGCGGAGGACGGTTGGTCGCAGCCCCCGTCAGGGGGCTTGGCAAATGAAGCCCGCAACGTCCAGTTGCCGGGCGTTCTGTGCGGCTTCCACCCACGGGTGATGGCCGCGGCCAAAGGAGTATGGGCCCCGACACGGCCGGCAGTTGAAAACTGCGGCCTTCGAGAGGCGAAACCGCCTGCGGCGGTTAATCGCAGCCCCCGCAAGGGGGCTTGGCAAATGAAGCCCGCAACGTCCAGTTGCCGGGCGTTCTGTGCGATTTCCACCCACGGGCGATGGCCGCGGCCGAGGGGCGTTGGGGCTCGACACGGCCAGCCGTCGAAAACTGCGGCCTCCACTTGCGAAACCGCCAGGGGCGGTTGGTTGCAGCCCCGTCAGGGGCTTGGCAAATGAAGCCCGCAACGTTCAGTTGGAGAGCAAAGGTGTGGGGTGTGGCGAAGTTTGCCATTGTTCCGAGACGTGGATAAGATGGGCCGCGCAAGTCACATAAAGGGGGATAATCATCACCATGACGATCCGTCTGTTACTATTGCAGGCCCGATATCCTGGTGATCCAGCCAAGGAGGAAGAGCGCGCGTCCTTTGCTGCCCGAATGGGGATACCCGTGGATACCATTGACTCACACGATTTGCTGCAGGGGCCACCCACAATATCCCAGATTCAAGCGTACACTGCCCTTCTCATCGGCGGGGCTGGCGACTTCGATGTAACAAAGCGCAACTTGCCTCACTTCGACAGTGTTTTGGAAGTCTTGGCCCAGGTAGTGGAAGCGGGACATCCCATGTTTGCATCCTGTTTCGGGTTCCAGATGCTGGTGGAGGCCCTTGGTGGGCGCATTGTGCGCGATGAAGCCAACATGGAGGTTGGGACGTATCGCGTTTATCTCACTGACGCAGCCCAGGAGGACGAGTTGTTTCGCATTCTTCCCACCACCTTTATGGCTCAGGAAGGGCATAAGGAACGGGCTCAAGTGTTGCCGCCCGGGGTAATCCACCTGGCTTACAGTGATCGGGTGCCCTATCAGGCGTTTCGCGTACCGGGCAAACCCATTTGGGCAACGCAATTTCACCCTGAATTGACTGGAGAGGATAATCGGCGGCGGTTTGAACAGTACGTGCGCGTATACGGCCAGTACATGTCCGAGGAAGAACTGCAAGAACGGCTGCGGATGTTCCAACCGAGCCCGGAAACCGAGGAGATTCTCCCTCGTTTCTTGGACCTCATCACATAAAAAAACGGGGCGAGGATATACCCTCGCCCCGTTGGTAAACCCTATTTATTCTTCTTTCTTGATGGGCTCCCACAGGTACGCCATACGCTCGTACCGCTGCCAGCGTTCTAGGACCTTTTGTTGTGCCTCGGCCATGAGGCGTTCAAAGGCCTCTGGGTTGTTTCGCTTGAGCATCCGATAGCGGGCTTCATTTTCCATGTACTTCATCAACGGAATCTTAGGCGCCTTGGAGTCTAACTGGAAGGGGTTCTTCCCCTCCTTGGCCCGGCGAGGATCAAATCGGTAGAGCGGCCAATAGCCAGACTCCACGGCCAGTTTTTGCTGCTCCATGCCCTTCTCCATCAGGATGCCGTGCTCAATGCAGTGACTGTAGGCGATAATAATGGAGGGCCCGTCGTAAGACTCCGCTTCCAGGAAGGCCTTTAGCGTTTGGGCGTCGTTCGCCCCCATTGCTACCTGGGCCACGTACACGTTACCGTACATCATGGCCATCATGCCCAGGTCCTTCTTGGGCAAGGGCTTGCCGCCCATGGCGAACTTGGCCACCGCACCCAAGGGCGTGGCTTTAGAGGCTTGACCTCCCGTGTTGGAGTAGACCTCTGTATCCATGACCAAAATGTTTACATTGCGGCCACTGGCTAATACGTGATCCAGGCCGCCGTAGCCGATGTCATAGGCCCAACCATCACCACCCACAATCCACACACTCTTCTTGACCAGCATGTCGGCCACGGCCAACAGATCGCGGGCTCGTGGGTTGTCCACGCCCTCCAGCCGCTTCTTCAACTCGGCCACCCGCTCCCGCTGTGCATCGATACCAGCCTCATCTGACTGGTCCGCGTTAAGGATGGCGTCGGCCAAATCATCGCCGATGAGGTCTCGCAATTCGTTCACCAACTCCCGAGCATAAGCCGACTGCTTGTCAATGGTCAATCGCATGCCCAAGCCGAATTCCGCGTTGTCCTCGAAGAGGGAGTTGCTCCACGCAGGCCCACGGCCATCCTTGTTATAGGTCCACGGGGTGGTGGGCAGGTTACCTCCATAGATGCTGGAGCACCCGGTTGCGTTGGCGATGATGGCGCGATCGCCGAAGAGTTGGCTCATCAGTTTCAGGTAAGGTGTCTCACCGCAGCCCGGGCACGCGCCAGAGAATTCAAACAGCGGTTCCAGGAACTGGACGTTTTTGACCGTGTTGAACTTGAGCCCATCATGCCGCGGCAGGTCTGGCAGTTTGAGGAAGAAGTCCCAGTTTTCCTTCTCCTGTTCCAGGATGGGCAGTTTGGGCCCCATATTCAAAGCCTTGCGGCTGGGATCCTTCTTATCCTTGGCCGGACAGACTTCCACACAGAGCTGGCAGCCGGTGCAATCCTCCGCGGATACCTGAATAGTGTACTTCTTGTTGGTGCCCTTGAATTCCTTGAAGAAGCGGGCATCCATGTACTTGAAAGTCGGTGGTGCATCGGCCAGAGCCTCTTCGTCCACAATCTTTGCCCGAATGACCGCGTGCGGACAGACAAGTACGCACTTACCACATTGGATACAGAGATCGGGCTCCCAAATGGGAATGTCCAGGGAGATGTTTCGCTTTTCCCATTTGGTGGTACCACTGGGCCATGTGCCATCGGCGGGCATAACGCTGACGGGCAACTCGTCTCCGTGCAGCGCGATCATGGGGGCTGTTACCTTCTGGACGAATTCAGGTGCTTCTGGCGGTACCACAGGCGGTCGGGTGCGGGTAGAGGTTACTTTGTCGGGGTATTTAACCTCGTGCAGGTTCTCCAATGCCGCGTCCACCGCTGCAAAGTTCTGCTGGATAATCTGGTCACCCTTTTTACCGTAGGTCTTGCGGATAGCGTCTTTAATGCGGGAAATAGCCTCATCTTTCGGCAAGATGCCACTAATGGCGAAGAAGCACGTCTGCATAATGGTGTTAATACGGGCTCCGAGGCCTACCTTCTTGGCTAGATCGTAGGCGTCAATCACGTAGAATTTCAGTTTCTTGTCAATAATTTGCTGTTGAACCTCTCGCGGCAGTTGGTCCCACACCTCGTCTGGACCGTAAGGAGCGTTGAGGAGGAATGTCGCGCCCGGTTCGGCCATGTCTAGAATGACATCGTAGCGGTCCAGGAAGTTAAACTGGTGCACGGCCACAAAGTTGGCTTTCTGAATGAGGTAAGGCGCGTGAATGGGCCGCGGGCCGAATCGGAGGTGGGACGTGGTGCGGGCGCCTGCCTTCTTGGAGTCGTAGACAAAATAGCCTTGCGCGTAGAACGGCGTCTCCTCACCGATGATCTTAATGGAGTTCTTATTCGCGCTTACCGTACCGTCGGAGCCCAACCCCCAGAACACTGCACGGGTGACATCATCCCCCTCAATGGTGAAGTCGGGGTCGTAGTCCAGGCTGGTGTAGGTTACGTCATCAATAATGCCTACGGTGAAGTGGTTCTTAGGCTGCTCCTTGGCCATCTCGTCAAAAATGCCCTTGACCATCGCGGGGTTAAACTCCTTGGAGGAGAGGCCGTAACGTCCGCCGATGACCAGAGGCATTGTCTTGAAGGGGGCAATACCGCGACCCATGCCTTCATGTAAGGCTGTAATGAGGTCTTGATAAAGCGGTTCACCCGCGGCTCCGGGCTCCTTGGTTCGGTCCATGGCTGCAATGACCTTAACCGTGGCCGGCAGAGCCTTCATAAAGTGCTCCACAGAGAAAGGTCGATACAGGCGTACTTTAATGACACCGACCTTTTCGCCCCGGTCCACCAAGTACTTGACAGTTTCATCCACGGTCTCGGCTCCGGAGCCCATGATGACAATCACCCGTTCTGCGTCCGGGGCGCCCACATAGTCGAAGAGGTTATAACGCCGGCCGGTGAGGTCTGCGAATTGGTTCATAGCCTCTTCAACAATGCCCGGCGTGGCCGCGTAATAAGGATTGACGCGTTCACGGGCCTGGAAGAAAGTATCCGGGTTGTGGGCAGTTCCTCGGATAAAGGGATGATCTGGCGAGAGGGCCCGTTCACGGTGAGCCCGAATTAACTCGGGATCGAGCATGGCTCGCATGACGTCATCGGGCAACAACTCAATTTTGTTAATCTCATGGGATGTACGGAAGCCGTCGAACGCGTGAACGAAGGGAACTCGAGCCTTTAGTGTTGCGGCTTGGGCAATGAGTGCGAAGTCATGGGCTTCCTGCACGGAATTGGAAACCAGGATGGCCCATCCCGTCGCCCGGACGGCCATGATGTCGCTGTGGTCACAGAAAATGGAAAGGGCGTGGGTAGCCACCGTTCGCGTTGCAATGTGAAAGACTGTGCTGGTCAATTCCCCTGCTATTTTGTACATATTGGGGATCATGAGGAGCAATCCCTGGCTAGCAGTGAAAGTAGTGGTCAGTGAGCCGGTTTGTAATGCCCCGTGTACAGCACCGGCAGCACCTCCCTCGGATTGCATTTCCACAACCAGTGGGACGGTTCCCCAAATGTTGGGTTTCTTCTGGGCTGCCCACGCATCTGCCCACTCGCCCATGGGCGAAGAGGGTGTGATGGGATAGATAGCAATGACCTCGTTAATCTTATAGGCTGTTCGGGCAACAGCCTCATTCCCATCAATCGTTGCTACTTGTGGCGCCATGATGACTCTCCTCTCTAAATGACGATATGGCACATCTTGCAATATTTATCAAGAACATTTGCTTATTGCCTGGTGATTTATCAATACGTGCGTTGAACCACATATTCCGCAAGTTCATATAACGCGGCCCGGTAGGGAGTTTCGGGTAAACGTTGGAGGGCCTCCTGGGCCTTCTTGGCAAACTCCCACGCTTCTTGCAATGCTGCTTCGATGGCTCCTGATGCCCGGATAGTGTCCAAGGCTTTAGTTAGGGCTGCCTGTTTACGTTCGGGGTCTTGTTCGTTGAAGACCTCCATGAGAATACGCCGATCTCCGCCCTTATCCAAGTAGTAAAACACAGGAAGGGTTATTGTGCCCTGACGCAGATCACTGCCTACAGGTTTCCCCAGAACGTCCTCACTGCCAATGAAATCCAGCACATCGTCCACAATTTGGAAGGCCATTCCTAAGTAGTGTCCATAATTACGGAAGGCTGTAAGTTCTTCCTCGGGAGCCTGGGCTAGCAGGGCTCCAAGTTCAGTAGCAGCGGAGAAGAGGGAGGCGGTCTTGGCATATATCCGGTTATAATATTCCTGCTTGTCCTGGTCGAGATCGTAGTATTTGAACATTTGCCGCAGTTCGCCTCCACAAATAGTGGCCAGGGTTTCGGCAAACAATTTCACCACCGGTACACTGTGCGTTTCCGTGGCGAAGATTGCGGCCCGAGCAAAGATGTAATCACCTGCCAACACCGTGGCCCCTGCACTCCACCGAGCATTGAGGGTGGGATTCCCCCGGCGAAGTAGGGAGCCATCTATGACATCGTCATGCACTAGCGTGGCTGTGTGGAGCATTTCCACAGCGGCCGCGAGTGAGGTTAAGGCATCACGGTCGACATCGTAATGACGACCGGCTACTAAGGTAAGGGCGGGGCGAATGCGTTTCCCTCCGCTGCTAATAAGGTACAGAATGGCATCTCTCAGCGGGCCTTCTGCTTCTTGGCCCGCCTTTCGCATCTTGGCTTCGACTTGTTGTAAGTCATCGTGGATGAGTTCGAATAATGTCAGAGCGGTCAATGATGCACCTTTCCCTGCGGATGTGTGTGTTAATGGTACTGCACTTCTCCGTGTTTCGCCAATTTCTCTCCGAATACTGTGATTGCATTGGCTGTAGTTACTTGCGCCACGGCGTCCAATGTGCTGTTTTGCAGGCGGGCGATGGCTTCGGCAATGAGTGGAATACGGGCCGGTTCGTTACGTTTTCCTCGATAGGGATGAGGCGAGAGAAAAGGAGCGTCTGTTTCAAGCAGGATGCGCTCCAGGGGAAGCCGTGGTACTAATTCGTGCAAATCGCGAGCATTTTTAAAGGTGACCGGTCCCCCCAAGGAAATGCACATGTTTAAGTCGAACACCCGGTGCGCCAATTCCAGGTCTCCCTGAAAACTGTGCCAAACGCCTTTAAATGGCCGTTCGTTGAGTGGAAGATGGCTGCGATCAACCTCTCGGGCCCATTCAGCCAGGATTTGGTATGTATCCTCGCGTGCATCTCGACTGTGTACTACCACCGGTATACCCAATTCGGCTGCCAGTTCCAGTTGCGCCCGAAACACGCGCTGTTGGACATCGTGGGGATATTCATCCCAATAATAATCTAATCCCACTTCCCCGATGGCTACCACGCGTTCGTGTTGGGCTATCTCGGCCAGGACATCTAGGTTCTCTCGCGTGCCTTCGTGGGCGTTATTTGGGTGGATGCCGACCTGGGCATACACCATCTCATACGTTTGAGCCATTTGAATGGCTTGGTGGGAGGTTTCAAGGTCAATAGCGGGGTTAATGATGATGGCTACGCCTGCGTCCAATGCCCGCTGTACAACATCATCCCTGTCTGCATCGAACTGGCTGAAATTCAAGTGGCAGTGAGTATCAATAAAAGTCGGCATCGTTCCTAGATGTCCGTTATCTTCGAGAATAAAGGCCTCAACATAATGCCCATTCCTAAATGCAGGTGCCATATTCTAGCACAGAAGCGGGGAATAGACCAAGCCCTGGAACCTGGGCCGCGAAATAATGTCATGGAGTTCCTCCCCTGGTTCCCTTGACGTTCATCTGTTTTCCCAACGTGATACTCTCCTTCGAACTTCAAAGGCAGCACCACCTCGTCTTTGGATGTTGTTCTTCTCGTTTAAAGGAGGTCTGTGTATACTTGGGAAAACCGCATTCCCCGGGAAGTCCCTTTAGAGCGGAAACATATAAGGAGGTACTTTGGGCCACCAAGATCCGTTCCTGTCGCTCTTAGTGATCACAGCCCTGGCGGCTGTGGTGCCCCTTATTTCTTCGCGATTTCGTATTGTGCAGTTGCCCATTGTGGTCGGTGAGATTATCGCCGGTATCGTGATAGGCCGTAGTGGGCTAAACTTGGTGGAGCCTTCAGAGACCCTGGCTTTCTTGGCTGAATTCGGGTTTACGTATTTGATGTTTCTCTCCGGTTTGGAAGTGGACTTTGACATGATTTTAGGGGCTACTTCTGAGGATGCCCCTCAACCTTGGTGGCAACGTCCCCTCCCTGCTGCTTTCTTGGTGTTGCTTTTGACGTTTACTTTGGGTTTGTTAAGTTCGTTGGGGCTGAGCCGTATGGGCCTGGTGCAGAATCCTCTCCTCATGGGGTTAATCCTCAGCACAACTTCCTTGGGAATCGTTGTTCCTGTGTTGAAGGAACGGGAGTTATTAGGCTCTCGCTACGGACAGGCTCTCCTGCTGGCGGCGTTGCTGGCGGATTTTGTCACGCTTTTCCTGCTCACCGTGGTTATAGCCGCCATGAGTCGTGGACTTACCCTGGATTTGTTGTTGGTGTTAGTGCTGGTTGTGGTTTTCGCCCTGGTTGTCCGACTCGGCAAACGGTTCACTCATATTCCCTTCTGGCGTCAGGCATTGGCCGAAATATCCTCGGCCACAGCCCAAATACATGTTCGTGGGGCTTTTGCATTAATGGTGGCCTGGGTTGTCCTCGCTCAGGCGTTAGGTGTTGAGGTGATTCTGGGGGCCTTTTTGGCTGGGGCTATGGTCAGTCTACTGGCCACCGAAGGCGAGGAGAGCCCTCTGCGGGAAAAACTTGATGCCATTGGATACGGGTTCTTTATTCCCATTTTCTTCATTTCTGTGGGGATTAACCTTGACTTAGGTGTCCTTTTGGCGTCACCCAAGGCGATAGTGTTAGTGGGGCTTCTTGTTATTTTGGCATATGGAGTTAAACTCATTCCAGCGCTGGTGTATCGTGCTCAATTTTCCTGGCGCGAAACTCTGGCCGGCGGCTTTTTACTTTCCTCGCGCCTCTCCTTGATTATCGCGGCCGCGGCCATTGCTTTGAATATCGGGGCAATTAGCAAAGAAGTGAACGCTGCCATCATTTTGGTGGCCGTTATTACGTGTACTTTGTCGCCGTTCTTCTTCAATCGTCTGTACCCTCAAAAGGAAAAGGTGCGCCGGGAGGGGATTATTATCGTGGGAGGCGATCAGATAGCGGAGTTGTTAGCGCGCCGTTTGCGGCGTTCAGGCGAACAGGTGACCATTATTGCTGTGGATCGACGGCGCCTGGAAGCCTTACGAAAGGCCGGACACCATGTTGTGTTGGGGTCCCCTATTGACGAGGAGGTGCTTCGCAAGGCTGGAGCCGAACGTGCTTACGGTTTGGTAGCAGTGACGACCAACACCATCATGCGTTATCGGGTGTGTGAGTTAGCGCGTGAAACATTCGGCATCCCTGTTGTCATTGCTCGCGTGGCTTCATGGCGGATGGTTCAACGCCTGCGGGCATTGGGAGTGCGAATTGTTCAACCCACATTATCCATGGTGCTGACCATTGAAGGCATGTTACGGTATCCTACCACTTTTGACGTTTTGATTCACCAGGAAGATAACGTTGAGGTGGGTGAGGCTGTTGTGCGAAACAATGCGCTGACAGGCATCCCGTTGCGGCGTTTGCGGTTACCCGGCAACGCCCTTATTCTGAGTATTCGACGCGGTGCGGCTACCATTGTTCCCCACGGGGATGCTGTTTTACGTTTAGGGGACCGAGTTGCTTTAATCGGTTCGTCTGAATCCGTTGCTCAAGCGCTCGTGATCCTGCAAGGGGAATAACCCGCTTAGTGTTGTCGTACGGACATCTTTAAGGGAGTCGTGGTGTCTGGTATTGTGCGGGAGGAAATTCGTGTGTTTCGGTAAGGTTGGTCCTGCCCGAAACACACGAATTTCGCCAGAGGGTGAGAAGGTCTACGATAAGGATTTCTCATATATACGATATCGTTTATACAGTTTGCCTCCGAAATTTTTTACAGAATTGAGCACGTGTACATTGGTTTCCAGCAGCCAGGACATCTCTGCCCGTTTGTATCCCTTGCGGAAGAGTTCTCGTGCTGTCTCGTAATACAGAAGGGCATCTATTCCTTTACCGTGCCATTCGTGAACGACGCCCAGGGCAAAAATGCGTGCAGTGTCTATCTTTCGTCGATACCAGAGGAATTTTAGCCATCCTATGGGGAAGAGTTTGCCGTTCATGTGAATGAGGACCTGGTTATAGTCAGGAAGCGTTAAGGAAGCGCCAATAGGTTCCCACGATCCATCCTCTTTTTGGACTTCAGCAAACCATGCTAAATCTGTGTCGATAATCTGGATGAGGTTCTTGGCCATGTGGTCGATTTCCTTGTCCGTAAGGGGGACAAATCCCCAATTCTTCTCCCAAGCGCGATTGTACACATGCTTGAATCGTTCGACTTCGTTAGCAAAATCCTTTTTGTTCATTTTTCGAGCGCGTACTTGTGGATAGCGGCGCTTTACAATGTTGATGACTCGCTTTAGTTTCGGAGGCAATGCATCCAGAGACGGGTATTTTTGGGTATCTATGATGTAGGCTAATAAGTCCATGGCTTTAACAAAACCGAAGGATTCGACTAAATCGATATAGTAGGGAGGATTATAAGTCATCAGGACTACGGGGGGAGAGTCGAAACCCTCCACGAGCATGCCACATTCGTCGTTTGTGCTGAAATTCATAGGACCTCGGATAGCCGTCATACCCCGTTCCGCCACCCAATCGGACGCGGTTTTTAGTAAGAGGTGGGCTACTGTTCGGTCATTGACACTTTCAAAGAACCCGAAAAAGCCCACTTTCTCGTTGTGGAACTCGTTGTGAATGTGGTTGATGTGCGCGGATATGATACCTAATGGGCCTTTGCGAAGGTGGGGCGGTGGGGGAGGGCTACCGTCGGGCTGATATTCTCCTTCGACCATAAACAAGGCTACGTCCATGTGCTCGAAGGACGGGTTTTTGTTAGGGTCAAAGAACTCCTTTCTCTCCGAAATGAGCGGAGGAACCCAGTTCGGATCGTCCTTGTAAATGCGCCAGGGAAATTTGATGAATTCCAGGCGTTCTTTGGGTGTTTTCAGTTCCCGAACACGTAGATTCGTGTAAGGCATGATGTACCCCTCCTGATGCGGATTTTTACTCCTCTTCGTACCATCCCAGTGTGTGCCACGTGGCCTGAACGTTTTGCCAATGTGTCCCTTCCCAGTAAACCCGATGGCATTGGGGGCACTCGTAGAACTCTTCCTGGGTTTGATAAACAAATGGGGGAACACGTAAGCGAATGTTTTCTTTTTCCACCCTCTGTAGGGGAACATTGCAGATGGGACAACGGGTTTCCTCCAAGGGGCCCTGGACCAGGCCTAGACGGGCAAGTTCTTGTAATTGGTCCTCTAGGTGTTGCGCGGTCAGCAACACGCCTAACTCACGCGCCCGGCGGGCCAATACTCTATCCCGGGTGAGGAGAATGCGTCCTTCCGCACGCGCGTGACGCAGCAGAGCGATATCCTCAGCATCACGGAAATATGTAACGTCATATCCCATCATGCGGAGCCATTTGGCCAGCCGGCCTAGCATCGCGTCGGCAACGAAACGTGGAGGGGATGGACGTTTGGTCTTCTTGCCCGAAGTGGGTATCATTGGGCTATGCCCCTTGTTGGCGACCTTTGGACAAACGATTGTAGCACAACTGGGGAGCGGCTTCAAGTTTTGGATAATCTCAGCAGGATATTTTCATTTCTGTACTGGGGGACCCTGCACATGGACGCTTTGATGTGGTCTTACTTGGCTGGCGGGATGGCTTACCTTGTGCCCCTGGCTCTTGTGCTCGTTGTGCTTTCTGGCCTGGATGAAGAAGATGCCCGCGCGACGGCTTTGTTGATTCCTGTAGTAACCGGTGTGGTCGTCCTCGCGTACATTGCGGTTGGCTTCGCGTTTGAATTTGGCGGGGTGGGATTGATGGATTCCCGCCATGGGTTTTCCCAACTGGTTTGGGAATGGTCCCCTTTGCCGGAACAGTGGGGTCCTTACTGGGGTATGGCCGGGTTTGCCGGCTGGCTGTTGTGGCGCGGCTCTGGGACACCTGACGCGGTGGCCCTCTTCTGGGGACATTTGCCCTGGATCTTGTCCGCATCCTTTATTCCTGTCTTGGTCCTAAGGCGCCGAGTTCTCTCTTTATACCCTTTGTTGGTAGCTGCTCTGATGGGTGGGGTCGTGGTTCCCTTGGCCGGGAATTGGGCCCACGGCGGAGGGTGGTTATCTCGTTTGGGGGCTACTCTGGGATGGGGACACGGTTATGTGGACTTTGGCGGGGGAGGCCTGGTGGGCATTGTTGGGGGGGCGGCCGGTTTATCCCTTTTGTTGGCGTTTCAATTGCGACGGCCCGATGGTGAGGACTCTCCTTCACTTCCAGAAGTGCATTTTCCCGCGTTGGCGTTAATAGGGAGTTTTTTGTTTGTTGTTGGAACCGCGGGCTGGGCCCTGAATAATCCGTTGTATGAACTCTCTCAACTGCCCATTCATCGCATTTTGGCGAATGGTGCCATTGGCTGGTTCGCGGGGATGGTGGTGCCCGCGTTTTACTTGTGGTTTGTGGCCGACGTGTATCACCCACATTTCTCGTTTCTGGGGGGATGGGCGAGTTGGCTTGCTGTCTTGCCGGGCTTGCCCTTTTTGCCTCCTTGGGTTGTTTTGGCGGTGGGGCTTGTGGTTGGCGGAACTACTCCTTTGCTTATTTACGTCGTCCGAGAACGCTTGCGGCTTGACGATCCGGCCGGTTTGGTGGGGGCTTCGTTATGGGGAGGCTTAGGAGGGTTAATTATACTGGGGTTTCTGGCGGATGGTCGTTATGGATCCGGCTGGCATGGGATAGGCTCAACCAGTTACCTCGGCGTGCCCCACCAGGGGGTGTCCGGTTTGTGGGTGGCCGAGCCCTTTAACGCGGATTGGCCGGGACAGATGTTAGCGCAACTGGCTGGCGCTAGCGCGTACTTTGTGTGGGCGTTTTTCATTTTGAGCGTATTGGGGATTGTGTTGGCTTTGTTATCTAAGATTCCTCACGGACTCCGGACTGACAGTTCCCCTTCTTCTGCTCCGGTGGAACAGGCGGACATTGGTGCAGCCCCTGTTGTCGAGGTGGAATCTGCAAGTCATCCCCCTTTGGATTCCCACCAGGATGGTTGAAGGATGGGAACCAAGGCATAGGCTAAGGCCACGGCAAATTGGGATTCTCTGGTGACAAATCCGTGCGTTAGGATGCCCACGCTTCCTACTGTGTGCTTCGTATTTTGTTGACCACTGAGTTGGTCCATGGCCACTCCTAATTCCTGACCCTGACGGAGAGCGGTTACCAGGACGGGAGGGAGTAACACACGGCCACCTGAACCGTATGAAATCCGACCATCGCGGGTTATGACTGCAGCCCATCCGCTGAGGAATATTCCCCCCGCTTCCGGTATTTCCTCAACACCTCCTTCTAAACCCACCCCCAGATCCGCTTGTATCAAATGTAGTGCTGCTTCCGCGCGCTGTCGCGCTCCTTGTATTGTCTCCTTGATGCCCCAGGGTTGGTCGGGTACACCACTGGATACCGGGACGGATATGATTTCCGCGTGGGGCCAGTACGTGTGTATTACTTTTTGAGTGGCCTGTATCTTGACCGGATTGGCTGTCCCCACAGCAACACGGTGTATGTGGATGTAGGGCTTTTCACTTCTCTTCACAGGCAATGCCCTCCTCAGTCGCTTTTAGTAATGCGGGCATGTCAAAGGCGTGCTCTATGGTCTGCCGGATGGCCGGGAGGTCTGGAACGAGTACTGCTTCTCCACGGGGGGTAACTGTGCCGCGCACAAGGGGGTAACTTATGACTTTGCCGTGCACCCGTTCTGGCGGTATGTCCATGCCCATGCGCGCTAGCCAGAGAATGTCTTGCAATGAGAGGTCGGTTTGCAGGCTATTGTGCAGGGCGGCTAAGATTGCTGGCAGTCGGGGAATAATGTTCAGTTCCTTCGCCCGGTCCCTCATGGCCATAAGTGCTCGCTGCTGTCGGCGGGCTCGATCTATATCATTGCTTTCCTTACGGGCGCGCATGTAGATGAGCAACTCTTCCCCTGTAAGGTGCTGTTTCCCGCGCTTGAAGTGATACACCTGGTCTCCCCAGTGTACAGTATGGGGACAAGTCACTTCTACATCTACACCGCCGAGTATGTCCACGATTTTGGCCATTCCCGGCAAGTCAATTCGTACATAATGGTCCACTCGAACACGGAAGTTTGACCAAAAAACCTTCTTAAGTAGTGCTGGCCCTCCCCCTTTGATTTTGACCACCCCACTTTCGCCAAAGAAGTCAACTACGTTAATACGCTGGTACCCATACCCTGGAATGTATATGTACGTGTCTCGGGGAATACTAATGACGGCTACTTCTTGGGCTTCCTTATCCACCATGACGAGCATGATGGTATCTGTACGCCAAATTTTGTGTTGACTGTTGCGCCGGTCAGATCCTAGGACAAGGATATTTAAGGTCTTGTCGATGCGACGTGGTGAAGCAGGTGTGGGAAGGGGGGTAGGTGTTAGGGAAGGTTGCGGTAGAGGAGACATTACAGGTGTTTGGGCGAAAATCAGGTGGGGGACGGTTGGGGTAGGGGAGGGAGTTGGCGTAGGACGAAAAGAAGGGGAAGGGGTTTCTGTTGAACAACCCGTCAGGAGTGTGAGTATCCATCCGAGCACGATGAGCGAGAGAATGCGTCCACGATGCATGGGGTCCTCCAAACCCTGGTGGGCCCGAGGGACGCTCCGCGCGTCCCTCGGGGAGCAAGTCCATTATGGATACAATCGACCGAGTACCCGCGGGAACGGTATAGTTTCCCGCACGTGATGTAAGCCACAGATCCAGGCCACAGTACGTTCTATGCCCAGTCCGAAGCCAGAGTGGGGCACAGAGCCGTACCGGCGGAGGTCGATGTACCACTTATAGGGCTCTAAAGGTAAATTGTGTCGTTTTAGGGCTTCGATGAGTTTGTCAGGATCACTAATGCGTTCGCTTCCGCCGATAATCTCCCCGTACCCTTCGGGGGCCAACAAATCGGCTGAACGGCATACTTCTGGCCGGTCCGGTTCTGGTTCCATGTAGAACGCCTTCACCTCTGTGGGGAAGTGGTGTACGAATACGGGTTTTTCGAACTGAGCAGCTATATACGTTTCGTGGGGGGCTCCGAAGTCGTCACCCCATTCCATAGGTGGGACGACTTCGTTGTTGGGAGGAACTCGCTCTCCGCGCTTTGCGGCTTCGTTTATCATTTTGACCGCGTCGTCATAATGCAATCTCGGGAATGGGGGTTCAACTTTCTCCAGCCGCGAGGTGTCCCGTTCTAGCACTTCCAACTCTAAAGCCCTTCGTTCAAGCACACGTTGCACAATATAACTGACAAACTGTTCTTCGATTTCTAATAGGTCTTCCAGAGTACACCAGGCGATTTCTGGTTCTACCATCCAGAATTCCTGAAGATGACGGCGTGTTTTGGATTTTTCCGCTCTGAATGTGGGTCCGAAACAATACACTCGTTCGAAAGCAAAAATATTTGCTTCATTGTAAAGTTGGCCGGTTTGGGCCAGGTACGCGGGCCGACCGTGATAATCCGTTTCGAACAGGGTAGTGGTTCCTTCGGCTGCTGACGGCGTTAGTATAGGAGTGTCCACGCGCAAGAAACCATGGCTATCCAACCAATCGCTTATGGCCCGGATAATCTCCGCGCGTATGCGCATGATTGCCCATTGACGGGGAGTACGCAGCCAGAGGTGACGATGGTCCAGCAGGAAGTCCACCCCGTGCTCTTTGGGTTGGATGGGGTACTCTTCGGCTAATTGCACGATTTGAAAATCGTGCGCATCGATTTCGTATCCCTTTGGAATACCGGGGGCTCGTGGTTCACGTCGTACTGTACCGACAACGATCACAGAGGATTCTTGAGTAACCCGTCGGGCTGCTTGGAAAGCTTCCGGTGGGACGTTTTTCTTGAAAACGACTACTTGCGTGAAACCAGAACCATCTCGTACCCGAATAAACTGCAGCCGACCTTTATCGGTGTGCAAATAAACCCATCCTCGTACTTCCACCTCTTCGCCGACATGGTCGGCAATGTTCTCCAATCGAATGCGCTTAGCCAACGTTAACCTCCTTTGCCGCCGTGGGGGCAGAAGTCATAGGTTTGGGATGTGCTTCTTGTTGGGTATCTTGAGGGGCATCTTGTCTCATCTTGGTAGGTAGCAATGTGATGCCCACGCGCTCGATTTTAGGACCTTTGCGGGCCAGCACGCGGAACAGGATTCCGTTCCATACCAATTCCTCACCCACCTCGGGAATGCGGCCTAACTGGTAAAGAATGAACCCGGCTACTGTTTCGTACAGGTCGCTTTCAGGGATATTTATGCCCAACTCCTCATTGACTTCATCCACGCGCAATTGAGCGTTGACATCGTAGGCATTCGGACCTATTTCACGAATATCTGGCTCCTCGCGGACCCACTCATCCGTCACGCGTCCCAATATTTCTTCTGCCATTTCCTCTAGTGTGACCAGCCCGGCAGTCCCCCCATATTCATCTATGACCACGGCCATCTGGATATGTCGGTCACGCATTTCCTGGAATAAGTCACCAATACGTCGTGTTTCAGGCACTGCGAATGCAGGCTTGATAATGTCCAATTCCTTTAACCGTTTAGTGTATGCCTGGGGATCATCCGCCAGTATGGCCAACACATCTTTGATGGCCACGATGCCTATAATGTGGTCCAAGTCCTTTCGATACACAGGAAATCGAGCATGTCGGTGTTCCTTGAACACTTGCAAGAGTTCGGCAACTGTTGCGTTTTCATCAATACCCACGATTTCAGTTCGGGGAATCATAACTTCTCGCACCAGGCGTTCGCTGAAGTCAAATACCCGGGAGAGAATTTCCGTAGTTTCTGATTCCCTGATAACACCGGCCTCCTCACTTTGTTGTAGGAGGAACTTGATTTCCTCCAGGCTGTACGCGTGATGATGACCTGTTACTCCGGGAACGCCAAGGAGTCGTAAGACCAACGCTGTTGTTTGATCCAGTGCCCAAATAAAGGGGCGAAATGTTAGAGTAAAAACCTGCATTGGGCGCGCTGCAAAAAGTAGCACATCCTCTGGCGCGCGAATGGAAATGATTTTAGGTACTTGCTCGCCCAGCACAATGTGCATGAATGTAATAAGCGCGAAGGAGAGCACTGTGCCGACGGCGTGTGAGGCCATGAGGCTAACATGTTGTGCCGCGATGAAATCAAGCAGGGGATAAACAATCGCTGCTACAGTGGATTCTCCCACCCAACCTAATCCCAGACTGGCCAGAGTAATGCCCAATTGGGCAGAGGCGATGTACAGATCCGTGCGGTCCACCATATGCAAGGCCAGTCGAGCGACCGAGTTCCCCTCTTGCGCTCGGGTTTCCAACTTGGGACGCCGAGCAGCGACTACAGAGAATTCAAGCGCAACGAAAAAGGCATTCGTTGCAATTAGCGCGGCTACGGCCACTAATCTGGGAAGCCAGAAAGACCACCCAATAGAACCGATTTCACCTTCCAATCTATGAACCTCCTGTTAAGGTATCTCGTCCTTGTGCGTGCCAATCATACCCCCATTGTAATATTTTGGCAAGAAGTTGTAGCGTAGGGCTCTCGGTTTAGTACTGATGAGGGCGTGATATCATTCTTGGGGGTCCTGTTTTTTCCTCATGGTCGATTCTGAGCGTATAATCCAACGCGGCACATTCTCATTAGGAGGGGTATCACAAAACCATGGAACTCACGTGGTATGGATTGGCGTGTTTTCGAATTTCCGATCGTCCGTTGAAAGTCGTCACTGACCCTTATGGCCCGGATACCGGTCTTTCGCTGCCTCGCTTGCGTGCTGATGTGGTCACAGTGAGCCATGAGCGGCCCGGCCACAATTACATTCGCGCGGTGAGCGGTGTCCGTAAGGTGATTAACGGTCCCGGGGAATACGAAGTGGGTGGGGTGTTTATTACAGGGATTCGCACGTGGCATCGCGGGGGGAAAAATGGCGAGCCTAACACGGTGTTCCTGTTCGAATACGGAAATCTGACAATTTGCCATTTAGGCGATTTGGGTTATGTACCCAAGCAGGAGGAAATCGAGCAATTGGGTGAGGTGAGTGTTTTACTGGTACCTATTGGGGGGCATCAGACTTTAAACGGTGCTGAGGCAGCAGAAGTTGTCAGTTTAATCGAACCCGCGTACGTGATTCCAATGCACTATGCGTTGCCAGGTTTGACCATTGCCCTTGACCCGCTAGAGAAGTTCCTGCGGGAAATGGGGGTTACTGACCCCAAGGAAATGGAGTCGCTAAAGTTAACGAGTAAGTCTCAATTGCCTGAGGACACGGAAGTCATTCTTCTGAAGCCTCGGATTCAGAGTGATTGAGCGCTGCCGTTTGACGTCTGTCTATCCCTCCTGCCCGGTTATCCCCTTAGGAAGTCGGAATGTTAAACGGTGCCAAGCGTGCCGCATCCAGGTTATGCCCAAAGCAGGGAGGAGATGTTTCCACTCTGTGTAAAGAAGGGGTTGCCAGTGCTTTAGTGCTTCCCGCTCAGAAGGTGGGCCGTAGGCGTAAATTTGATAGGCCCGCATGATGTTGGCGACGGCTGCGCGGTGTATTGGAAGAAGTCGTGCTAGTCTCTGAGCATGTTCGTTGGGTGTGTACGAAGGTTGAGGTGCCAGTCCAAGGTGGCGTTCCCACCACAAGATGTTTTTGTACATGCGTGGAATGAGGTTCGGATGGCGCTTCCACCGGTGTTCCAGAGTGCGCCCCAGGAGGTATCCGCTCACAAGAACACCGATTATCCACACCCAGGTTCCTAGGTGGCGTTCTTGGAATTGGAGCCAGAATTTCCGCCAACGCGATCTGGCCAGGCGCGTTGGCTTAGCCTCTGCCATGTTCTCCGGAAATTGAAGTTCTCGGTCTAATTCGTGCAGGTCACGCAATTGTTCTTCATCTGCAGGTATTGACGGTTCTGGGCGCGTTAGCGGGGGTTCGCCGGCCGTGGGTTCAAAGGGAATCCACCCGTAACCGGGGAAGTAGAGTTCTGGCCAGGTGTGGGCATCCCGTTCCCGTACCGTCCAGGTGCCGGTCTCTTCGTCGTATACCCCCCTCGCGTAACCACTGGCAATGCGGGCCGGAATTCCCACCGCGCGTGCCATTATTGCCATGGAGGAAGCGTAATAATCACAATAACCACGCTTCTCTTCAAAGAGGAACCAATCTACTGCATCCTTCTTTGCGGGTGGTGCGGGAATCGATTCACTGTATGGAATGGAGCGCAGATAGCGTTCTAATGCCAGGGCTTTATCATAAGGGTTATCGTGTGATGCCGTTAGATCGTGAGCGAGTTCTCTTACACGGTTGGGTAAGGTAGGCGGCAACTGCAGAAAACGTTGTTTTACCCAGGATGGATAGTCTGTCCCGGCCGCGCGCAATTCACTCGCTTGAGGAAATACTATCTGCGACACGACTGTGTAGGTTTCCCCTGCGCGCAGGGGTACAATGGATTGGGCAAGATATATCTCTTCCCCGACCTTTTGAGGTGTTGTCTCCACCAGGGCACGAATTGGTATACTGAAATGTATGGGAGTTGGAGCCCCAATGAGGCTTATTACTCCGGGGACCAAGGTGGTCACAGTCTGAGTTACCCATTCTCCTTTAGGCCACGGGGGGATGTGAACCTCTTGTGAGGGATATAATTCCACTGAGTGCGCGGATTGGATTCGCCAACCATCGCCTTCGTACACATCGTACACTGCGGCTCGCCAGTAATACCCTTGCGGTGAACGCACACGAAAGAGAGGCGTGTCGTGCAATTCGGGGGCTCCTTGAAAATGGAAGCGATAGGTGAAGACCGGAACAACAACAGGGCCTTCGTAATGCAGTGTACTGAACACCCGGCCCCATTCCTCTTGGACTCGATGCCAGGGCGTTCGAACAGGGCTCAACCAGTTTTGTACTCGTTCTGAGCGAGCCAATGCAGGGGTTCCCCACGCAAGTGCAATGATGACCAGTGTAACTAGGATTCCATTGCGTAGGAAATCTAACGTAACATCCAGTGGATAACGGACGTGAGCGTGTTCCCAGAGGGTGATACGTTCATCCAGGTGGACTACGACGAAGAGAATAAGCGTCGCTCCCAGGTATACCAAAAGATAACTATTCAAATTTTTCGGAGCATAATATGTGTTGAGAACCAGAATGACTCCAGTGGGTAACGTGGCAGTCCATACCCGGCGGTGTCGAATCAGTTCTACTGTGCTCAAAATAGATAGCCACCATAAAAGAAACACAATGTCCAAGACAAATACCAGGTTATCCCCTTGGGGAGAACTTACTACGACCCCTTGCAGCCACGTTTGAAGATGGCGAATAACAATGACGGCACGGTAATAGTGAGGTAGATTGGTAGGGACTAAGGAGGCGGTTAAGTACAAGGTGACAGCGCTTCCCGTAAGCAGAGTATACACGCGTATCCACCACGCGGGCCATGGCGTAAACGCGAGTAATGTCCCTATTAGAACACCGAGAATTACAGCATAGGAACTCAGATGCAGTCCTTCTGCCCACCCCGCTGCATCCAATGACCACGTTAAGCTAAGGTGAGCAACCGCGAGGAGAATAACAGCTATCCACGGTGACCGCATGCCGTATGGAATCGTTTGTTCAAGTGCAGGTTGCGTTTTACTTAAGTGAGTAGATAAGGTCATTGGGTTGGCGCCCAGAAAATTGGAAACTAACAGTGTTTTTTTGTCTGGATTCTGTTCGGAAATTGTAAGGTAGAAAGGGCACTTTTTCAAGTATACTGAAGAATGGATCAGGGAAGCGGTTTTCCCTGCTCATTATGATTTTGCACAAGGGGTTAAGTAATGGCAAAACGGTTGCGCACACGGCACGATGAGTATTACATGTTTACTCCGCCCCACAATATCGATGAGGTGACGTGGCGCGGAGATGTGGAGTTTATGTCCTTAGTGGAAGAGGCCCAAGCATTGGAACGCCTGTTTCGAAGAATGCGCGTTCGGGTGGACCGTACTCATGTGTTGCAATGGGGACGGATCACTGAGAATGCGTTAAGAATGCGCGTACTTCTCTTATTACGGGGAGCGGAGGCGGAAGGGCGTCTGGCTCCTGTGCTTCATCAGGCTCTGCAGTTACGGCGGGGTGTTGTGCGTCTTTCGTAGAGGAATCGGTTGTCATTCACTTGGTCCTTGGCATTGTGCCTTAAGAGAGTGCGCGCCAGAGAAGCAGGGAAACCGCTGTCCACGCAAGGAGCAGAACCCCGATGATGGCGGCCAGGCGCACGGGCGCTATCATCGGGCGTTCTGCTTGCATTACTAGATGTTCTCCCAGGTGAACACGCCATTGACGTGCTTCTGGTGGGCCTGGGGGAGTGGTCCACTTGAGTTTGTACACAATATTTATGTGTTCCATAAACTGCGTCCAGGCTTCAATATCCGCGGCTCGAAACGCGCGAAGAACAGGATAAAGGTCCTGGGGGAAGTCGGGTGTGGGCGGTGTTGTTAACGTGGCTTGTAATCGTTTCAGGTTCTGCGATAATCGTTCCTGGGCTGGGGTTAAATCGACCTCTTCTTCCCAAACAGTTGTCCATCCCCACAGCGTTGTGTGCTCTGTGCGCCGAAGAAAACGTGGATTAAGCGCGTTTCTTATGGGTTCCCATTCGGGAGTATCCGGCAGAATGCCCACAAACCGGCGCTGTTGTTCTCGAAGATCCTCAGCCGTTGCAAAGGGAAGGTCCAGACGCATTCGAACGATGTGGCCTTGACGTTCATGGTTCATGGAGGCCTGCGGGAGTGCTGTCGGTACCAAGGACAGGAGGTTGTTCCAAACTTCGTCTCCTGGAGGTTGAACCATTGTGTTTAACGCCGCGGTGATGGTTATGGTACGAGTTTGTTCTACAGTGTACACTTCCAGGCTTAAGTAGTGGAAGGTGGGACCTTGGGGTTGGAAGTAGGCGAGAATGGCCTTTCCCCACCCTGCTTTTAACGCTGTCCGCACGCCCTCCCAATCTTGAGCGCCGAGGCGCTCCTGGGCCCATTCCAGGGCGATTTGTTGCCGGAGATGGGAGATTTGGGATTGGTGTTGGGGGCCCAAGAGATCGGCGAAGGTGTTGAGTTGCTCTAATGCCTCTTGCCAGCGGTGGCTTCGAAGCAGGTAATCAATTTGGGCTTGTGTTAAGGTTGCCAGTTGTTGACGTGTCTCCTCGCGTTGATCCCCCCGTTTCCACGCTTCCCGTAACGCGGTCAGAATGAGCGGACGGTAAGTATTCTCATCGTGCGTCCGTTGGGCTTGGGTGCGGTACAAAGTCACCATGAATTGCCAGGGGGTCGGATCTGCAGGGCGCAGGTGGGCTAACTGGGTCCACAGCGCTAATGCTTCAGGGTAAAAAGTGCGAACGATTTCATCGGGGGCCTCTGGATGGGTAACCCACTCTGTAAGTGTCTTGGCCAGGGATTCGATGGCGCGTTCGTCCTTTTGGCGTGTACGTTCTCGCCATTGTTCTATTTGGGCCCATGTCTGGGGGCGGATGAAGAGGAGTTCCGTATCCGCGTTCGGAGTACGATTCTCCCATTGCCATTCCACGTTTTGACCATTAAACTGGGTAGGGGAGGGGTGGATATAGAGGTAAGCATGTTGCTCTAGAACGGTTTCCATGTGCACTGTCACGCGGACACTCCCTACCGGATCGGGCCATGCGGTTAGTTGCCCCAGCGAATACGAAAATCGAATCCACGGAGTTGATGGGGCCTGTCCCGTGTAAAGAAACGTGTACCAAACCCGTTCTTCAGGATGAAGGGTGCGTTCAAAAGTCAGTTGGGGGAAGGGTGTGGTTGGATTGTCGGTGTATCCCTCCCCGCCAGATATCTCTGTAATGGGAGTACCGTCTGGTAGCAGGCCTTGTAAGTGGACGCGCAGTCGGGCCGAATCCGTCTTGCTCGGATTGTAAAGGCGGAAGCGGACAAGGATTCGCCACGTGCTTTGCTCGTCGTAGAAATAGGCGTCCACAACAAAAGCTGTTAATTGGATGTCCGCGGTTTGATCCATTTCCGGAAAGGGTAGTAAGCCGTGAGGGGGCGGACTTTCGGATTTCACCTTTGTTGGAACCATTAGGCTCAGGAGGAGGAACAGGCCGAGTACAAAGAGATAGCGCCGAATGAACTTGTCCATTCGGCTAAGGTTTGGTATGCTTAAGGTGTTCGTCTTTGAGGGCAGTCTGTGTTTGTACGGCATGGTATTATGGGCGCTCAGGAGGACGATTTGTGAGCATGGTTAAGTTGATTATGAGTTGGAATATTAAGCCAGGGCAGGAACAGTCCTATTTTGAATTCGTTGTCCAAGAATTTGCCCCTGGCTTGCTGCGTCTTGGCTTGCAGACCATCGAAGTTCTGTACACGATTCACGGAAATGCCCCCCAGATTGTCACATACGTTGTGGCCAAGGATTTGGACACTCTGCAAGAGATTATGCAGAGTACGGATTGGCAACGGCTTATGGATAAGTTATTCCAGTACGTAACGGATTATCGGCAGAAAATTGTACCAGCTACCGGCCGCTTGCAATTTTAAGTGGACCAAAACGAACCGGCAAACTTCAACGGCATGTCCGAGGGAGATATAATTCATGTTGTCTCATCTTGTGGAAACTATACAATTGGATTTGAAGTTCGTGACCATTATCCTCCAGTTGATTTTCCTGGAGGGTATTTTATCGTTTGATAACGCAGCTGTGTTGGGCGCTATGGTGGCTCCATTGCCCCACGATAAGCCGATTCCATGGCCCAAAGTTTTGCGTCCCCTGGGGCACTTGTTAGATCCGATCCTGGGCCCTCAGCGAACAGCCGCGTTAAAAGTTGGACTCCTGGGTGCTTATGTGGGGCGCGGTTTGATGTTGTTAATGGCGAGCGTGGTCATTAATAACCCTTGGCTTCAGTTTATTGGGGCCATGTACTTAATTAAAATAGCTGTTGAGCACCTGGGATCTTTCCATCGCCCTGATGAGGCCATATCCGAGGATCTGGAATCGGATATTGAGCGCCTGGAGCAGAAGAGGCGCGGGTTCTGGGCCACCGTGGTGATGGTTGAACTGATGGATTTGGCCTTTAGCCTTGATAATGTGGTGGCTGCTATTGCTCTGTCGCGCCATATTGTCGTAGTGATGATTGGTGTGGCTTTAGGTATTTTGACCATGCGGTTTGCTGCCGGCATTTTTGCCACCCTTATTGAGAAGGAGCCCGTGTTAAGTACTGCTGCTTATATGTTGGTGCTGAATATTGGCATTGAATTTTTGTTGAGTGAGTTCCTGCACATCGAATTTCATGAGGTCACGCGGTTTATTATAAATGTGCTGACGATTTTGGTGGCGCTGGTATACGCCCATTCTCCTTTCTTACAGAGAATTTTGTCCTCTCCTTTACAGTATGTCGCCCGTTTCTTTGCTTATTTAGATAAGCTTTTGAATATCATCTTCTGGCCGTTTGTGTGGAGCATTCATTATCTTTTCCACACGGCCGTGCGGGTGATGGCGCGGGGAAAAGGACATGAGCCCGTACCGGAAGGGTAATCCGTTCGGTATGGGATGTTTACACCTGCAAGAGCAGATGAGTTACATCAAGTATGAGGATAATCTGTCCTTCCCCTAAGATGGAGGCGCCTGCAATGCCGGGTACGCTTCCCAGAATAGCAGGGAGCGGACGTATGACAATTTCCTCCTGCCGCACTAGGCGGTCAACAAGCAATCCCACGCGGTGCCGTTCCTCACCTACGACGACCGCATATTGAATGTGATTGTTTGTCCGGGCGTGTTCGGGAACTTCGAGCAAATCGGCCAAACTTATTAGCGGTAGGGCGTGACTGTGTTCATCAGTGATGACTTTCCACTTCTGAACTTCAGTCACCGATTCGGGAAGCACCTCCAATGTTCGTTCGACCTGGCTGAGGGGAATTGCATACGTCTCTTGGCCCACCCGGACTAACAATGCCTGGATGATGGCTAAGGTGAGGGGCAAACGGACCCGGAAGGTTGTTCCCTTGCCCGGTTCACTCTCAATAGTTAATGACCCGTGCAGGGCCTCCACTTCTCGCAGGACAACATCCATTCCGACGCCGCGTCCGGACACGCTCGTCACTTGGTCTGCTGTTGAGAACCCAGGTTCGCAAATAAGGCGGAAGACCTGCGCGTCACTCATTTCCTCGGCTTCTGCGGGTGTGATAAGCCCCTGTTGTACGGCTTTACGCACGATGTCTTCGCGGCGGAGCCCACGTCCATCATCCGCAACTTCAATCACTACAGATTCCCGCTCCCGATGGGCTCGTAACCATATGCGTCCCCGCCGTGGTTTGCCCGCTCGTTCTCTCTCTTCCGGAGGTTCTATTCCGTGGTCCACCGCGTTGCGGAGAAGATGGGTTAACGGATCCCGCATACGTTCCAGGATGGTGCGGTCCAGTTCAATGTCGTGTCCTTCAATAATGAATTCGGCCTCTTTTCCGTGTTCGCGTAGTAGGTCGCGGACCATGCGCGGGAATCGATTAAAGATGTGTGCTACTGGGACCATGCGGGTTTGCAGGACCGCGTCTCGCAATTCGGACAAAAGCCGGTCGTGTTTTTCCAGGGCTTCTTTTAGGTCCGGCAGGTTGTGGGTTTCCTGAACACGCCATAGGTGGCTTCGACTGACAATAAGTTCGGCCACAACGTTGAGTAAAGCATCAAGATGGCGAGTGTTTACACGGATCGTTTGGGGTTGGTTTGTGTGGTTGGGGAGGATGCGCGTATCCTCTTCTGGAGTTTCCTCCTGTTTTGTTGGGGTTTTCACCTCGGATGTGTTATCAGACTCGGATACCGGTGGTTTAGTGGTGGACTGTGGCTCCTTTGGCTCGCCCGGTTTTCCAATTTGTTCCAACATGTGAATCCACTCGTCCACGTTGATCTCGGTTGACCGGTTGGCCGCAATGTCTGACAACAAGTTGTTCAATACGTCCACTGCCCGGAATAGGAGATCGGCCAAGTCGGATGTCAGTTGACACTTCCCCTGGCGAAGAGCGTCTAATCTATCCTCCAGCGCGTGGGCGAGCCGAGCCACGTCCTCGTAGCCCATGGTCGCTGCTGCCCCCTTGAGGCTGTGGGCCGCGCGAAAGGTTTTTGCCAGGGCTTCCTCATTCTGTGGCTCACGTTCGAGATCCAATAAGCCGGTATTCAGAGTTTCCACGTGCTCCTGGGCTTCGGCCAGAAATATATCCTTGAACTCAGACAGGTCCATCATTTTCCTTGTTCCTCTCGCATACGGGTCCGAATGCTGTGCATTATCGCTTGGGGAATGTCGTCCAGATGGCGCACCATGTCGACGACTCCTAAGGCCGCGGCTGCTCTAGGCATTCCAAACACTGTGCTGCTGGATTCATCCTGGGCAATTGTAATACCTCCCATTTCTTTAATGGCTTTCATTCCCTGGGCGCCATCTGTACCCATCCCGGTAAGGAGTACCCCTATTGTGTGGCTCTGGAAGACTTGGGCGACGTCCTTCATGGTAACGTCTACAGAAGGTCTCACCCCATTAACCGGGGGAGACTGATCAAGTTGCACTCGCCCCGTGGCTCCATAGGGAAGAACACGCAGGTGGTATCCGCCTGGTGCGATGTACACGTGGCCGGTTCGAAGCACGTCGCCTTCTTCGGCTTCTTTTACGTGGAAACTGCATAAGGAATTCAGTCGTTCGGCAAAGGAACGTGTAAAGCCAGGTGGCATGTGTTGTACCACGAGAATGGTCATCGGGAGGTCTGGAACAAGGTGGGTGAGGACTTGTTCTACTGCTCTTGGCCCTCCTGTTGACGCACCAATGATGACCGCCCATGAAGTCGTTTCCCTTCCTCGCGTTTTCGTAGGAGGTGGGCTGGGTGTTCTTTTCATAAGTGCAGTTTGAGGTTTTTTAGCCGGCTCAGTTGTAGGTTCCTCAGAAGCCAGAAGCGCTGCTCTTTGCACTTTGTAGATGATTGTGGCGGCGATTGTGTCCAGATCCAGAGAGATGGGGCCTGATGGTTTACGAATAATTTCTGTTGCGCCTAGGTCTTGCGCTATTCGGAGGGCATCTTCGTCATTAATACCAGTGATGACCACTACAGGTATTGACGTGCGCGCTCGAAGGCGTCGCAAAGCCTCGATGCCGTTCATGCGCGGCATGAGCAGATCCAATGTCACTACATCGGGTTGCAGGAGGTCGATTTTAGCCAACGCATCTTCTCCGTCCCTCGCGACACCAATAACTTCGATGTCCGGGACGCTGGTCAGGATTTCTGTGAGCATTTTGCGCATCAAGGCCGAATCGTCGACGACCAGAACACGTGTTTTTCGTCGAATGCTGGGGGATGCGTTTTGAGCGTTCATGCTGACCATCACCTTGAGATGCTATGCTGGAAAGGCTTGATTGATTTCCTGCATTTCCTCGGTGCTCAGCACGCGTGTGAGATCGAGAATAATAAAGAGCCGCTCATTGTGCACTGCGACGCCGGTGAGGTAGACTCCGCTAATCTCCGCGATCATCGCGGGGGGTGGTTCAATGGCGTCCACAGGCAGCCAAAGGATTTCCGTGACAGCGTCAACGATCATGCCCACTTGGTGGCCCTGTACATCAACGACCACGATGCGCGCCTCTTCATTGTATTCTCCCACGGGTAACCCCAGCCGCTTTTTCAAATCAATGACGGGCACGATATTTCCGTGCAGGTTGATAACTCCCTCGATGAAGGGCGGGGTATGAGGTACCCGTGTACTCTCCACCAGGGGCACAATTCTCCACACCTGGTGAATTGGGACAGCAAACTCGGTTTGACCCAGCCGAAATACCACAAACTGTGCTTGTTCAACATGGAATTCCTGTTCACTTGTGCTCATAGAACCTCCTTCGATTACAGTTTAAATTTTTCGACGAGGTGTTGGAGGGTGGCGGCCATTTGGGCGAGTTCTTGTGCGGCGGTTGCGAGTTCTTCGGTGGCGGTCATTTGTTCTTCGACGGCGGCGGCCATTTCTTCGGCGGAGGCGGCTTGTTCTTCGCTGATGGAGGCCATATCTTCGATGGCTTGTTTGACGTGGTCGTTTTCTCGTTGTTGTTCTTCGGCGGCTTGTGCGCTGAGGCGGGCGAGTTCGGCGGTGCGGTGGACGAGGTCGCGGAGGTGGGAGGTGGAGTTGAGGACGAGTTGGACGTCGTCCTGGATTTGGTTGTTGAGGGAGGCGATTTGTGAGACGGCCTGTCTGGAGTTTTCGGCGAGGCGCCGGACTTCATCGGCGACGACGGCGAAGCTTTTGCCGTGTTCGCCGGCTCTGGCGGCTTCGATGGCGGCGTTGAGGGCGAGGAGGTTTGTTTGGTCGGCGAAGCGTTTGACGGTGGTGGTGATGGAGGAGATGCCTTCGGAGCGTTGGTGGAGGGAGTCCATTTGTTGGCGGAGGGTATTGACGGCGTGGAGGGCGGCTTCGACGGCGGCTTCGGTTTCGCGGGTGTTGTGGACGATGCGTTGGGTGGCGTTGGCGAGGATGTGGATGGATTGCTGGATGCGTTCGGCTTGTTGTGCTTGGTGGGCGGCGCCTTCGGCGACGTGCTGGACGGTTTCGGTGACTTGGGAGGCGGAGGTATTGACTTCTTCGGTCATGGTGGAGAGTTCTTCGGAGGAGGAGGCGAGTTGGGTGGAGACCGACGATACGTTGCTCGTGATCTCCCGCCAACTTTGGAGCATTTCCAAAAAGGCTTGGCCTAATACATCACCCTCAGAGCGCGGGGCGATTTGGATGTTCAGGTTGCCCGCCGCGAGGTTGCGGGCAGCCGAGGCCATTTCTTCCAGGTAATCCGCCATTCGAATGAACGCGTGGCCTAAGGTGTCCCGTTCAGAGCGAGGTTCTATGTGCAAGGAAAGATCTCCCTGAGCCACACGGTTGGCATTATCTGCCACTGCGTGCAAGTAATCCATCATTTCTTTGAACGCTGCTGCTAACTCACCAATTTCTGTACGTGAGGTAGCGGGTACTTCACCGTCCAAATCGCCCAGGGCGATGCGTTGTGAAAGGGTGGTGAGTTCACGTGTGGGCGCGACTACTTGGCGATATATCATTGTTACAGTGCCTACAATGGCTGTTGTGCCCAGCACGAATCCAACGGCCATTGTGGAGAGGTGAAATCCAACTCGTCCCATGGTGTAGGCTACGGTGGCCATGAATTCAACGAGTAAGGCCACCCAGACCATAATGATGACAATGATACTGTTCCCAAATTTCCAACGAAGGACACCCAATAAGGTTCCTAAGATGAGTGCTCCAATCGCAGCCGGCATCCATATCTGCGTTAAAACCCCTGTCATAGCGATTCCTCCCCGTGTGTCGGTTGTTAGCGGCTTCTACAGTTTAAATTTTTCGACGAGGTGTTGGAGGGTGGCGGCCATTTGGGCGAGTTCTTGTGCGGCGGTTGCGAGTTCTTCGGTGGCGGTCATTTGTTCTTCGACGGCGGCGGCCATTTCTTCGGCGGAGGCGGCTTGTTCTTCGCTGATGGAGGCCATATCTTCGATGGCTTGTTTGACGTGGTCGTTTTCTCGTTGTTGTTCTTCGGCGGCTTGTGCGCTGAGGCGGGCGAGTTCGGCGGTGCGGTGGACGAGGTCGCGGAGGTGGGAGGTGGAGTTGAGGACGAGTTGGACGTCGTCCTGGATTTGGTTGTTGAGGGAGGCGATTTGTGAGACGGCCTGTCTGGAGTTTTCGGCGAGGCGCCGGACTTCATCGGCGACGACGGCGAAGCTTTTGCCGTGTTCGCCGGCTCTGGCGGCTTCGATGGCGGCGTTGAGGGCGAGGAGGTTTGTTTGGTCGGCGAAGCGTTTGACGGTGGTGGTGATGGAGGAGATGCCTTCGGAGCGTTGGTGGAGGGAGTCCATTTGTTGGCGGAGGGTATTGACGGCGTGGAGGGCGGCTTCGACGGCGGCTTCGGTTTCGCGGGTGTTGTGGACGATGCGTTGGGTGGCGTTGGCGAGGATGTGGATGGATTGCTGGATGCGTTCGGCTTGTTGTGCTTGGTGGGCGGCGCCTTCGGCGACGTGCTGGACGGTTTCGGTGACTTGGGAGGCGGAGGTATTGACTTCTTCGGTCATGGTGGAGAGTTCTTCGGAGGAGGAGGCGAGTTGGGTGGAGACCGACGATACGTTGCTCGTGATCTCCCGCAAGTTTATTAGCATGTGATGAAAGGCATTCCCTAAGATATCTCCGGCCGACCTGGGGGTAACGCTTTGTTGTAGGTTTCCTTGAGCGATGTTTTCAGCATACTGCGCCATTTGTCGCAGGTATTCCATCATGTCGCGATAAGCATCTGCTAATTGTCCAATTTCGTTTTTGGCTTCGTAAGTGACTTCTCCTCTTAGTTGGCCTTGTGATATGTGTTGTGCTATGCGGGTGAGATCTCTAATGGGGTTAATAATCTGTTTGTAAATAATCCACGTTACTGCGGCAATGCTAAAAGCGCCAAAGGTGAATCCTGGGATAAGCGTTTCCACACGAACTCCAAGCCGTCCAATATTGTACGCTGTGTTTGCAATAAGTTCGATAAGGAGCGCGACCCAAAACATTTGAGTAACCATAATGCTGGGTCCCAGACGCCAGCGTAGAATAACTAACATGACCGCGAGGATAATCGCTCCCAACAAAGCCGGTAGCCACATTTCATATATACCAGCGCTCATACGTCCTCCTTTTGGTGCATAGAATTTGGGCTCTTCTTTCGGTAAATGTGCTCCCGTCGGTTTATCGTTTCAAAGAGGGAAGCAAAGTGAATGGGGATGATTTCGGTTTTACCCAGAATCAAGTACCCGCCCGGATAAAGGGCTTTATGGAAATTTTGCAGGATATAGTTTTGTTGTGGGCGCTGAAAGTAGATGAGTACATTTCGGCACAAGATGATATCGAACCGGCGTGGTGGTTCTTCGTGAAGGAGATCATGGTGTTGAAAACGGACCAACCGTTTTAGATCTGGCCGAACACGACGTTTCTCTCCTTCTCGGAGGAAATAACGTTCCAGGTGGGGCCACTTGGTTCCTCGAAAACTGAGGGGACCATATATCCCCTCGCGGGCTTGGGCGAGTTTGTTTTCGTCAATATCCGTGCCCAAAATGCGGATGTTCCAGTGGGAAAGGCGCGATCCGAGCACTTGACTGACAAGAATGGCTAACGAGTACGTTTCTTCGCCGCTCGCGCATCCTGCACTCCACATAACCAGCCTGCGCACGCCCCGTTGTTCCCGTTCTCGTATGAGGGGGCGAAGAATTTGATCTCTAAGGGCCTGAAAGGTGGATGTATCTCGGAAAAAGGATGTGTAGTTAATGGTCAACGTGTCGAAAAGTTGCAGGTATTCTTCTTCATCCAGTAGGTACATGTAGGCACGATAACTGGTCACGCCCCGAGCCCGCAAGCGAGCAGCAATACGTCGCTGGATGAAGGAGGGTTTGTACCGGGTCAAGTCCACTTTGCGCTCTCGTTGAATTTTGCGAAGAAGTGCTTGAAAATCTGCATCGCTTCCGTACATGATCGTCTTTACCCCCCAGGCGCGCGACAAGCCACTGCTCTCACCTTGTCCAGGTCAATGAAAGACTGCACAATATCATCTTAATGTTTTGGGTACATGATGCAATAGACCGAAAGTACCACTACGCCGGTATTCCCTTTACACTTACACTGACGGTGGGACACATCAAGGGTAACGTTTCTCCTTTTCAGACGTCTTAATTGGCGAGTAGTTTAAGGTACATCAAAACTTGAATAAGGACGGGGGCAGCGCGTATAGGTGAACCTGCATCGTAGCCAACAATGTTTACACACCCTACAAGTGCACTGTCATCCCCACCAACGGTGGGGGAGGTGGGCGCGTTTAGTATTCGTGCTCATTTTTCTAGGTGCCTTATCTTCATCTCTCCACACTTCAGGCGCGGAATCTCCGCTGACGCCTGAGGTGGTGCTCATCCGCTCTGATGAACAGGGCGTCGCCTTAGAGTTACGCATTCCTGATCCCGTGGTGGATGTGGTACACACGCAGCATGGCCGCCGAACGCGTGTTGAATTGCCTGAGTTCGGCCGTCTTCGTGTTTTTGGCCGTCCAGATTTGCCCCAAAAAACGGTGTTGGTTGCTATTCCTCCAGGTGTTCGGGTGACATTGGATGTCCTTGAAGAGGATGTATCCTCTGTGGCGCTCTCGGCACCGGTTTTACCATCCCCCATCCCTGTTTTGGATGCGCAATTTCACGAGGGTGATAACCTGGCTGTGGATACCCCTTTGCGCTATAAGGAGCATCTCAAATGGAGCCGGCCTCCGGTTCCTCTTGACGTGGTACGGAAACGGTATCCGCAATCCAGTGCCCACTTGGGGGAAATTGGGTATATTCGTAATCAGCGGTATGCGCGTGTTGTATTTACACCAGTTCAGGTGGAACCGCGCGGGCGGTCTCTCCGAGTTGTTCACAAGGTTAAGGTGGTGCTGCACTTTTCAGGGGCCATAGGACCCACGGTGCACGCGGATCCTCGAGATGCATTTGAAAATGTGTTGCGCGTAGCCCTTATTAACTATGCTCAGAGCCAACATTGGCGTACACCCATTACTCCCTCAACCGAATCACGTCCTGCTCTTTCCTATTTGTCCGACACGCCTCAGTACAAGATTCACATTAATAGGGATGGGTTTGTCCTTGTACGGGGCGCGGAATTAAAGGCAGCCGGCTTTCCGGTGAACCATGTCCAATCCCGTTACCTGCACGTCCGTGAGCGGGAACAAGAGATTGCTATTTGGGTGAACGATGGGGGGGATGGTCATTTCGATGAAGAGGATACGCTGGTGTTTTATGGGCGCAAGACGCGCACGCGGTATACAGATGAGAATATTTATTGGCTCTGGGTTGATAATACTCCTGGATTGCGTATAGAAACAGTGTCGTCTCCCCCTGACCCGTCTGTGCCTTCAGTAGAGGTCTTCTCTTCGACGGTACACATGGAGGAAAATCACATTTACCTCAGCGATGTTCCTCGCGTTGAAGGCGCCGACCATTGGTATTGGATGTACTACAGTGCAGGACGTCCGACTAGCCGCTCTCGTCGAGAAGTGAGTTTTGCTTTGCCAGGTCTTGTGGCGGAGGGAACGGCTATTTTGACACCTGTCGTCCAGGGAGTGTCTTCGCATTTTGCTGTAAACCCTGACCATCATGTACGGTTCTTTGTGAACGGATCTCGGATCGGTGATGCATTCTGGGACGGGATTCGCGCGTGGGATACGCCGTTCACCTTTGACGCGTCAACGCTACGCCCCCTGGGCAATGTATTCCGTTTGGAGGATGTGTTAGATACGGGGGCCCCCGAGGATGTGGGATATTTGAATTGGTTTGAAGTTACTTATCCCCGGGCCTTCCGTGCTTATGAGGATGTGTTGGCATTTTCCCTCGGACGGACTCACGCGGTGCGGGTTGCTATTACTGGCTTTCACAATACACCAATATGGTTGTTCGATGTAACCGACCCACTTCACCCGCGACGCCTGGTAGGTGAGGAATCCCAGGCCGATGATGGCACGCACTCTCTGTCTGTGACCCTTCCATTGGATGGTATTCGCTCCTTTTGGGCCGGTACGTTGAACGGCATGGTACGGCCTACTCGTATTGAGGCAGATACTCCCTCAGCATGGAGAACCCCCGAACACCAGGCGGATTACATTATTATCGCGCACGACATTACTATGGCTGCGGCTCAACGCCTTGCCGAGCACCGTCGGGCCCAGGGGTATACGGTCGCGGTGGTGAATGTCCAGGACATTTATGATGAGTTTAATGGAGGGGTATTGTCCGCCGAAGCTATTCGTGATTTCCTGGCGTACGCATACGAACATTGGCAACGTCCTGCGCCTGCGTTCGTCCTTCTCTTTGGGGATGGGACGTATGATTTCAAGAATTATGAGGGGACGAATACGCCGACTGTTATTCCGCCGCTGTTACGGCTGGTAGACCCCTTCTTGGGGGAAACCGCGTCAGACAATCGATATGTGACCATAAGCGGGGATGATCCCATTCCGGACATGCACATAGGGCGGCTTCCTGCAAATACCTCCGCGGAAGCAGAGCAGATGGTCGATAAGATTATCACATATGAGACCAATCCTCCCGCTGGTGATTGGAGCGGCCGCATTGTGTTTGTGGCGGACAATGCTGACCAGGCGGGTGACTTTGCTGCACTGGCTAACCAGGTGGCCGATCATTTAGTGCCTTCTTCCTATGAGGTGGAGAAAATTTACTTGGGCGTTACTCATACGGACGTGCTTGAGACCCGCCAGGCCATCAAAGAGGCATATGATAAGGGGGCTTTGTTATTCAACTACGTTGGACATGCGACTATTCCCTGGTGGGCTGCTGAGGTTCTGTTCAGTACTCAGGTGGTGCCTCAATTACAGAATGACAACCGCACACCTATTGTACTCGCTATGACGTGTTTGGATGGTTACTTTCACGCCGCCGGTTATGATTCCTTGAGCGAGGCAGAGGTGCGGGCTGCCCACAAGGGGGCTGTGGCGGCTTGGGCTGCTACAGGGCTTGGTGTGGCCCATGGTCACGACTACTTGCATCGGGGATTTTATCGGGCAGTATTTCAACAGGGGACACGTGTTCTTGGAGAGGCCACACTGGTGGGTAAATTGACTCTCTATGAGGGAGATGCTGGTGGGTTCTTCCATGATCTCTTGGACACTTACGGCATTTTGGGAGACCCCGCGTTGCACATTCTTATGCCTGTTGCCGATGTGTCGGTTGAGGCACGCCCTGCTACACAGATAACAGACTTGGGGGACACCTTTGAGGTCCATCTTTTGGTGCGTAATGAGGGGGGGCTCCCCGCGCGTTCATCCGTAGTAACTTTAACGTTGCCGGCTAATGTCAAGTTTGTTTCCGCTCAGGTGAACGGGACCCCGGTTACACCTGTTCTTCAGCCCCACGTTGCGATTGCTTTGGGTACACTCCCCGCGAACACGGGCGTGGATGTTCGGGTACTCTTGCGGACATCTGCAAACGATCCTCCTCCTACAACAGACCTTGGAGTAGGAATAGAGGTCTCAACGACCAGCGAGGATAAAAACCTCACGAATAATCAGGCATCTTTTCGCATAAATTTGCGCCCCGCGGATTTGCAAGTTTCTTTGCAAGCCCAGGTGAATCGGCCTGTGTTCCCAGGTTCGTTAATCTACTTTACGGTTCGCTACACCAACGCGGGGCCCGGACGCTCCGGACCTGCTTATCTGGCATTACCTTTGCAGGGCTTCTCTGACACACACTTCACTGCTTCAGATGACCGTGTAACGCGTGTCGGCGGCGATCCATATACGTGGCTTCTGCCTCCACTGAATGTGGGGGAGGGCGGAACGATTGCCGTAACGGCTGCAGTGAGTCCGCACTTGTCTCCGAATACACCGGTCCTCTTCGTTGATGCCCGCTTATCGCCCTTCTTTGCCGATCCTAACGTGTCCAACAATGTAAGTTCTGAAATTCGTGTTGAGGTCATATTCCCGGATGCTTATGAGCCCGATGACACACGGGCCCAAGCAACAGAATTTGTACTCCCTGCATGTAGCCGTGGGCACACATATCATTATGTAGGCGATCAGGATTGGTTCCGTTGTACCTTAAACGCAGGGCAGGTGTACCTCTTTTACACTACTCATTTGGGTGATGAAGGAAACACTATCCTAACGTTGTACGATTCTGATGGACGGGTTCTGGTCAAAAATGATGATGCCGTACCAGGAGAACCCTGGTCGCTCCTGCGATGGCGGCCGGCCCGGTCTGGTGTGTACTATCTTCGGGTCTCTGGCTGGGATGATGCTCCCTATGGTTGGCATTATGATTTATGTGGGGCTCAGGCTATAGGGCGGAGTGTTCCTTTTGTTGCTGCTCGATACGTTGCTCCTTACATGACGCCAACCCCCACACCTACACTCACGCCCACCCCCACCTGGACTCCCACACCCACGCTTACACCGACTCCTACACCGACTCCAACCCGGACGCCCACCCCTACACCTACGCCTACTCGCACTCCAACTCCCACGTGGACATTAACATGGACGCCTACATTAACCCCTACATCCTCACCCACTCCGACCCTTGCTCCTACGCCTACACCCACGTTCTCCCCAACGCCTTATCCTACTGGTGCGGCTTGCCCTCCGCGTTATGTGGGGCGTGTGTATGTGGGAGAGCATCCCATTAATCTGGCTGCATGGGGAGATAAGGTATATGTGAGCCTTGTGGACACCGCGGATTTGGCGGTTGTGGACACGCGCTCTCTGGTACGTGAGGCTATCTGGGACAGTCCTGGGATGGGAGCCAATGCCGTGTTTGCTGATGCGCGTCGGGTCTACCTGGTGCATCGCGATTCTCGCCAGGTAGCCGTCTTCGACAGAACGTCAGGGCGTTTGTTGGATCTGTGGCCTACCGATGTGCTCCCCTGGGGAATTGTCGGTATGGATGGGCATCTTTATGTGAGCAACTATGGTAGTGACACTGTGTTGGTGTTCGATGCGAACACCGGAGATTTGCTGCGGAGGGTCCTGGTTGGAGATAAGCCGGCCCTGTTGACTCGTATGGGGCACAGTGTTTACGTACCGTTGGTTGGTGATGAAATGGTGCGCCTTAGCAGAGGAGGACAAGAAGTTGTTTATATAACACGGGTGGGGGCCGGAACGGTATTCGCCGCACCAGATGAGGACGCTGGAGTGGTTTATGTAAGCAATCGGGATCAACACATGATTGTGGTTGTCAGCGATGTGGAAGGTCGAGTGCGCGGGTATATTGGCTTGCCCGGTTCACCTGTGGGGCTTGCCCTTTCTCCCAACCGTCATTGGTTATACGCTGTTGATCCCTTTGCGAACACTCTTCACATCATTGATGTGCGCCGTAATCGTTGGGTGGCTAGCATTCCCATAGGAGATCAAGGCGGCGCTCATGGTGGGCAAGGTATCCTCATTGTGGGGGATAGAATGTACATTACTGATTACGGAAGTGGTACCCTTTCCATTTATACCTTACCCAGTTGTGCCCTTCACTAATATATCGGCCCCTTATAATTGCAGGCTTTGTTTATTAGGATTTCTGAATTAAGAAGGGATTGACAATGACGGAATTGTGAATTAGAATGGAGACGGAGTAGCGATGAATTCATCGCTGCTTTGAAGAGCGCTCCGAGGAATTGGACGTCAGCAACGCACTGTCGCTGTTGTGGCGATGGTGGTCCACTGCCAAGTCCTATTGAGGGGCGAATGGCGCGAGTGGATCTGACAGAAGGTTCCTTGGAGCCTCTTCTTTTTGGGGTTATAAGCGGTGGGGTTGAATCAATTCCGCTTTAGCAATACCCACCATAGGTAAGTTCCTAAAGCGTTCTCTGTAATCGAGCCCGTACCCAATCAGGTAGAAGTCAGGCACTTCAAATCCCACATATTTCAACGGTATGTCTATAAGCCTCCGCGATGTTTTATTCAGCAAAGTGCACACTTCTAAACTGGCCGGTTCTCGGGCTCGCAGCAATTTGAGCAAATATTGCAGTGTAAGCCCTGTATCCACAATATCTTCTACAAATAAAACGTGCCGTCCTTTGATGCATATATCCAAATCCTTCAGTACTCTGACTTGTCCCTTCTGACCCGGCCGATATCTTGAGATCGCGAGGAAATCTACCTCAACAGGGATGGTAATGGCCCTCAACAAATCGGCCATAAAGGGCACAACGCCTTTCAGTACGCCTACCAGCACAGGTCGTTTCTCCTCGTAGTCGTGGGAAATAAGTGCCCCCAACGTTTGGATCCGCTGGGCCAGCGTTCGTTCATCAATGAGCACACGCTGAACGCTTTGCACCAGGTCTTGGGCTGTACCTGCCGCGTAAGATTTCATGGCTCCTTATCCTGTTCACTAGGTGGCGAATCTCCGTATTTTTGGAAGATATACGCAATGTCCCTTCGACGGAACAGGCGGATGTTAATGTGGGGGTAGCGTTCCTTAAGTAAGCGGATTTTTCTGTTCTTCTGGCGGATTTGCCGTGGGTTCATTGTCGTAATTTCGATGTACAGATCCTGTTCTGGGAGGTAGAAGTCGGGGGTAAACGCCTCTAATACATGTCCCTTAGGGTCTGTCCGCAGGATAAAAGTGCGTGGTTCATATTCCCAAGGAATGCCATAAAAGTCCAGAAGGCGCGCAAAAGCCTCTTCTGCCGCGTTCATAAAATGCGGTGAGGTTTCCCTTGGGTTCGACTGTCCTTTACTTGATTCTGGAACTAGGCGGGATTTGGTGTTGTGTTCGTCCATTCACGTCAATGGTTTGGGTGTAATAATGGGCGCGGCACCAAATTTCGCGAGCAGGTATACTATTATAATGCACCATTATCTTCGTTCCCAAACTCGGAGAATGGCCTTACGAGACTGGATCCGTATGACTTCGGGCCTGCCAGCAGTTGGAAATCGTTGCCCTAAGACGCAAAGTTGTGAGGAGCGTCTGTTGCAGTCCCGCAGGGGCTTAGCCGTAGGGGCGCCACCTTCAGTGGTTGGGTGAGTGTGGCCGCTTTTGAGGCTATATTGCAACCATTCTATGTCCTCGGCAAGATCCTTGTCCCTTGCTATAAACTGGACGGCGGGTTTCCCGGGCGTGCTGTTCACACGTACTGTGGCCAGGAATGTGTTATACTGGAAGGGCTGAAGGTCGCGCATGGATTTCGCATTTGAGGAAGGGTGTTATGGCAAGTTATTGGTGGGCTTATCTTCCCGGACACTGGGGCACGATGCGTCCGGAATACGTTTCCCCCCGTGATGGGTTGAAACGAGTGGTGCAACATGTGCTAGGTCATTTGTCGATATACCGTTTGCAAAAGCGGCCTCTTCTAATATTTACTACCCGGCGGAGCGGATCCACGCTCTTGCTTCACATGTTGTACACCCAACCGCACACGGATTATGTCAATGAACCTCTTAACCTGTGGCTGCTGCATCCCCATTATACTTTGCTACCTCATCCTCCACTAGGGAAATTCGTTACCCTTAGTGACGAGGACGCGGCGCGGTTGCGCATGTATTTTTCCCGCGTGTTGGGCGGTCAATGGCGCGTTCGTAATCAATGGGCATTCTGGCGCCCTTATTACAGTTTGGTGGTCCACCGGTTGGTTGTGAAGTTGTTGAACGCAAATGCACTTCTGGAGTGGTTTGTCCGCGAATTTAATGTGGATGTTACTTACCTGATACGACATCCGGTACCTGTGGCCGCCAGTATTATCCGTCAACAATGGGAGGGAATTGCTGAAGCCTATCTTCAAAATCAACAGTTCTGCGATGTGCATTTAGGGAGCGAGTTGTGTGCTTTTGCGCGTAGAGTGTGGCATACAGGTAGTCCCATTCAGCGTTTTGTATTGGAGTGGGCTTTAGAGAATATTATCCCCTTGCGCTTGCGGGATTCGTTGGCGTTGGACGTTGTGACTTATGAGGAGTTGGTGACTAAGCCACGCGAGGTGGCCCAGTGGCTTTCCGAGCGGTATGACTTCCCCGATCCGGAGCGGATGTATCAACGTATCCTGACCCCCTCTCCCACGACGGCTACACAATCGTCACATCTTATTCGCCAAGAGGGGCCTGCTACCTTAGTTCAACGTTCTTTGGCCCAGATCCCTCGCTCGGAGTTGGCCCTGGCTCAGGAGGTATTGGACGCGTTTGGGATTGATATATATCGGGCAGATGAGCCGTGGCCTTTACCTGCTTATTCAATTTTCTCGTCGGAGTGAATTACAAGTTGTGGTACACGCTGCCGGGCTTCCTCAATGTCCATGTCTGGTGTGACCCACATACGACAAAACGCACAAATCTCTCCGGCCGTGGTGGGCTGTCCGCACACGCGGCATGGGCGCAATATTACATCGCCTTCAGGTTCGTGGAATGTGATGTGGCCTTTGCGTCGCGCGCTGACGAACTGGGTGTAAAACTGAAATTTGCTCCCCGGTGAATGTTTTTCTAAGTCGTTCAGGAGTTCTTTGTAATAGATGGTAGTGGCACCTACACTGAAGGGACATTCTTCGTATTGGTATTCGATGCCGCGCACAATGGCATAAGCAGCGACTTCGCGCTCGTAGAACCGACAGAGTGGTTTTACTTTTTTAACGAGACCTGGGTATGTTGCTTCTAACACTGGAGATTGTCGCGCTAAATAGCCGGTCTGCCAACGTAGAGTGTTTTGGAGTAATACCGCGGCTTCATCGTCTAAATTATGACCAGTAGCCAGAACATCGTATTCACCTCGCCACGCCACTTCGTTCATTATGTGACGTTTGCTTAAACCACATACTGAACACGGTTTCCCTCGCCCGCGACGTACACGTCTTGCTAGTTCAGGAATCGTTTCGCCATATGTTTGCTTCATATCCACGACATGGAGTTTGAGGTGAGGACGTGTTTTAAGAAATGTCTGGATGGCTTCCAGGGATTTGTCGGAATAACGGATACCTTCATCAATACCCAATCCAATGTACAAGCCGTCTGCCCGGTATCCTAATTGGTCGAGAACATCCCATAAGGAAAGGCTATCCTTTCCCCCAGAAACCGCAACGAGGATGCGGTCTTCGTGGCGAAACATGTGGTACTTCTCAATAGTCCTTTGCGTGTAATTGATAAACCACTCGGTATAATGCTCCGCGCACAGGGCCAATCGGTGGTGTCTCATGTAAATAACAGCAGGTTGCCCGCACTTCTTACAACGCATAACTTTTCCACGCGTTTTCGGCATCTCAACCCCCAGATATTACTGCCAGCAACTTAATAGTATCTTCTTCCTCGATAACTGTTTCTTCGTGAATGAGTTTTCCTTCGCGTGTCGCCAACACGGATTCCGGGTTCAACCCCAACTCCTCAATGACTTCTCGAACTGTTTTTCCCCCGGGGACTTCCCATTCTTGGTCACGGTAAATTATTTTAGCCATCGCTTACCCTCCGCTTGTTCGACGTTCTCGTCGGGCCCGCCGTCGGGCGCGCCGTTCTGCTTCGCGGGTGTCCCCTGCCGGAGGTTCTATCTCTCGCATGAACTGTATCCAGCGCATGCAGTTCTCATCCCGTCCCATAAGCATATCTGCGGCTAAAATCGCTTTCTTCACCTCCGCGTCTAGGGGGTTAGCTATGGCAGATGTCAGGCCACTGGCAATGGCCATGGCCAAAAAGACAGCGTTTACAGTAGGACGGCCCGGTAATCCAAAGGAGATGTTGCTTGCCCCGCACACAGTGTTGCACCCAAGTTCTTCCTGGACCATCCGAACCACGTCGAATACCTGTTTCCCCGAGCCTGGGACAGCTCCGGCCGGGAGGACAAGGGGATCGATGAGCACATCTTCACGCGGGATGCCATATGATTCAGCGCGTTCCACAATTTTCTTCGCGACCAGGAAGCGTTCTTTTGGATCGTAGGAGATTCCGCGTTCGTCGTTACACAGTCCAATAACTACGGCCCCATGCTCGGCAACCAGCGGTAAGATGGCTTCTAGCCGTTCTTCCTCGCCAGTCACAGAGTTTACAATGGGCTTACCTTTGGCCACTTCTAAGCCGGCTTTTAGTGCTGGAATAACCGAGGAATCAATGCTAATTGGCACATCGACAACGGATTGGACGGCCAAGATGGCCTGAACCATAACGTGTGGTTCTATTTCATGGGGATTGGCCACTCCAAGGCCAGCGTTCACATCCAGAATTTGGGCTCCGGCTTGTACCTGGGCTATAGCATCCTTTTTCACGCGTTCAAAATTTCCCACGGCCATTTCGGCAGCCAGTTTTTTCCGGCCGCTGGGATTAATGCGTTCCCCAATGATTACAAATGGGCGTTGTGGACCAATGATGACCGTTTTGGTCTCTGAACGCACAATTGTCTCCATGGACCTTCCTCCTCGCTTTTAAGGTCACGCTACCAACGCACTCGGAACGTGCTGAATTCACCTGTACACGGTTCGTAGTTCACCTCGACCCGCTCTACATATGCCCGTGGCGAACCCCGATGGCACCATCGTACCATGTGCTCTACTGCGGACGGGGGGCCTTCAAATACGGCCTCCACGCGTCCATCCCACAAGTTTTGGACCCACCCTGTTACGCCCACTTTTTGGGCCTCGCGTCGTGTGTACTCGCGAAAGTACACACCTTGAACCCGGCCACTGACGAAAACATGGGCTCGAACACAGTCTTTCTTTCCCTCCATGGGGCCTACCTCGGTTACCCTTCGTATTTTCGGAAGACCACAACCGCGTTTTGTCCTCCAAATCCAAAGCCGTGCGCCAGGGCTACACGCGCATTTACTTCGCGCGCTACGTTAGGTACATAGTCCAAATCACACTCGGGATCGGGTTCTTCGAGGTTAATAGTAGGCGGCACTATCCCCGTGTAGAGGCTCATAACCGCTGCAAAAGCAGCTATCGCACCAGCGCCGCCCAAGAGGTGCCCTACCATCGATTTGGTCGCAGTAATGGCGACTTTATACGCGTGTTGGCCCAGGGCCCGTTTAATCGCTTGAGTCTCTGCCACATCATTCAGAGGTGTGGATGTTGCGTGGGCGCTAATAATATCCACTTCCTCTGGGTGTACACCACTGCGTTTCAAGGCCAGGGAGATAGCGCGCGCGGCGCCCTCTCCTCCAGGGCTGGGGGCAGTAATATGGTAGGCATCTCCTGTGACGGCTCCGCCTACTAACTCAGCATAAATGCGCGCACCGCGCTTCCGCGCGTGTTCTTCTGTTTCGATGACCATTGCTGCCCCACCCTCACCGAACACAAATCCATCGCGGTTCTTGTCAAACGGACGGCTGGCTTTTTGTGGTTCATCGTTCCGCCGCGAAAGTGCTCCCGCCCGTGCTAGAGAGGCGATTGCTACCGGGTTGATTCCTGATTCCACCCCGCCCACAATGGCCGCCTCTGCCTCTCCAAGCCACAACAGACGTGCAGCATCTATGAACGCCATATTTCCGCTGGCACAGGCAGCAGTTCCGGTAACGACTGGGCCTTTAATGCCTTCATGGATAGAGATCTGGCAGGCTACCGCGTTGGGCATTACATTTGGAATAACAAACGGACTTACCCCCCGAGGTCCCTTGTTCAGCAGATCCTGTGTTGCTGTAAAGATTTCAGAAATACCCCCACCGCCGGTGTTCATAACCACAGCAACACGCTCTGCGTTCTCCTCGGTAATTTCCAGCCCGGCATCTTCTAACACCATACGTCCCAATGCAATGGCGAAATGTATGGCCCGGGTGGTTCGTCTAGCCTCCTTGCGAGGCATGTACTGTGTCGGATCAAAGTCCTTAATCTCCGCGGCAATACGGACTGGATACTCGGAAGCATCGAATGATGAGATGTAATCCACCCCTGATACACCATTGACAAGGTTCTCCCAAGAAGTTTTCGCGTCCAGGCCTACCGGCGTCAGCGCGGAAATGCCGGTCACCACGAGGCGAGGGCGTTCCATGTTATCCTCCTTTTTAGGACGTTTTGTTATCTTGATGTCTTCCCCACTGTAGGATTATATCGACAATGCCAATCGGCATGTCTTATAATAGCAGCGGCTATTATACCATAGGCATTGACAAGGGACGCTAATCCCATTATCCTATAGCCGAACCTAAAAGAGCGGGAGGCTCCCATGGCTCGACAAAAAGCAAAGCGTACATCTCCATCCCGGCAGCAACAATCGGCCCAGGCCCTTTGGTTCATTCTCGGGTTGGCTGGTATTGCTGTTATTTTGTTGATCCTCATAGGCACAATGTCTCGGAACAACGAGGTTAAACCCGCAGACGCTTCCTTGGAAGGTATTCCTGTATCCGGAAAAACGTTGGGATATCCTGATGCCCCTGTAACCGTGTGGGATTTTTCCGATTTTCACTGTCCTCACTGTCGAGAGTTTGCCTTTGGCCCGGAACAGAAGTTGATTCAGGAGTATGTTAAGACGGGCAAAGTAAAGTTTGTGTTCAAACATTTCATCATATCAAGTGCTTCTTATCTTCCCGCCAACGCCGCGGAGTGCGCGAATGAACAAGGACAATTTTGGGCCTATCATAACTACTTATACGAGAAGCAGCCCACAGATACTCCTTTCACGGTAGAGAAGTTAAAGCGGTATGCTCGTGATTTGGGGTTAGACACAAAAGCGTTTGATGCTTGTATGGACTCCGGAAAGTACATGAATGAAATCATGCGGGAGATGGATGAAGGGCGAAGTTTAGGGGTGCGGGGGACCCCCTCGATATTTGTAAACGGCCAATATATTGAACGGGGCATGTTCTGGGATGTTCTGAAAGCGGCCGTTGATCGCGCGCTGAAGGAGGCGACTCCATGAACTGGCGATGTGTTGGGCTCTTCACCTTTAATCTCATTGGGATGGCTGCTGCTGCCTATTTAACGTACACTCACCTTTTCCACCTGGATCCCCAGTGTTATGGCTTGGGAGAGTGTGCTTTTGTGCAAGCCAGCCCATACGCTAAGATGTTTGGCATTCCTGTGGCTTTGCTAGGCTTGATTGATTATTTGGTGATGTTGGGAACAGGGGGGTACGCTTTCCTTGTCAAAGACAAGCGCCGGCGCATGTGGGCTTTGCAGATTCTTGTGGGGTTGACGTTTGCCAGTTGGTTGTACTCGGCCTACCTTACATACATCGAAGCTTTTGTACTGCACGGGTATTGCATCTATTGTCTTATTTCAGCATTTAGCATTACTATGATGTTTCTGTTTAGCATTTTGGAGTGGCGTGCGTTCACAAACCAGGCATTGTAGTGTGCAGATTCCGTTTTCAGCGAAGTCGACGGAGGTGACGCACGTCCAAAACATTGTTCTTTAACCGGGCTACTTCAGCGGATAAGGAGGCGAGAAGATGCCGAGAGTAAAGTGTCCGGCTACGACATGTGTGTATTGGGAGGATGGTTATTGCACTGCTGAGGAGATTGAACTCGATCCTGAAGAACTCTCCTGCATGACTTTTGAAGAATTGGGTGACATTGAATTGGAAGATGAGGAATTGGAGGAGGATTTTTGGGAAGAGGAGGAGGACGATTTGTCGTTAGAAGACTTGGCGGATGAGGAGGAAACATGGGAATAAATACGAGTTCTTCATCCGCCAAGGCTTCCACCGACGCCCCGGTGTGGATGCTCGCTCATGGGATTGTTGTTACAATGGATGCCCAACGGCGCATCCTATACGACGGCGCTGTTGCGGTTCGAGATTCGGAAATTGTAGCCGTTGGGCCCGTTGAAGATGTGCGTGCCCAATTTCCCGACGCTGAGGTGGTGGATGTTCGAGGGCATTTAGTCATACCCGGGCTTATTAATGCCCACACCCATGTTCCTATGTCCCTTCTCCGGGGCATTGTTGATGATCAACGTCTTGATGTGTGGCTCATGGGGTATATGATGCCCATTGAGCGCGAGTTTGTAGGTCCTGAGTTCGTGCGTTGGGGTACTTTACTCTCCTGTTTGGAAATGATTCGCGGGGGGACCACCACATTTTGTGACATGTACTACTTTGAGGATGAGGTGGCTACAGCAGCATCTGAGGCAGGGATGCGGGCCATTTGCGGCGAGACGATCCTGAAATTCCCCTCTCCGGACGCCCAATCCTACGATGAAAGCCTGGCTTATACACGAGATTTCATTGAAAAATGGCGCGGCCACGAACTCATAACCCCGGCCGTGGCTCCTCATGCCCCTTATACATCTACCGAGGATATGCTTCAGAAGTGCATTGATTTGGCCTTGGAATATGAAGTGCCCCTTCACATTCACCTCTCGGAAACGGCTAAGGAGGTACGGGATAACTATAAAACGCGTGGCGTTCCCCCTATTTTGTGGGCGGATTCGCAAGGTGTGTTTCGCGCTAAGACAATAGCGGCTCACTGTGTGCATGTTGAAGACCGGGAGATTCCCATCCTTGCTGAGAAGAAGGTAGGTGTTGTTCACAACCCAACGAGCAATTTGAAACTCGCTTCGGGCATCGCCCCTGTAGTTGAAATGCAGAAGCAGGGCGTTGCTGTGGCCGTTGGGACCGATGGCGCGGCTAGCAATAATGACCAAGATATGTTTGAAGAAATGCGCTTGGCCGCGCTATTGCCTAAAGGGGTGTCCGGTGATCCTACGGCTTTGCCTGCAGAGCAAGCGTTTGCTATGGTGACAATCGAAGGCGCGCGGGCGATTCACATGGATCACCTTATCGGCTCCCTGGAGGTGGGCAAAAAGGCCGACATCGTCGTTTTGCGGCTGGATACACCGCATGCTTACCCTCAATATCGGATGACCGATGCAAATGTATACGGATACCTAGTGTACACTGCCCACGCTAGTGATGTTCGAGATGTGTGGATTAACGGCCGGCAGGTGCTACGTGATGGAGTGGTGGTGACGATTAATGAGGCTGAAGTGTATGAGCGCGCTCAGGCTATTGCGGAGCAAATCGCGGACTTCCTCCAGAAACGCGAGACCAGTTTACTGGATAAATTAATCGCCATTGGCGGCTTGGAACGCAAGGAAACGTTTGAAATCCAGGTGAAGGCCCGCATCGCGGATCCGGCCCAGGTCGAGAATGTACTCCTTACAGACCCGGACATCGAAATTATCAAACACACTATTCGTCAACAGTACGATACGTACTTCCTGTTTAACGGGCGCGAACAGGGAGTGTTGCGCTATCGTGAGGATAATGTCATTCGGCAACGTGAAGATAAGGGTTTGCCGGTGACTTTAAATGTGGAACCTATTTACACGTTGACATTGTTAGGTCCTACTCATGAACGGGAGTTTGGTAACTCTGTTATCCTCTCCCGATCGCGCTTTACAGCGCCTGCCATGTATTCTCTACGGTTTTACCGCGAGTACTTCCAACCTAAGCGGATTAAGGAAGTCGTGAAATGGCGGAATCGTTATCGCATTCGGTACAAAGGCGTTGATTTCGCCATCAATATCGACAAATTGAGTAAACCCGAACAAGAGGAATATTTCTTGGAGATTAAAAGCCGTACCTGGTCCCAGGAAGACGCATTGAATAAGGCTACGTTGGCCGCCGAGTTATTGGAGAAATTCCACGTCCGCCCGGAGGAAATCGTCAGGGGCGAGTACCTGGATTTGTGAGATTACGTTATGTATGGCACACTGGAGACTGTCACATAACTCGAAAGGTGCCCAGCGTTTTGTAGGTTGATGTTCACCTCCCAGGCTGGGTGCCCACTGGATTCGCTATCCCAATAAGGAGGGAGGTGATGCCAATGGACAGTAAACGTAGCAGAATGAACCGTGCCGTGGCGTCACCTCGGAACCTCCGTTAGGCGCCACGGCACACGTGATAAGGGCCTACCTTTTGGGTAGGCCCTTACTCGTTCCCTCACCCGAGTATTTAACACAGTGATGCGCTATGCTGAGAATAAAGTCGTTTCTTCCCAGACGCACACAAGTTGTATTCATCCTTGTTTTACTGTTCGTCGCCTTTGCTCTGCGAGGGTGGACGCTGGATAGTATTCCCCCGGGGCTGGACTACGATGAGGCCGGCCAGGGGTTAGACGCCCGTGATATCCTTCATGGGCACGTTCGTGTATTCTTCCCGCGTTCTATGGGGAAGGAGCCCTTGTACATTTATCTAACCGTCCCGGTGGTTGCGCTTGGAGACCGTTCCCCATGGGCTGTGCGGGCTGTGGCTGCTTTGTTAGGAACGTGGACGGTTTTGGGCCTTTATACCGTGGCACGCTCCTTGTTCCCCTCGTCCCTGTCGACAGGTACTTTTGTGGGGTTAGTTGCCGCAGGATTGTGGGTTGTTAATTACTGGCCACAAAGTATCAACCGCTTGGGTTTTCGCGTGAACACATTACCCTTTGTGTTGCTCTGGGCCCTGGTCAGTTGGGAACGTTGGGTCCGTAATCCCTCCCCACGGCGGGCTTTGCTTTGGGGAATATGGGCTGGCCTCACATTGCTTACTTACCTGTCTGCGCGGGCTACTCTCCTGCTATGGCCTGTACTTTACGTGACTACGCTTTCCCCTGAGGAACGTCGACGGCTACGCCCGAGTATGCCGCTGGCCCTCTTGGCCGCATCTCTTGTTGCGGGGCCAATGTTTATTCATTTGGCCTTTCATCCGGAGGACGCGGTTTCTCGAGTCTCCTCTTTCCCACTGTGGCAGATTTTTCGACGTCCTTCCGCGGTGTTTCCCATGCTTCTTCAAAGTGCCTGGGATATTATAGGTGGCTTTGCAGGATGGGCTGGCGATCGCATTCCGCGCCATAACATTCCCGGACGTCCGCCAATGTTTCCTCTTCTGGGACCGTTGTTCGTTGGTGGTTTTTTGTTGGCCCTTTATTATGCTTTCAGGGGAAAGGGAGAAGATCGTCGAAACGCACGCGTGCTTCTCTCTTGGTGGGTCGTGATGTGCTTGCCAGCCCTGTTGGCTGCCGCGGACAATCCCCACTTCTTACGTTTGTTTGGAGCATTGCCGGCTGCCTTTTTGCTTATCGGGTGGTTGATTTATCACTTATACCAGCGTCTTCCCCATTCCCGACGTTGGGTGGGAACTGTGGCGGTGTTCTTGTTGCTTCTGGTGGAGGGGGGACGTACTACGTACGCATATTTTGTAACCTGGGCCCAGCATACAGATTTATACGAGTGGTTTCAATTAGATATGTGGACGATTGGCCATCTTGTTCGCGATACACCGAACAGCGTAGGCCTGATTCCTTTGAACATCACTTACGATGAACGGTTACCCAATTACACGCTTGAGTATGCCTTTCCTGATGTGCCGTTGTTGCGATTCCGGGTTTTTGAGGATCGCATTGAATCATGGCTGACAGAGCACTTGGGTCCTCGGGGAGGCACTACTGTATTACTTGTGCAATGGTTAGGGGGATATCACGTAAACGCCGATCCGAAAGGCATTTTATCCATGTACTTAGGTCGTGAGGGGGTATTTGTAGAGCGAAAGCATTTCCGCACGTTTGATGTGTTGACCTATCGGTTGGGACCCCATCCTAACTTTAGTGCCCCTGGTCGTGAAGTTCGTCTTCATGTTCCCTTTCATCAAGGCGTTACCCTGGTCAACGCGCGTTGGGGTGGTGGATATCCCCTACAAACCCGCACTCACAACGTGAGCGCGGGGGCGCCTTTGTGGGCAATTCTCACTTGGCGGGTGGAACATCCCATGCCCGATATTAAAGTAACCCTGGATCTCGTTGATAGCCGGGGGCATCGGTTGGCCAGTGATGAACGTTTATTGTTAGATGCCCAGCGATTTCCTCCTTCCCAGTGGACTCAAGGACAGGTCGTTCGGTCCTATCACCTTCTTCACATCCCGGCCTCGCAACCCGCAGGAGAAGTGCACTTGGAATCGCGCGTCTACTTCGCCCAATCGTTCATCCCAATTCCCGCGGTTCACCCTTCACCCCGCGGCAGTGCAGTGTGGGATACGGTTCACGTACAGTGGCCTCCTTCACCTCCAGCGGAGAAGGAGGAGGTACCTGAGCCTTTAGGTTCCCCGATTGCAGTGGGTGATTTCCACCTGGTGGGGCACGATCCAATTCCTTCTGCGTTGATGTGTGGCGAGACAGTGGTTTTCCGGCTGTTTTGGGATGTCGAACGTCCGGATGCCATTACAAAGGTGGGGGTGTACCTTGAGGGGGTAGAATCCTCCTCGCAAGTGATTGTGAGGGGGAAGTGGCCTAATACCCGTGTTTACACGTTTGTGGATTTGCGCGTGCCACCAACGACTCGGGCTGGTGATTACAGAATCTTGTTGCGCCCCCTTAAGAAGTCGTCCATTCCCCTTGCTCAAGTGCACGTCAACTGCCGAGAACGCACATTTGTTCCTCCTGCAGTTGATGTTCCCGTGACAGGCACGTTTGGAGAGGCTGTGACTTTATTGGGAGTGCGGGATGTCCGTGTGGATTCGAAAACCCTTGCTTTTACTCTTATCTGGCGCGTTCAATCGCCCAGTGATCGTCCCCTCATCCGTTTTGTACACGTTCTGGACGGTTCTGGCCGATTACGCGGCCAGGTGGATAGTGTGCCCTGTCAGGGTGGGTGCCCTGCCTTCTCTTGGGTCGCGGGCGAAATCTTATTGGATCGGGTGACCATCGCCTTGCCTTCAGCGCCAGATGTGGGCAAAATGCAGTGGGTCGTAGGTTGGTATGATGCCGCGACCCTGCAACGGCTACCGGCCTATGATATCCGAGAGATGCGGTTGCCTGAGGATGTTCTCCCTTTGCCCCTGGTATTAAGCGACTAAGAAGCCGCCATCTACCGGAATCGCTGCGCCGTGGACATAACTGGCCAAATCACTGGCCAGAACGAGCACCATTCGGGCCACTTCGTCAGGTTGACCTAATCGGCCCAGGGGAAGGCGCTGTTTAAAAGCTACTCCGGCGCGGATTAATCCCCATTGGAAGCGTAGTACGCCCTTGGCTGCAGTTTTTGTCCCACGGGTGATGATACCCCCGGGCACTACCACGTTTATCCGGAATCCCTCTTTGCCATATTCTTTGGCCAAGGCTCTGGTTAGAGCCATCACTCCGGCTTTGCTTACGCTGTAGTGGACCAAATCCTCTTTGAAGGGAATGACCGCCTCTATTGAAGCCACATTAATGATGGTGCCCCCTTTGTGTTTCCGCGCACGAATCATGTGCTGGCACATCCAGTAAACCGCACTCAAGTTCACTTCCATTACCTTGTGGTAGAAGGAGGGATCCACTTTAAGGAAGCCCTTGAACGGGTAAATCCCTGCATTGTTTACAAGAATTTCCGGGGCTTGTACCTGAAGTTCCTCCCACAGGGCGTCAATAGCGGATTTGTTAGAAAGATCGACAACATGAGGCGTTACTGATATGTGGTAGTGGCTGTGAATATCTTCCTGTAATTTATGTAGGGCGCTTTCGTCTATATCCACTACATGTAATTGGGCACCGGCCTCTGCAAATCGATAAGCAATGGCCTTCCCTATACCTGCTCCGGCTCCTGTGATTAAAGCCCGTTTTCCTTCCAATGAGATCAACTGGTGAATGCTGTTTTGTGTTAGGTTCATGTCACGCCTCCTCGCGTGCTGCTGTTTTCGCCCTGATGTTTCATCTATCAACCAGCAGATGCATTACGCTCATTGATTTGTGGTGTTTGGCACCCCTGAAAGTAGGGGGTAATATAAAAGCCGTGTCCTGTCAAATTCGCATTAGGGAGTGGGGGCAATGAGCGTACGTCGTGTTCTAGTTACTGGAAGTAATCGAGGTATTGGGCTCGCCCTGACACGACATCTGTTGCAACGGGGCGATAGGGTGTTCGCGACCGCGCGAACTCCTGAGACGGCCCATGAGTTGCACACTCTTGCACAGCGGTATCCACGCACACTAACGATTTTGCCGCTGGACGTGGAGGATGAAGCAAGCATTCGCCAGGCCGCTCAGGAGGTGTCTAAGCATGTGGATGGGTTGGATTGGCTCATCAACAATGCGGGCATTATGTACGAGGGCGAGCACATCACAAACTTGTCGGGTGAGCACCTTGTTCACGCATTCCGTGTGAACTCCATTGGTCCTATGTTGATGGTCAAACACTTTCTCCCTTTGTTACGCCGAGGGCAACAGCCGAAAATATGCCAGATGACCTCCATCATGGGCTCCATCTCATTAACGGAGGGCGGGGGGTATTACAGTTACCGCGCGAGCAAGGCCGCGCTAAACATGCTGAGCAAAATTTTGTCCTATGAGGTTCGTGGGTGGGGAATTACAGTTATTATTATGCATCCCGGGTGGGTGCGAACCCGTATGGGGGGAATGGCTGCCCCGCTGAGTCCTGATGAGTCTGCTCAGGGTATCATTCGCGTTTTGGACACAACGACATTGGCAGACACAGGCAGATATCTGACTTGGGACGGAAAAGAACTGCCCTGGTAATACAGGGAGAAATATGGAGGCACTGCTATGACCATCATTATTGTAGGGCTGGGGCCAGGCCGCGTGGATCTGTTAACTCGTGAGGCTTGGGATGTGTTATCTCAAGCTGATGTGGTGTACGCGCGTACAGGTGAACATCCAGTACTCTCTTTGTTCGCTTCGAAGGTTCGAACTTTTGACCACGTTTACGCTCAAGCCTCCACCTTTGCGGAGGTATATGAGACCATTGTGCGGGAAATTTTAGATTTGGCCCGGGAAGGGCATGATGTAATTTACGCTGTACCCGGGCACCCGCGCGTGGGAGAGGCGACTACACAGCGCATTGAACATCTGGCGCGCGAGGCGAATATTCCGGTAAACATTGTGGAAGGAATTAGTTTTGTTGATGTGGTATGTAATGCTGTCGGTTTGGATCCCCTCGATGGACTGAGTGTATACGATGCGATGTTAGTTGCCCAGGAGTACTTTCCCACGGTGAATACAGACCGTCCTTTGGTGTTGGGTCAGTTGTACAGCCAGGACTTAGCCTCGGATGTGAAGTTAACACTGTTGGCTGCGTATCCCCCCGAACATCCCGTGACCCTGGTGTACCATGCGGGTACAGAACACGTGCGTGTGCGTACGTTCCCTCTCCACGAACTCGATCGCCAATCCGGCTTTGATCACATGACCAGTTTGGTTGTTCCACCGTGGAATCATCCTTCTGCGTATGAATCTTTGCAAAACATTGTCAATCACCTTCGGTCCCCAGAAGGATGTCCGTGGGACCGGAAACAGACGCACCAATCCCTGCGCCGTCACTTGTTGGCAGAGACGTATGAGGTTCTGGACGCGTTGGATAGGGATGACATGGTGGCTCTTCAAGAGGAGTTGGGAGACTTGTTGTTGCAAATCGCTTTGCATGTGGCTATTGCTACTGAAGGCGGGGAGTTTTTGCTCGGGGATGTCATAGGTCAGCACATTGATAAGTTGATTCGACGTCATCCCCACGTCTTCGGGGATGTTCATGTAGAGAGTGCTGAGGAAGTTGTACGAAATTGGGAAGCCATTAAGAAGGCAGAAAAAGCTGCCCGTGGCAATGGTGAAGATCCCTTTGCCAGTATTCCTAAGGCGTTGCCAGCCCTTATGCTAGCGGCAGCGGTAGCCTCCCGAGGACATTGGCAAGAGGAAGATCCTCCCCTGGGGGTGGATCCTGTAGGCGTCGAGCGGCTGACCCCTGATGAGTTCGGTCGGTTGTTGTTTTGGCTGACTGCGTGGGCTAAACAGAAGGGATGGGATGCGGAAACGCTTTTGCGAGAAGCCACAAAACGCTGGATGCGGGCACACAGTCCTTAGAAGGAGGTTATTTGCGCGGCTTTTTCCGTTGTTTGAAAAGGGCAAGCCATTCTTCAATTTCCTCTTCTGTCAAATGCACATCCTCCTGTTCTGAGGGATAGGAGGGTGTGTGAAGGAGTTCGTGGGCGAAGATATTCGACGCAATTACTTTGCATCCCCGCGCTCTTGCTATCTGTTGGATGCTCCTATCAGAGGAAACTACACGCAAGGAAGCGGGATTACGGCTTCGGCGAATGCGGGCTTTAATAATGTCGTCGGCCGTCTGTCCGCTGCCTGCAAAGATGACCTCCACGCCACCTCCGGAGAGCGCGCGAGCCCGGCCACCCGGCAACCCACGGTCGAAAACAACCGTGATGCGGGTCCGGGCTCGCGGTTGATATTGTTTCAAGAGTTGGACTAGTTTAATTTCGTCGTCCTCATCGGCCAGCGTGATCCCTTGAAGTAATCCTGTGCCGATGAGATTGTGCCCGTCAATGAGATAAGGCATGGGTACTTAACCGGTTTCCTCTTGAGCGATGACCTGTTCCAGGCGCCGTTCCAGTACCTGGCTCTCGTCGAACTTATCCAGTTGGAGATACCATTTGGCAACATCGAGCATCGCTTTTAGCGGGGTGAGCCCCACCAACTCTGTGTGAGTAATAGTGCAACCGTACCGGGCAGCCTCACGTCGGATGAGTTCCACAACGCGGAAAATAGGCGTTTTCTTGAAGTTGGTCAAGTTCATGGAAACCTGTGCCTGCCCGCCAACCAGCATTCCTAACGCCTTCACGTACCTTAAGCCACCACTCGAATGACGTACTGCACGGGCAATACGCTTGGCAATTTGGACGTTGTCTGTGTTGAGGTATACATTAAAGGCGATTAGGAACTCTCGGGCCCCAATAACGGTGGCGCCTGCCGGACCTAACTCGCGAGGGCCAAAGTCCGGAATTCGGGACGGGTCTGTTTTAATGGCCTCTTTTAAGCCCTCGTATTCCCCTTTTCGGATATTGGCCAGGTTTTCACGCTCTGGCCGGGTTGCTGCGGCTTCGTAAAGATAGACAGGAATGTGCAACTCCTCTCCCACGCGTGCACCCAATTCCCTGGCCAAATTTACACACTCTTCCATAGTGACCCCACGCAAGGGAACAAAGGGAACTACGTCTGTGGCTCCGATACGAGGGTGTTCTCCTTGGTGCTTGTTCAAATCGATTAATTCTGCGGCTTTGGCGATGGCGCGAAACATGGCTTCCAGGGCAGATTCTGGCGTACCCACACATGTGACCACAGAACGGTTGTGATCTGCGTCGCTCTCGACGTCGAGAATCCACACTTGAGGTACACTTTTAATCGCAGCGACAATAGCATCAATTACTTCCTGTCGCCGACCTTCACTGAAGTTGGGCACACATTCAACTAACCGTTCGGGCAATGTGGTCATTTCAGCCTCCTTCGTTCACCCCAGTGTCTTTTGGGGATTTCGTAGATGTACTCCTGTCGTCCTCAGCCAAATCTAATACCAATGCAATGCGTTCCTCCATAGGGGGGTGCGTGGCAAATATCCAAGTGTACCAGGCCGGTGGTGACGGGTCAATGAGGTTCTGGTCGCTTAGACGCGCAAGCGCGCGAGCGTATACACGCGGCTTTTGAGTGAGAAGTACGGCAAAGAGATCGGCCATGATTTCTCGTGCGCGTAGCCAAATGTTGGTCAATGGAGCAACCACCATGCTATAGAGCGTGAGTACGAGGAATCCTAGGGGTAACATTTGCACAATCAATGGCGAGAATCCCTCTGGGTTTGTCCAGGAAATGGCTAAATGCACTAGGTAGAACGCGACAAAGAGGGTGATCGCTTGCAAGCCGAAACCCAGCAAGAGGTCTTTATGAACGTAGTGTCCCAGTTCGTGGGCGAGGATTGTTTCTGCTTCCTCTGGCGGAAACGTGTCGAGCAAGGTGTCGGCGACGACAATGCGTTGGGTAGGCCCTATTCCCAATACGGCGGCATTGGCTCCCTCAGTACGTTTGGACATATCGAATCGGAATACATCCACTACTTTTATCCCAGCCTGTTGGGTTAACTTCATAATTCGCTCGCGAATGTCTTTGTCATCAAGGGGCTCGAAGTGAAAAAACAAGGGGGCAATGAGAATAGGGGTGATAATTTGCAATCCCAACATGACCAAGGTGCCGATTACTGCCATCCAGAACCACCATAATGAAGGGGTTATCCGTAGTAACCCGTATGCGAGCAGAACAGCCCACATCCCCAAGCCTCCCGTGATTAATCCGGCTTTAAGCCGTTCTGTAATCCACTGTTCCCAGTTTTGGGTGCTGAGTTCGTAACGGCGTGCTAGATATTCTCGTGGAATCGCGAGAAGTGTCTGGAGGAGCCAATAGCCAGCCCCCAATACAAGGAAGGTGGCGGCAACTTGCATACCCCACGGGTGCAGAGTGGCGATGATGTGTTCTTGAAGCCACTGGCGAGCAAGGGGATGAAGCCAAAGAGCAAAGTACAGTGGAGAGAAAAGCCAATTCGCAATAATCCAGAGTCGTTGTTGGCGGGAATAGGCGCGTGCTTGATTTAAACGGTGGCTCTCGAATAATGCTTCAACCTCTTTTCGCATCACCTCTTCCTGCTGCCTCTAAATCTTTGGCCAATGTACAAATGCCGCCCCTTTTGGGTGGCAAGGTTTCTTACCGTCCCATCATTATATCCCTTCCCAGGAGATATGATAGAATGCGCATGCTGGAAAGGTTGGTGTGTGATTCCATAACGGGGGAGGATGCGGGGTGATAACTGTTCTATTCACGCCATGGGGCCCTATTATGTTACTGTTGTTAGGGGCTGTTGTTCTATGGCCGTTGAACGTGCGGCGCACTCCGCAGATCGTACGAGGTGGTGTTGTTTTCATATTTGCCCTGGCATGTGTGTGGGTATTTGCTTGGCGCCTTTCACCCGTTCCTATCGAGCACATGTTATCCGTTTATGGTCCTCTCGGTGTTCCTTTCTTCATTACCTTGCGTGTTTCATCCCTTGCTTGGTCCTTTGCTGCTTTGATTGTCTCGCTTGGCCTTCTTGGTGGTCTTCTGGGTATGCGTTCTACGTTGCCTTCTGGTTACGTTTCGGGGCCTGGCGTTGGGCTTGTTCTTTTGGCCGGTGCGTTGCTCATGGTCTTGGCCGATAATCTACCGGCTTTGTTTCTAGGGTGGTTAATTATGGATGCTGCTTATATGGTTCTTTTGCTGGATGTGCAACGTATGGCTTCCCGTTTGGTGGTTCTTATTTTAGGTGGTCTATTAATTTTGTGGATGGTTATGATTATCTCTCCCCGCGAAATGGTCGTTTCCTCCTGGTCGGAGATGGTGTATTCTCGGGGACTTTTGGGCTTGTTGGCATTAAGTGTGTGGTGGCGTTTAGGCATATATCCTTTAAGCCGTTTGCATGTGTTGGATGTGCCTGAGTTTCCCGTAGCCTGGCTGGGGATTGAGATCGTTGCTGGTACCAGTTGGTTGCTTCGTTGGCTTTCGTTGCCTGGTGCTGGTGAGTTTTGGTCTAATCCCGCATGGTGGGGGATAGGGAGTTTTGCTTTTTTTGGTAGTGCATTGGCTGCTTGGTTGGCAGGGGATCGGGACGATCGCTTGCGGTGGGTAATGATTCAACGGGCTAGTGTGTTGGTTCTGTTGGTGGGGATGTTTGGGGAGAGTGTGGTTCGCGTAGCGTGGTTGCTATCCACCGCCATTATTCTTATACCCTTCATCCTTCAACTCCTCGCCAAGTTGCCATCATCGCCCCTTGCCAAGGGAAGTCGAATTTTGGCGATACTCATACTTTGGGGGTTGCCCTGGACTTTAGGGGGGGGAGTTCGTTTTGTTCTTTACCAACTTTGGGAATGGCATTCGTGGATTGGCTTTGTGCTCGTTTGGGGGGATGCTCTGGTTCTGGCCACTTTACTGTTGAGTGTGGAGGAAGGAGATGAAGAACAGATTAGCGGGCGATGGGGGTATGAGGGTTTATTTGTGGGCGTGATTGTGGGATTATTGGTAGTTTGGGGGGTAATGGAGTGGGGGAGGGGAGTGCGCGTAGCCAATTTGCTATCCCCCACGACATCCTACATATACACAACACTACTCCCCCTAACACTCGGAGGCTTCCTCGCGTGGCAACACAAACGCATTCTTATCAATATCCAGGAGTGGTACCATACTCTACAACATCTCATCTATTTAACCCCTGAGGAAAAAGTGCTGAATAACCTACTCCGTTGGACATACACAGGCTTAGGCGGCATTTTATACTTATTAGAGGGCCCTGGTTGGTTAGGCTGGTTAGTATTAGGATTACTTATCATTACTGAAATAAGGTGGGTGGTGTAAGGGATCGCGATGAATCCTTTAAACGCTTATCACATAACTATCTTCACGTCACAACACAGTACGCTTCTCCTCCTCTTAATGCTTTTCAGCGCCCTCTTTGTCGTTCTGTGGGACGACTGGCGACTTTCGCTCCTGGGTTGGGCGGGAATGAGCATGTGTAGCGGATTGCTATTACTTATTGTTTGGCCATTACCCTGGGCGTTAAGTCGTACTATCGCTATGGCTTTGGAAGGAGCGATAATGTGGTTTGGGGCCCATAGATGGCCTAAAAACGTGCACCGTCTCGCTCCGTACAGTCTGACAATAAGGGTACCGCTATTGATTATTGTGGCGCTGGTGATTTGGCAATCATATACATACTTTTCCTTCATCTCTATTCCAACGCCAATGCTTCACGCGGTTCTTATTTTTCTCGGAAGCGGATTCGTTCTCCTGACAACCGGTGGCGATATTCTTCACGGAACTTTGGGTCTGTTATCTGTATTCAACGCGGCCCTTTTTATTTTGGCCGCTTTACCTGTGCCGACAGATTGGTTTATCTTGTTCACAATTCTGGATTTGTCCGTGGGATTAATCGGTGGTATGGGCGTAGCGAGCCATAGTGCGTATGTGTACTCTATCCTCAGAATTGGAGAAAGAAGGTAATGGGGAGTTTTGTTTTTCTACTCCTGATTCTATTTTTATTATTTGTCACCGTGAGCATAACTGGACATTTCCGTCGCGCCAGATCTATCTTGTGGTTCGCTGGAGTAGTGGTTGTTATATGGATAGTGCATAGGTGGCCGGTAAATGGACCAGTAATATTATTTCGTCACATTGTGATTTACATGGACAAACAAACAACTATCGGTCGTCTTGTCTTCCATGTGGATACGGCTGCGCGTATGGGGATGCACTTGGCCCTGGTCAACGCATTAGTCGGAAGTATAATCATCCTTGCACTTCCAACTTTGGATGAGACGATTCCTTGGTGGGGGATAGGTTTAATAACAACGTTTTTGGCGGTAAGTGTTACATCGCCGTGGGCGTGGGGCTGGGGTGTTGCGATTTGGGCTATCGGTGTCCTGGCGGTTGCCTATGGGGGATGGCCGACCCTTAGCCGCAGGGCATGGACCTGGCTTCTCTTGCCGTTACTCAGTACGCTGCTTTTGTTCATGTTGCTCGCAGAGGAAACGCTGGCCATCACACACGTTGCTTCGTGGCGCGTTCATCTTATCGCGCTATTCTTGTTGGGGTTCAGTAGTTTGGCACCGTTCCACATTGGCAGTGTCTGCTTGGCTGAGGAGGGCCAACCTTTCGGGATGATGTGGGGGTTGTGGACCCATACGGTTGTGTTCCTCGTTATTCTATCCCGTGTTGAAGGTGTTCCCGCGTATCGGGAAGCCCTTTGGACTTCTGCTCCTTTTCTCAAGGTTATGGCTTATATGACGCTTATCTGGGCCGGGCTGGGGGGATTAAGCCAGCAACACGTGGGACGGTTAACGGGATATGCCTTAATCTTTAACTGGGCTCTGACCCTGCTCCTCTGGCTTATGTACCCCAACAACTTGGATGTCATCCGTTGGACCATGGCTGTCCGCCTTATAGGTATCGTAAGTGTGAGTATCGGTTTGATATCGCTGCTGTCCGGCACTCAATCGGCCGCATTGTCGTCTATAAAAGGGTGGGCACGTCGTCGTACCTGGGGGGTTCTGCTTTGGACGTTAGGAATTGCAACCCTGGCTGGCCTGCCTTTTACTGCCGGCGGGTGGCTCCTCTGGATCATGCCGCCCATGAAGGTTCACGATGCCTCCTTGTGGCTTATGTTGCTGGGCAGTGTGGGGCTCCTTGTAGGCCTGGGACGTGCGTTAACTGTTTTGTGGGGCCCGTTGGAAACACCACTGTTACCACGTGAGGAGGGCGTTGCTCGCTGGGCGCTCTGGTTGTTGAGTATGGTGCTTATTGTCTCAGGACTGATTCCATCATTCGTGTTGCATTTGGG
>Ga0256914_1000192_pt1 | contig 58511 bp, 56 predicted proteins | sample HulkmetaG_FD_191571 | JGI IMG/M metagenome (GOLD analysis project Ga0256914, IMG submission 191571) | Hydrothermal chimney microbial communities from Main Endeavour vent field at the Juan de Fuca Ridge, Pacific Ocean - Hulk | ecosystem: Environmental > Aquatic > Marine > Hydrothermal vents ...
TAAATTTTCGGCGCAGAGCCCCTCGACGAGTGAGCTGTTACGCACTCTTTAAAGGATGGCTGCCTCTAAGCCAACCTCCTCGCTGTCTTAGGAGCTCTACCTCCTTCCCCACTTAGCGTGCACTTGGGGACCTTAGCTGGCGATCTGGGTTGTTTCCCTCTCGTCCACGAAGCTGATCCCTCGTGGACTCACTGCCGCCCTACCTTTCCCGGCATTCGGAGTTTGGTTGGGTTCGGTACCCCTTTCGGGGCCCTAGCCCAATCAGTATCTCTACCTCCGGGAAGGAACGAGCGACGCTGCACGTCGATGCATTTCGGGGAGAACGAGCTATCACGGAACGCGATTGGCTTTTCACCCCTATCCACACCTCATCCAACGGTTTTGCAGCACCGATTGGTTCGGGCCTCCAGACGGTGTTACCCGTCCTTCACCCTGGGCATGGATAGATCGTTCCGCTTCGCGTCTGCAGCATGCGACTCTATCGCCCTATTCGGACTCGGTTTCCCTCCGGCTTCGCCTATCGGCTTAACCTCGCCGCATGCCACAACTCCCTGGCTCATTTTCCAAGAGGCACGCAGTCAGGCCTGCCAAAGGCATAGCCCTCCCACTGGCTTGTAGGTCCATGGTTTCAGGTTCTCTTTCACTCCCCTCCCGGGGTTCTTTTCACCGTTCCCTCGCGGTACTATGCGCTATCGGTCAGCCAGGAATATTTAGCCTTACCCGGTGGTCCGGGCTGATTCCCACCACCTTTCACGGGGGCGGTGGTACTTGGGATCATATCCCAGAGAGTCCAGGTGATTTCGCATACGGGGCTCTCACCCTCTATGGCGCAGTTTCCCAACTGCTTCTGCTATCACCTGGTTTTGTAACTCCCCGAGGGGCCGGCAGTCCCCTCCGGATATGTCCCGCTACCCCGGTGTGGCTAAGGCTGCCGCCATGACACCACACCGGTTTGGGCTCCTCCCCTTTCGCTCGCCGCTACTCAGGGAATCCCTTTCGGTTTCTTCTCCTCGGGCTACTAAAAGGTTTTACTTCGCCCGGTTCGGCCACCCTCTCGGGTGTGACGGGATTCCTCCCGCCGGGTTTCCCCATTCGGGAATCCACGGATCATAGCCTGCTTGCGGCTCCCCGTGGCTTTTCGCAGCTTGCCACGCCCTTCTTCCCTTCTGGCTGCCGAGGCATCCACCATGGACCCTTAGCAGCTTGGCCTTTCCTTACTTCTTAATTGACCTCTTCCTTACCCCTTATTCTATTGCCATGTAGCCTCTTCCTTATGGAGACGAGGGGATTCGAACCCCTGACCTTCTGCGTGCAAAGCAGATGCTCTCCCAGCTGAGCTACGTCCCCATCTTAAAGGCAAGTGGGCCTTGGTGGAATCGAACCACCGACCTTACCCTTATCAGGGGTACGCTCTAACCGTCTGAGCTAAAGGCCCCTTCGCTACCGCTACATGGCAGCTTAACAGGAGAGCCAGATGTGCTGCTATCTTTATCCTTATCTTTTCCCTTATAAAGGAGGTGATCCAGCCGCAGGTTCCCCTACGGCTACCTTGTTACGACTTCGCCCCAGTCGCCAGGCCCATCATCGGCCCCTGCCCCCGTCCGAAGACGGTTAGCCCGGGGACTTCCGATGGACCCAACTCCCGTGGCGTGACGGGCGGTGTGTACAAGACCCGGGAACGTATTCACGGCGACATTGCTGATTCGCCATTACTACCGATTCCTCCTTCATGGGGGTGAGTTGCAACCCCCAATCCGCACCACGACAGGGTTTTTGGGATTTGCTCCACCTTACGGCTTCGCTTCCCTTTGTCCCTGCCACTGTAGCGCCTGTGTAGCCCAGGGCATAAAGGGCATACTGACCTGACGTCATCCCCTCCTTCCTCCGACTTATCGCCGGCAGTCCCCTGTGAGTACCCGGCTCCACCCGCTGGTAACACAGGGCAAGGGTTGCGCTCGTTGCGGGACTTAACCCAACATCTCACGACACGAGCTGACGACGGCCATGCACCACCTGTGCGGCGCGGTTACCCTTACGGATAACCTAGCACCCTTTCGGGCACGACACACCGCATGTCAAGCCCTGGTGAGGTTTTTCGGTTAGCATCGAATTAAACCAGACGCTCCACCGGTTGTGCGGGTCCCCGTCAATTCCTTTGAGTTTCAGGCTTGCGCCCGTACTCCCCAGGCGGGGTGCTTAACGCGTTAGCTTACGACACGGACGGGATATCCCCGCCCACATCTAGCACCCATCGTTTACGGCCAGGACTACCCGGGTATCTAATCCGGTTCGCTCCCCTGGCTTTCGTCCCTCAGCGTCAGGTGCGTCCCAGTCGGCCGCCTTCGCCACCGGTGTTCCTCCCGATATCTACGCATTTCACCGCTACACCGGGAATTCCGCCGACCTCTTCCGCCCTCAAGTCCAGCAGTTTGGAAGGCAATTCCACGGTTGAGCCGTGGGCTTTCACCTTCCACTTACCAGACCGCCTACGGACCCTTTACGCCCAGTAATTTCGCGCAACGTTCGGGACCTACGTATTACCGCGGCTGCTGGCACGTAGTTAGCCGTCCCTTCCTCTGGGGGTACCGTCATTATCTTCCCCCCTGACAGGTGTTTACACCCCGAAGGGCTTCCTCCACCACGCGGCGTCGCTGGGTCAGCCTTCCGGCCATTGCCCAATATTCCCCACTGCTGCCCCCCGTAGGGGTGCGGGCCGTGTCTCAGTCCCACTGTGGCCGGCCACCCTCTCAGGCCGGCTACCCGTCGTAGCCTTGGTGAGCCATTACCTCACCAACGAGCTGATGGGACGCAGCCCCATCCTCAGGCGCCCGAAGGCCTTTGGAACCCTATCATTATATAAGGCTCCTTATTGGGTATTAGCCCCCCTTTCGGAGGGTTATCCCCATCCTGAGGGTAGGTCAGCTACGTGTTACTCACCCGTTCGCCGGTCGCCAGCACCGCTTCCGAAGAAGCAGCCTGCTGCCCCTCGACTTGCATGTGTTAGGCGCGCCGCCAACGTTCGCGCTGAGCCAGGATCAAACTCTCCACTCATTCCTTTCCGCACATCTGGCCCCCCTATTCTACTGCCATGTAGCCTTAGCGCCTTTACCTCAGCCGCTTAAAGCAGATAAGTAGTATATGTGAGTTTTTTTTTAAAGTCAAGCTTTAAATCTTAAGCAGGAATATTAATTATATTTCTAAAATGTTTGCTGTCAAGTGTTCATTTATTTAAAAAGGCCGCTAAGAGCGGCCTTAATATGTTTATGGTCTATATTTAGAAAGTATTTCGTCCCAGTCAGGTTCTTTACCATCCTTTGGAGCGAATTTTTCTTTTAGTTTGGCTATTCTTTCCTCAAATGTTTCTTTTTCTACTTTGTAGAATATACCTATAGGTCTTTTGCCTTTGAAAGGTTCAGCATCTTCAAGTTCTGGATTATCTGCATCTAAAACGTGTGATGCAAGTTCAAGAGCAGCTTTCATATCTGATGGATCGTGACCTAACTCTTTATTAATGTCTATAAGTCTTCCCTTGTAATATTTGAATGTGTCTATCTTGTTAAACGTAGGACATGGTGAGAGAACATTTACAAATGAGAAACCTTTGTGTTCAACTGCCGCCTGAATCGTGTCTGCCAAGTGTTTTGGATTACCTGAATAAGACTGTGCGACAAATGTTGCTCCTGAAGCGATAGCAAATTTAATCGTATTGAAAGGGTCCTCTATATTTCCGTAAGGGTTTAAAGAACCTTTGTACCCATGCCTTGAGGTTGGAGATGTTTGATTTTTTGTTAAAGCATACATTCTGTTGTCCATAACAACCAATGTTATATTAAAGTTTTTTCTTGCTGTGTGAGGGAAGTGCTCCATTCCTATTGAGAATATATCACCATCTCCCGCCGTTACTATGGTTGGTGTTTCTGGTTTTGCGAGTCTAACTCCAACAGCTGCAGGAAGAGCTCTACCATGAGCCGTATGGATCCCAAAAGCATTCATCCATAACGGCAGTCTTGAAGAACATCCGATTCCAGATGTCATTGTAATGGCTGTAGGATCAAATTTTTCCTCGGAGAAAGCTTTAGTTAATGCTGTCACAACTCCAAAATCTCCACATCCAGGACACCATGTTGGTTCTATATCACTCCTATACTCCTTAGGTGGGAGCTTCTCTTCTAATTTGATATATTCCATCATTAAATCCTCCTTTTTAAGATATTTATGTTAAGCATTTGTTTTCTGTCCTACTAATTCTAAAATTTTTTCTTCTATCTCGGCTGGTATGAAAGGCTCGCCTCTGTATATGTTGTACTGCACAATCTTTTCCTGAGGAACGTTTGTGAACATTTTAATAAATCTTGCAAAATGACCAAGATATGAAGCCTCTGGTACAAGTATCTGATCCGCCATTGATGCAAGTTTTTCAAGTGCATTTTTTGGAACAGGATAGAGTAGTTTTGGATATAAAGCCGCTATTTTATAGCCCTTTTCCCTAAGTCTTTTTACGGCTTCCTGCGTAATAGATGCTGTTAACCCCCATGCTACAACGGCTATATCGGCTTTTTCTCCTTCCTGTAGATCTCCCAAGTCCCATTCTAAAAGGTGCTGATTTTCCTGTTCTATGTTCGCTATTTTTCTAAATCTTTTATCCATCATTATAGTTCTTTCTTTTGGAGTTGTTCTCGGTCTGGAGTTTTCAGCGTGTTCAAGTCCTGTGGCTGTATAAGGTTTAGGTGACACTGTTGGAACGAATACAGGTGAAATTCCATTTTCAGTAATCGCATATCTGAAAAGATTATCTAACTCCTCAGGTTTGACTTCTTCTTTTCTTACGACAGGTCTTTCTATTAGATTTTCTTTAATTTTCTTTATATCAGGAGTTGGTATAGCTTCAGCTCTAAGGGAAAGAGAACCATCAGTAAGCATTATAACTGGAAGTTGATACTTCTCAGAAAGATTGAAGGCTTCTATAGTCAGGTAGAAATTTTCCTCAACATTTTTAGGTGCTATTACCACTCTCTGGTCATCACCGTGTCCACCTAAAGCAGCTGCGAAAAGATCAGCCTGTTCATGTTTTGTTGGCATTCCTGTAGATGGTCCCGCCCTTTGTACGTCAACAACAACAACTGGTAATTCTGTCATAGACGCAAGGTCTATTAATTCCTGCATCAGTGATAGTCCAGGTCCGGAAGTTGCAGTCATTGATTTTGCTCCTGCAAAAGACGAGCCAATAATAGCTGCCATTGATGAAATCTCATCTTCAGACTGATATACAAATCCACCTGTTTTTAGTATTATTGGAGAAAGGTAGTTTCCTACGGTTGTAGCGGGTGTTATTGGATAGGCTGCAAATACTTGTACTCCAGCTGCAGCTGCTCCAAGTGCTATAGCCTCATTTCCTTCAAGGATTATAACATCCTTTTTAGGAAGTGGTCCTGGAACTTTGTAAGGATCTATCTTTTTGATATTTTCTTTAACATAGTTAACTCCTGCTTCTACAGCTTTAAAGTTAAGATTAACTACATCTTCACCTTTTTTGGAGAATTTTTTTGTTATCTCTTCTTTTAGGACTTCTATTGGAAAACCGAAAAGTTCAAATGTTGCTGCCATAGCAACAACGTTTTTAGTGATATACGCACCAACGTCTTCCTTGGCTATTTTTGACATGGGTACGGCATAAACGAAAACGCCTTTTGCTTCAAGTTCTTCAATATCTGGTTCAAAATCACCACCTTCTGGACCGTCCCATATGAGAACTGTTCCCTTTTTAAGCAGTGGTTTGTTTACCTCATAGGCTTCACCATTAAAAGCGACGAGAATATTAAAACCGTCTCCCTGTGATAGTATCTTTTCATCAGACATTCTAACCTGTGAAAGTGCATATCCTCCTTTTATTTCAGCAGGGAAAGATTTGAATGTCACAACCTCATAACCTAAATTTGATGCGGCTCTCATGGTGAAGTCACCTGCAGATATAACCCCTTCACCACCTTCACCGGCATACTTAATTGTTAAATCGAACGCCATAGCGGAATCCTCCTTATTTATTTTGAGTCTTATTTAGTTCCTAAAATATAACACTGTTTGATTTATAAAATCAAGTTTTTATAACGCTGTTTGATTTTTATCTCCCAAGAACCTCTGCAACAACGTCACCTATTGTTGATATGTTTTTTACTGTCGTTACTCCAGCTGATTCAAGAGCTCTGTATTTTTCTTCCGCAGTCCCTTTTCCTCCTGCAATTATAGCTCCTGCATGACCCATTCTTTTTCCTGGAGGCGCTGTAACTCCAGCTATGTATGCAATAACAGGTTTGTTGACATGCTCTTTTATAAATTCGGCTGCTTCTTCTTCAGCAGTTCCTCCTATTTCTCCTATCATAACTATAGCTTCCGTTTCTGGATCTTCTTGGAACCATTTAAGAACATCTGAGAATACTGTTCCCGGTACGGGATCACCACCTATTCCTATTACCGTTGACTGCCCTATTCCCTTATTTGAGAGTTGAAATGCTGCTTCATAGGTTAGAGTTCCAGATCTTGACACTATGCCTACATTTCCCTTTTTGAATATATGTCCGGGCATAATTCCTATTTTTGCTTCTTCTGGAGTTATAACGCCTGGGCAGTTTGGACCTATTAAAACAGTATCAGGATAGTAAGTTTTTATATAGTTTTTAACAGGTATCATATCATTAACAGGAATTCCTTCTGTTATACATATAACAGTTTTTATTCCTGCATCTACAGCTTCCAGAATGGCATCTGCCGCAAATGGAGGAGGGACAAATATAAGGGAACAGTCTGCACCTGTGTTGTTAACAGCTTCCTTCACTGAATCAAAAACAGGTATTCCTTCTACTTCCTGTCCGCCTTTTCCTGGTGTAACTCCGCCGACTATCTTAGTACCGTAAGCTTTACATTGGGTAGCGTGAAATGAACCTTCTCTTCCTGTTATTCCCTGTACTATAACTTTTGTATTTTTATCAACAAGTACGCTCATCTTCTTCCTCCTTGTATTTCTTTGTATTATGCTTTACTTGCTAATTCTACAGCCTTTTTGGCACCTTCCCACATCGTATCGGCAGGAATAAGATCTAAACCTGATTCTGAAAGCATTTTTTTACCAAGTTCCACATTTGTACCTTCCATCCTGACAATAATAGGAACGTGGGGATTTACCTCTTTTGATGCCTGTATTATTCCTTCAGCAAGTCTGTCACATCTGAGTATCCCACCAAATATATTTATAAATATTGCTTTTACATTTGGATCTGAAAGGATAATTTTAAAAGCGTTTGCTATCTGTTCAGCATTTGCTGATCCACCAACATCAAGGAAATTTGCTGGCTCTCCACCGGCGAGTTTAATTGTATCCATAGTAGCCATAGCAAGTCCTGCACCGTTAACCATACATGCTATATTTCCATCTAACTTTATGTAGTTAAGATTATACTGCTTTGCTTTTACCTCAAGTTCAGATTCCTGTGTAGGATCCTCCATCTCCATAATGTCTGGATGTCTAAACAGGGCATTATCATCAAAATCAACTTTTGCATCAAGAATGACAATATTACCTTCTTTTGTAAGAACAAGAGGATTTATCTCCACCATAGATGCATCTTCTTTCATATAAAGGTCGTAAAGTTTCACGAATATTCCTGCAGCTTTGTTGAGAAGATTTTTTGGGAGACCAAGTTTTAATGCTATCTCTCTTGCCTGATACGGTCTTAATCCTAAGAAAGGATCTATAACCTCTGTTATAATTGCTTCAGGATTTTCAGCAGCAACTTCCTCTATCTCCATACCACCTTCTGAAGAGGCCATTATGATAAGTTTTGATTTGCTTCTATCTAAGGTAATAGCCACATAAAATTCTTTGTCTATGTTTGTTCCTTCTTCTATATAAATTCTGCTAACAGGAAGTCCTTCAGGACCTGTCTGGAACGTAACAAGTGTTTTTCCAAGAAGTTCTGCCGCATATTTTTGAACTTCATCAAGATTGTTCGCAAGCTTGACGCCACCAGCTTTACCTCTACCACCAGCATGTATCTGGGCTTTTACAACTACTGGGAATTTTCCTAATTGTTGCGCTGCTTCTACCGCTTCTTCTACTGTAAATGCAGGATAACCGTTAGGAACAGGAAGCCCATACTTTGCAAATATCTCTTTAGCCTGATGTTCGTGTACTTTCATCTGAATGCCTCCTATTTATTTTCTTATTCTTTTTAGACTTTTAGCTTTCTAAACTTTTTTTGTCCCTCCTCAAATACATCTCCTCCGTAAATATCGTTTGCAACAATTACAGGGAAGTTTTCAAAGTAAAGTTTTCTTACAGCTTCAGGTCCAAGATCTTCATAAGCTATTGTCTCTACGCTTTTAATATGTTTGGATAAAAGTGCCGCTGTTCCTCCGTATGCTGCAAAATAAACGGCCTTATATCTTTTTAAAGCTTCCTTAACCTCCTCTCCTCTCCATCCTTTTCCTATTGTTCCTTTTAAGCCCAACTCGAGGAGTTTTGGTGTGTATTTGTCCATTCTGTAAGCTGTAGTTGGACCAGCGGAGCCGATTACCTGTCCCGGTCTTGGAGGTGTAGGTCCTACATAGTATATAATCTGTCCTTTAATATCAAAAGGAAGTTTACCTGTTTTTTCATACTCTTCTATCATTCTTTTATGTGCTGCATCTCTTGCCGTATAAACATATCCTGATATAAGAACCCTATCTCCGGCTCTCAAATTTTCAATTATATCTTCTGTCAAAGGTGTTTTAATCTTTTTTGTCTCGGACATTGCATACCCCTTATATTTCAATCTCTTTATGCCTTGCAGCATGACATTGGATGTTAACGGCTACAGGTAGAGAAGCTATATGAACTGGCGCAACTTCAATTTTTACATCTACAGCTGTTGTAGTTCCTCCAAACCCAAGTGGACCTACTCCAAGTTGATTGGCAAGCTCGAGAAGTTCTTTTTCAAATGCGGCTATTTTTGGATCTGGATGCCTCTCGCCAATGTGTCTGAAAAGGGCTTTTTTTGCAAGAACGGCTGAGTAGTCGAATGTACCTCCTATACCTACACCAACTGTAAAAGGTGGACAGGCGTTTGGACCTGCATTTGCTATACATTTAAGAACAAAATTTTTTATCCCTTCAATACCATCAGCAGGCCTTAACATTGTCTGTTTACTCTGATTTTCAGAACCTCCTCCTTTGGCTGCAAATTTTATTTTTATTTTATTTCCCGGAACAATATCAAAATAAATTAATGCTGGTGTATTGTCTCCTGTATTTTTCCTCTCAAAAATGGGATCAAAGGCAAGGGAAGCTCTTAGGTATCCTTCCTTTGTTGCTTTTCTTACTCCTTCGTTTACTGCATCCTTTATATTTCCACCTGTTATATGAACTTCCTGTCCTACTTCAATGAAAAAAACAGGATATCCTGTATCCTGACAGTAAGCAACTTTCTCTTTTGATGCAACCTCTGCATTTTTCAGTATCTCATTAAGAATTTCCTTTCCTATAGGAGATTCTTCTTTTTCAACAGATCTTTTTATAGATTGTATAAAGTCTTCCGGAATATTGTATTCAGTATCCATCACAAGATCTTTAACCGCTTCAGTTATTAAAGAAGCCTGTATCTCTCTCATTACTAACCTCTTAAATAAGTCCAAGTTCTTTTATTCTTTCAATTCCTGATTTTACTGAGTTTACAGAAGATCTCCAAAGATCCTTTTCTTCCTGCGTAAAATCAAGCTTAAGTATTTCCTCAACGCCATGAGCTCCAAGTTTTACTGGAATACCAATGCAGACGTCATCTGCATCATAAAATCTGGCAACTTCTCCTTCTAAATATACTGAGCATGGGAGAATCTCTTTTTTATCATTTATGATCGCTTCAACCATCTCAACAACAGAAGCGCCGGGAGCATGATATGCTGAAGTTCCCATAAGACCAACAATTTCTCCACCGCCAAACTTTGTTCTCTCAACTATTTCTTTTAACCTGTCTTCAGGTAAAAGTTTTGTTAGTGGTTCACCTCCTACATTAGATACAGAAAGCAGGGGAACCATATCATCTCCATGACTTCCCAGAACGTAAGCGTTTATATTTTTAACAGAAACTTTAAGTTCCATAGATAAGAATGCTTTAAATCTTGCTGTATCAAGGACACCTGCCATTCCCATTACTCTATTTGAAGGAAACCCGGTAAGTTTTAATGCTGCATAAGTCAAAACATCTACAGGATTTGAAACAACTATAACAATAGCTTCTGGTGCAAATTGAGCTATTCTCTCTGATATAATTCTTATTATCCCAACATTTTTTGATAGAAGATCATCTCTGCTCATTCCGGGTCTTCTTGGAAACCCTGCTGTAACAACGACAATATCAGAACCAGTAAGTGCTTCATAACCCTCTCCCTCAGCCGTTACCGTATATCCGTCAACCTCAACATCGCATCCTATCGCTGCCGCCATCTGTTTTATATCAAGAGCTTTTCCTTTCACTATCTCATAAACCTTATCTTCAGTCTGTCTGGCAAGATCAAACATCCTTACGTTTGCTATCTCTTTTATGGCTATTAAGTTTGCGACATGCTCTCCCACATTGCCGGCTCCCACTACCGATACTACTGGTCTTTTATACTCTCCCATTGGCGGCCTCCATATTTTGATAGTTTAAATTAGTCTAAACTTTATAAAAAGTTTTGTCAAACAGCGTTTGATTTAGTTAAAAGGGTAGATTGAATATTAAATGAGTCTTATAATTATTAACAATTAAATCTGACGGAGGTATTAAAATGGCTTACGTTAAATTACCTGAACTTGAGGAGATGGATCCTGAAATCCAAAAACTTGCAAAGGAGATCCTTAAGAAAACTGGAAAGCTTGGAGAGATATTCAGATTACTGGCAATAAGGAAAGATATATACTTTATGACAGATAACTGTGTAAAAACTCTTCTTCTAAAGGAAACAGAACTTCCATATTCAACAAAGGAGAGAATAGCTCTTCTTATATCTAAGGAAAATAACTGCCCTATGTGTGTTGATGTTCATAAAAATATAGCAAGAATGCTCGGTATGTCCGAAGAACAGATAGAGGAGACGCTGAAAGGTGTGGATTATATAAATGCTCCAGAGGAAGAAAAGGAACTTTTGAGATTTTGTATAAGAGCATCAAGAAAAGATAATTATAAAATAACAAAAGAAGAAATAGATAATATTATGTCTCTTGGATATTCTGTAACACAGTTGGTTGAGGCTATAACAATAACTGCTTACTTTAATTATATAAATACCCTTTCCAATGTTTTCGGACTTGGTAAGTAAGAAGGTTTTTGATGAGGATTTTAGAACTTTTTAAGAAAAAATTAAGTTTTGATATAAGAATTTACAGATCAAAGATAGAAAATATAGATAAGGAGCTTACCATTTTAATATCTAAGAGAAATGAGCTTTATGACAGATACACAAGACTAAAGGAAGAGTCTTTTAAAGATGTCAGCAGTCTTCATTATAAAGTTGAATATCTAAAGAGTCTTGAAAAAGAGATATCTCTTATTGATGAGAAAATAGATCTTCTTGAGATGAAAAAGGAGGCTGTTAAGCTTCAAGTCAAACTAAAAAATGCCGAGAAAAAAAGCGTAGAGAAATATATTAAAAATATAAACAGAGATGCTCTTAAAAAGGAACTTAAGAAGGAGATACAGATTGCTGAGACTTCTTTTAATAATAGGCGTTAGCCTTTCTTTAATATTTACATCCTACTCTGCTGACAATCAAAAAGCTGAGAAGATAGAGATAAAAAAGGAGATAGATAGATTAATAAAACTGAGGGAAGAGATAAAAAAACTTATTGAAGAGAAGAAAAAAATACTCAGGCAGATAGAGGAGAAGGAAAAATCTCTTGAAGATAAGGAAAAAAGTATAAAAAATCTTCTGAAAAAGGCGGAAAAAGAAAGATACAAAAAACTTGCGAAAGTCTTTGAAAAAATGGATCCTGAGATGGCAGGAGAAAAAATCTCAAAAATGACAGATCCTGTTAAAGCAGCTTACATAATCTATAATATGAAAGAAAGACTTGCAGGGGAAGTTATGAATTACGTTGATCCAGAAATGGTTGATAAAATAACAAAAATACTCACAGATCTCAGAAAAAATCAAAGATAAGAATTATATATATATTGAAAATTTGTGAATAAAAATCCATAATAAGTATTTGAAACTAATAACGATTATTTATTTGGAGCTATTTTGTTAAAATGGATGAAAACTTAGAAATAAAACTTGCAAAAAGTATATTTGCAGAAGGTTTTGATCAACTCTGTTCAGTTATACTTAAAAATCCTTATCAACAAAAATACTTTGATAGATCAGAAGTAGAAAAATTAAAAAAGATCCAGATGGATGCGTTTATATCAGGTATTGAGGATGATATAAATAATGTAAAAAGAAAAGGATTTATACTCGGTAAAATGCATTTTTCCATGTCTATTCCTTTTAGTGCTACACTAAGTAATCTCGAAAGGATGGAATATCTCCTTTCCGGCTTTATTAAAAAAAAATTTATTGATTTCAGTCTTAATCCTGATAAGACTTTAAAAAAGATTGAAAGAGTCTATTTGCTTTTAAGAAATTCAGTTGCCTACGGGTACCTGTACTCTTTTCTTCAGATAGATAAGGTTGTTATTCGTGAAAAGCTTAGAACTGTTAAATATTCCGAAGAAGAACTTAGATTCTATGTAAAAGAGCATCTTGTATGGTTGAATAAAATTATAGAGGATATTAAGAAATTAAGAAAAGAAAGCAGTGTTGAACTTGATGTAAATAAATGTAAATTTTCCCGTTTGCTTGAGGATGAGACAGTATTAAATATTAGCAGAAAGAAGTTCAATATTCTTAAAGATATTCATGAAAAGATTCATAAAACTGCTATTGATATATACTACAGTATTGATGAAAGAAATTTTACAAACCTTCTTTATGATTATATAAATCTTCAGAAGCTTTCTGCACAGTTTTTATCCCTTTTGACAGTAAAAATAGCTGTCAGGAGTGTTGAAGACGCTAATATTGATCCTCTGACAGGTGTTTTGAACAGAAGACCTATGGAGTTTATACTCAACAATCAGTACCAGATATCAAAAATATCCAGCAGACCAGTTTCAATAGCTTTACTGGATATTGATGACTTTAAAAAGATAAACGACAGTTATGGACATCTTCTCGGTGATTGTGTAATAAAACAGGTTGCAGGTATTCTTCAGAGAAGTTTGAGAAAATCTGATCTTATATTTAGATTTGGAGGGGAAGAGTTTTTAATTTTTATGCCTTTTACTGAGAAAAAAGATGCATATAAAGTTATGGAAAAACTGAGAAAAAAGATAGAAGAGAGAGAACTTATATGTGGTAAGAATACTATTAGGGTTACAGTCAGCGTGGGGGTTGAAGGTGCAACTTTACATCCAAATGAGACTGTAAATGATATTATAGAGAGAGCCGATAAAAAAATGCTAAGAGCAAAAAGAACAGGTAAAAATAAGGTTGTTATCTAACTACTCCTCTATATAAACATACTCGCTTTTGTACCATCCCCATACTGTTGGAAATACGTTTTTTAGTTTATTTCTAACTGCAAGTAGTTCTTCAGGAGCAGCTATAAATATCATGGGCTGTTGGATACCTATTATTCTGAAAGCCTCCATGTACAGCATGTCTCTTTTTTTAGAATCAAGCTCTACGGCAGCCTTATTAAAAAGTTTGTCAATCTCTGCTTCCCAATCTGTAGCAGGCTTTTTTTGGTTTGGATACCACATATGCAGATGTCCTGAAGAGAGCCATACATTCTGGCCAAAATATGGATCCATACTTCCTGTAAGTCCTATAATGACAGCCTCCCAGTCGTAATTTGACATAAGTCTCGTAACAAGATTATTAAAATCTATTGCCTGAAAATTTACCTCTATTCCTATTCTTTTTAAATCATCCTTAAGTATATTTCCTATTATCTCTCTTTCCTTATTTCCAGAATTTGTTATTAATGTAAATTTTAGTTTGTGACCTTCTTCATCGTATAGATAGCCGTCACTTCCTTCTTTGAATCCAATAGACAGGAGCATCTCTTTTGCCTTTTTAAGATTGAACTGATATTTTGGATAAAAATTTTCATCAAAGAGCCTTCTGTTTGCAGGTGTTACTGCTGTATATATAGGATAGGCAAGACCATTATAAGCGATATTTATAATTCCCTGTCTGTCAACAGCGAAAGAGATCGCCTGTCTGAAAATTTTATTTTTGAACCATCTGAGTTTATATTTTGGTATGGGAGCGTTTGGATTTTGATTAAATACAAGAAATAATGTTGACGGTGTTGCACCAAGATTATAAACTGTAAAATCTTTTTCTTTCGCTTTAGGCAGTAATTCGGGAAGATCGGCAGGTCTTACACCGTAATAATCTATTTCACCTGAAAGAAATTTTATAAGTCTTACGTCAGGATCTCCTATGATCTGTGCTTTTATTTTATTTATATACGGTATTTTCTGACCTTTTTTATCTTGCTCGTAATAGTAAGGATTTTTCTCATAGACGGCATACTGCCCAACAACATACTCAATAAGTCTGTAAGGACCGGTTCCTATTAATTTATCAGGTTGCGTGTTTATTCCCCAGGCTGATGTAAAGGTTCCATTGTCTATATATTTTTTTAGTATGTGTTTGGGAAGTATAGGCTGTCCTACAGCTTGTAAGAAAGGTGCGAAAGGTTTTGGTATTACAAACTCAACTGTGTAATCATCTATCTTTCTAACTTTAAATTTTTTTCCTTCTATTATGAGCATATCTTTTGCAGATGAAGGTATATCAGGGTTGTAGTAGATTTCATTATATGTAAAAACAACATCATCTGCGGTAACAGGTTTCCCATCAAACCATTTCGCATTTTTTCTAATGTAAAATCTCCACACCTTGCCTGAATCATCCCTCTCCCACTTTTCCGCAAGATCAGGTTCCGGTAAAAGTGTTTTAAGATCGGTTTTTGTCAGACCGTTAAAAAGAACTCCTATAACGGCTGTTGATGATGTTTCCTGTGCCATAACCGGATTGAATGTTTTTGCGTCACCTGAGAGAGCTCTCTTCAGAGTTCCACCTTCTTTTCCTATTTTAAGATGGAAGTTTTCAGGATTAACCCTTTCTATTTTATATATCTTTTCTTCTCCGGAAGGTTTTATTAAATATATTGGTAGGAAAAGGACTATAATAATTAAAAAAGCCTTTAATGATGTGATAATAATATCTCTCATCATGTCCTTTCAGTTATTTTTTTAATTTCTTCTTCACTCAGTTTTTTTGCTTCTTCAATAAGAAAAACAGGAATATCATCTATAATAGGATACTCGAGTTTACACTCTTTACATATAAATGATACTTCAGTGTATATAAGATCTTTTTTGCATACAGGACATGCTAAAATCTGAAGTATTTCTTCAGGTATCATAATTTCCTCCATACCAATATTAGTTATATAATTCTATAATAAATAAAATTCAGGAGGTTGATTAATGGATCCCTCAACCTTATTTCCTGCAATAATAATTGGTATGGTAATACTTGCTGTCATAATATTTGGAGTAATACTATATCTGGATAAAGGGTAAGATGCACCAGATCTTAAAAAAATTCTATGCTGTAACAGATAGGAAGCAGTTTAAGTACGATTTTGAAACCCAGATAAAAAAGATGCTTGATTCTGGCATCAGATTTTTCCAGCTGAGAGAAAAGGATCTTTCGAGTTTTGAGCTGTTCAGGTATGCAAAGCTTATGGAAAAGCTCCTGAAAGGATATGATGCTTTTTTTACTGTGAATGAGAGGGTTGATATAGCTGTTATGACAGGTGCTGTCGGTGTACATCTTCCTGAGAATAGTTTTCCTATTAGTGTTGTTAAACAAAAATTTCCTGATCTTATAGTAGGAAAATCCTGTCATTCTTTAGATTCTGCTGTTGAGGCTGAGAAAGAAGGAGCTGATTATATATTCTTTTCGCCTGTTTTTGAATCACCGGGAAAGGGTAAACCTGTTGGTTTGGATAAATTGAGAGAGGTTGTTGAAAATATAAATATACCTGTTTACGCTCTTGGTGGTATAACAGAGGATAAAATTCCTGATGTTTTAGATACAGGTGCTTATGGTGTGGCTGGCATAAGACTTTTTATTAAATAGTTATCTAAACCTTTTTAAAAAGTTGTCAACTGTATCATGATAAAGGGCTGATAAAATCTGATAGGAATCCCTATCTGCTGAGAGAACTCTGCCTCCAATCTCGTCTTTTTCTATCCATCTGACCTCAAATTTTATCTTGAGTTTATGACCCGTTATTGTAAGAATATCACCTTTATTAACTATAAGTTTTATATAATCGGGAACAACAATTCCGATACCCGTAATCATTTTATATGATTGCGGATTAAGGGAAACGTCCTTTATGTGAACTCTTGAAGAAATTAGTTGAAACTTTTTATTTAAAACAAATTTATTCTTTGAGGATCTATGTATATTTAATCTAAAATATGCTCTTTTATCCTTACCTTTGAAAATAAAATTCGCTTTTATTGATTTTTGTGATTTCCTTATATTTTTAAATTCGAATATAATCACATCTTTGCCTTTTTTTAGGAAAAGTTTAATGTTTTTTTGATAGAGAAGTAGGTTTTCCATCTCAGGGGGAGATACCTTCTCAATTTCAATAGTGTTATTTTTCACTTTACCTAATTTAAAACTGAAATAGACTGGAAGACTTCCGTATTCAGTTTCTAAATCAATGGCAGCATGATAAGTAAGATAAGATTTAAAATAATGATACTCAGACATAATGTTTTCTCCCCTTTTTATATCTGTTATTTTTATAAATTAATAGTTAAAATATGTATAGTCAACTTCAGGAGGTTCAGAGTGAAAAAAGGTAAAATCATCATACTCGGTAGCGGTCCAAACAGAATAGGACAGGGGATAGAGTTTGATTATGCATGTGTCCACTGTGTCTGGGCTTTAAAAGAGGAAGGATACGAAGCTATAATGGTTAACTGTAATCCTGAAACAGTTTCAACTGATTATGATACTTCTGATAAATTGTTTTTTGAACCTATAGTGTATGAGGATGTTATAAATATTGTAGAAAGTGAAAAGCCTATTGGAGTTGTTGTTCAGTTTGGAGGACAGACACCTTTAAAGCTTGCCGTTCCCCTTCAGAATGCCGGTATTAATATTCTTGGAACATCTCCTGACAGTATAGATATAGCCGAAGATAGAGAAAGGTTCAGAAATCTGGTTATAAATCTCGGACTTAAACAGCCTGAGAGCGGTATAGCAAGATCAAAGGAAGAAGCGATTATAATATCTGAAAAAATAGGATATCCTGTACTTGTTAGACCCTCATATGTACTTGGTGGAAGGGCTATGAGGCTTGTATATGATACGCCAGAACTGCTTAACTATATAGAAGAGGCTGTTTATGTTACAGAGGATAAACCGCTTTTAATAGATAGATTTCTTGAAGATGCCATTGAACTTGATGTAGATGCTGTTTCTGACGGTGAGGATGTTCTTGTTGGCGCTATCATGGAACATATAGAAGAGGCGGGGATACACTCAGGAGATAGTGCAACATGTATTCCTCCTTATACACTACCAGAAGAAGTAATGTATGAGGTAAAAAGGCAGACAAAATTGCTGGCAAAGGCTCTAAAAGTTAAAGGACTTATGAATGTCCAGTTTGCTGTCAAAGATAATCAGATATACATAATAGAGGTAAACCCAAGGGCATCAAGAACAGTTCCATTTGTAAGTAAAGCTGTAGGTTATCCTCTTGCAAAGATAGCATCAAAGATAATTGTTGGTAAAAAACTCAGGGATATTGTTCCTGAAGTTTTTGGGATGGAAGAGGTTCATCCTGCAACAGATTTTCAATCTAAAGATTTTAAAAGATACTCTATAAAAGAGGTTGTTTTTCCATGGAATAGGTTTCCTGAGGTGGATCCACTATTAGGACCAGAGATGAAATCAACAGGCGAGGTTATGGGAATAGATGAAGATTTTGGGATTGCATATTTTAAAGCACAGGCTGCTACAGGTTCTATTCTTCCTTCTGAAGGAAATATATTTTTGTCAGTAGCAGACAGAGATAAGCCTCAGATAATTGATCTTGCAAGAGGACTCGTAAACTTTGGTTTTAATATATTCGCAACAAAGGGCACTCACACATTTCTAAAAGAACATGGTATTGATTCTTTTCTTGTAAATAAGCTTTCAGAAGAAAGACCTAATATAGTTGACAGGATCAGAAATGGTGAGATAAAGATGATAATAAATACTCCCTCAGGAAAAAGGGAAAGATCGGATGCTTACTATATAAGAAGGGCTGCAGTTGAACACAAAATTCCTTACTTTACTACAATTAGGGCAGCTTATGCTTCTTTACAGGCTATAAAATCTTTTAAAGACAAGAATTTGAATGTAAAACCATTACAGGAGATGTTTTAGGGGTGGTGTCATGATAAGATTTGATGAGGCAATTGAGATCATAATTGATAATACGAAGATTCTCTCAAAGGAAAAAGTATTTCTGTCCGATGCTTTAGGAAGAGTACTTGCTGAAGATATATATGCAGATAGAGATAATCCACCGGCTGACAACAGTGGTATGGATGGTTTTGCGGTTAGATATGAAGATATAAAAGGAGCTTCAGAAGACAGTCCTGCTGTCCTTAAAATAGTTGCAGAATCAAAAGCAGGAGGAGAACTTGTAAAAGTTGAGAAAGGAACAGCTGCTTATATATATACAGGTGGTCTAATACCTGAAGGTGCAGATACAGTCGTCCAGAAAGAGCTTACAAAAGTTGAGGATGAAAAGGTTTTTATATTTCAGGAGATTCCTAAGGGTTCTAATATAAGATCACAGGGTGATGATTATAGGAAAGGAGACCTTCTTATTAGATCCGGCAGGAAGATCACCCCTGCGGAGCTTGGAATATTATCATCTGTCAATAAACCAACAGTTTACGTTTATAAGCAACCTGTTGTAGGGATTATTACAACAGGTGATGAGATAATAGATCTTGGAGAACCATTAACTAAACTTTCACAGATAAGAACATCAAATACTTACTCCCTTTATGGTCAGATAAAAAGAATGGGGGGTCAGCCTGTTATACTTGGTTTTGCAAAGGATAATCCTGAGGATATTAGACAAAAACTTTCCTATGCTGAAAACTGTGATATTCTTCTGACAACAGGTGGTATATCTGTTGGAGATTATGACCTGGTTAAAGATTTTGTGACAGATATATTGGGAGTTAAGATCTTGTTCTGGAAAGTTGCACAGAAACCCGGGAAACCGGTTGCTTTTGGTGTTTGGGGTAAGAATAAAGAAAAACTGTTCTTTGGTATTCCTGGAAATCCTGTTGCAGCTATGACCGTCGTTGAGACAATGGTAAAACCTGCTGTAAGGAAAATGAGAGGCGAAAGCCTATTGTTTGACCCTGTTGTAAAAGCAAAACTTTTAGGAGGATATAAAAGAAAAAAAGCTGAAAGACTTGAGTTTTTGAAAGTATCTCTTGAGCTTACAGATCAAGGTTTTGTTGCAAAAGCTTATAAAAAACAAGGATCAAATATACTAACAAGTATGCTTTATGCTGATGGTTTTGGTCTTATTGATATCGGTGTGAAAGAGATAAAAGATGGGGAAACTGTAGATGTAATCATTTTCGATACAGATTTTATGAGGAAAAGATGATAAATTATCCTTCCTTTTTAAAAAATGTAAGACCTTATGAGCCGGGCAAACCTGTAGAAGAGGTTAAAAGGGAGCTTGGGCTTAAAGAAGTTGTAAAATTAGCATCAAATGAAAATCCTTTTGGATGTTCTCTTTTTGTTAAAAGGATTATAGAAAGAGAAGCCGTAAATATAAATTACTATCCTGATGGTGGTGCTTACTACTTAAGAAAAGCTTTGTCAGATTTTTACAGTATTGATCCTGATCAGATAGTTTTTGGAAATGGATCAAATGATGTTCTTGATATGATTGCAAGGGCATTTCTTTCTGATGGTTCCGAAGCTCTGGCTTTTGAAGGTAGTTTTGTGGTTTATAAGCTTGTTACATTAATATCTGGTGGAAAGTTTAGAGAGGTTCCTATAGAGTGTGACTTTAAAAGGAACTTAATGACTCTTATTGATAATATATCAGATAAAACAAAAGTAATATTTATAGACAACCCCTGTAATCCTACTGGTTTTGCAAACAAAAAGGAAGATTTTGAAACCTTTTTAAGGGATCTACCTGATGGCATTCTTCTTGTTTTGGATGAAGCTTATTTTGAGTATGCAAGAGAACATGGTGTTCCGGATGGTATAAACTATATAAGAAGAATTAATCCTGAAATTCCCGAAAAAGATATAATCGTTCTGAGAACGTTCTCAAAAGTTTACGGTCTTGCAGGTTTAAGAATAGGTTATGGAATATCTAAAAAAGAGATCATTCAGATTCTGGAAAAAGTTAGACAGCCTTTTAATACAAATCATCTTGCACAGGCTGCCGCATTGGAAGCGCTCAAAGATCAGGAATTTGTGCAGTTTTCTGTTGAGATGAATGAAAAAGGTAAAATTCAGATTTATGAAGGTCTTGAATCTTTAAAGATTCATTTTGTTCCGTCCTGGGGAAATTTTGTTATGTTTAAAGTTGAAGATAGCTCCAAGGTTTACAGAGAGCTTTTAAAAGAAGGTGTTGTTATTAGACCAGCTTTTGGTTTTGATAATTATCTTAGGGTTTCTGTAGGGAGAGAGGAAGAAAACCTTAAGTTCTTAAACGTTCTTAAAAAGATCATCTCAAGATGTTAGGAGATGGTTTTCCAAAATAAAACCCTTGTGAAAGATCAACATCAAGTTCTTTAACGACCTGAAAAACTGTTTCAGAATGAACATGTTCTGCAACTGTTTTCTTACCCAACTTTTTAGCAAATCCTACAATAGTTTCTACTATAATCTGGGAGTTTATATTCCTATCTATATCTTTTATAAGGGAAGAGTCTAACTTTATGTAGTCAACATCAAGTTTCAATATAAACTCAAAATTTGAATATCCACTTCCAAAATCATCTACTGCTATCTCTGCTCCAAGATTTTTTACTTCCTTTATAAAACGAGTTACTGTACTGTAGTTTTTTATACTTTCAGACTCAAGAATCTCAAATATAATATCATTCCGGCATTCCTTTAGAAATTTTACAATCCTTTTATAAATATCCTTATTTTCAATATCCCTTACAGATATATTTATACTGAATTTGTGAGGGAGATCCTTTATTTTATTAAAAATTGTGTCAATAATTCTTAGAGTTATTTCAGGATATATAGGACTTTTCTTGGCTATTTCTAAAAATGTTTGCGGGAAAATATCGCTACCGGCATTGTCTTTAAGCCTTACAAGTGTTTCATAACTTTCTATGAGTCCTGTTTTATTATTGAAAACAGGCTGAAAATGTACCGCAACCATATTTTTCTTTAGGGCTTCTTTTATCTTTTTCATAACTGTTATATTGTGTATATACTGTTTTTCAATTCCAAGATTCTCAGAGTACAGCTGAACTCTTTTTTTATGCTGCTTTGCGTATTTTAGTGCCATATCGGCTCTGCTTATAAGTCTTTCCTTACCTGACGCATATCCAGCGGTCAGGTATATATGTATTTCTGTCTCCCTGCATATAAATATGTCCTCATTTATATACTCTATGATACTGTTAACTTTTAATGAGAACTGGTCTAAACTTACATCTTTATCTGATAAAAGAGCAAACTCGTCACCTGGAAGTTTATATACGCGGTACAGATCTCTATCTATGAGAGATTTTATCTTCCTGCCGACCTGTATTAACAGTTCATCACCTATTTCCTGTCCGTAAAAATCGTTTATCTCTTTAAAACTATTTATATTAAAAATAGCCAGCTTAGGTTCTGATGAGTTATTTATATCATTAATGAGTTTTAATCTGTTTGGAAGATCTGTTAATGAATCTGTAAAAAGTTGCTTTTCAAGTTTTTTGTTAAGCTTTTCAAGCTCTTTTTCCCTTTTTATTATCTCAGTTAAGTCCCTTTTTATACCTACATAGTATATTATTTTGCCGTCTTTATTTTTAACGGGAAATACTGAAAGGTCAATGTTTAAAATAGTTCCGTCTTTTCTTTTGAGATCAATTATGCCTCTAAACTTTCCATTTTCATTTACATTCTTAATTATATAGCTTAATTTTTCTTTTCCAATTGATACAGCGGGTGTTTTTCCAATAATTTCCTCATCTGAATATCCTGTAAGATATTTGTGTGATCTGTTTTGAATAACATATCTTCCTTCGCTGTCTATAACGGCTATACCATCCTGTGCTTCATGGAATATCCTTTCATAAAGATTCAGTTTTTCCTCAGCCTGTCTTAAAGATGTAATATCCCTCACAGAAATAACAGCAGCTTTATTTCCGTCTTTAAGATGAACTGTTGAGATAGATATATATACTGGTATATCTCTATCTCTGGTTATTAACGAAAAATCGTAACTGTAAAGGTTTTCTTCTTTTTCTATAAGATCCTTCGCAAGATCTAAAAGCTTTATAATGTTTCCTGAGCTGTCTGATAGGCTAATATTTTCTATTTCTGTGTCTGTCTGATCTATACTTTCTGAGTAAAGTACACAGTGTTCATTTCTATCACATACAAAAAGTAAATCTTTTAGTTCAATAACCCTCTGTGGAGAAAAAACAATTGTTTTTTCTATCTGATTAGATCTATCTTTAATATCCACTGCTTAACCTTTATTAATCATAAACCTTATATTCTCGAACCAGTTTTCAGCTTCTTCCCTGCTGTCAAAATCCCTGCTGAAAAAAACAGATTTTTCACCTGATGTTGTGTAAAATGCCCATCTATATATTTCACCGTAAGGTTCGGAACTCACAACGGATAGTTCAACAGCTGTTACCATATCGGAGTTTACAAAAATACCTTCGTCAATCTGAACAAACATCACTCAGCCTCTTCTTTTAATGCTCTGATCTCTTCTTTCTTTTTCTTAAACCACCGGTAAGAGGAGATAATTAGAATGATACCTATTACCGAACCTGCCATAAGCTTTGAAGTTTGTATGTCTATATCTGTAATTCTGAAAGCTGAAAACCAGATAAAAACATAAACAAGATACAATCCATAGAGCAAGAGGGCTACTGAGAAAGTTTCCCACAGTATCTTTGTTATCATCTAATTTCTCCATAAATTATTTAAAATTTATTAATCTATATAATAATTATAAACAAAAAATAGAAGGAGAGGAAAAGTATGCTTGTAAAAAGTGTATCTGAAATGAAAGATATTGTTAAAAAAATAAGAAAGGAAAATAAGACGATAGGTTTTGTTCCAACAATGGGATATCTTCATGAAGGACATATTTCCCTTATAAGAGCTTCCAAAAAAGAAAACGATATAACGGTTGTGAGTATATTTGTTAATCCTCTACAGTTTGGAAAGAACGAGGATCTTGATAGATATCCGAGGGATTTAGAAAGGGATTTGAATATATGTAAAAAAGAGGGAGTTGATTTCGTTTTTTATCCTTCTTACAGTGAGATGTACCCTGAAGGTTTCTCGACTTTTGTTGTTGTTGAAGGTATTACAGAAAAACTGTGTGGTGCATTTAGACCCGGACATTTTAAAGGAGTTACGACAGTTGTTGCAAAACTTTTTAATATTGTCAAACCTGATAGAGCTTACTTTGGGAAAAAAGATTATCAGCAGTTAAAAGTTATACAGAGGATGGTTAAAGATCTAAATATGGATGTCCAGGTTGTCGGCTGTCCGATTGTAAGGGAAAAAGATGGTCTTGCTATGTCATCAAGAAATAAGTATCTCTCTAAAACTGAGAGAGAAGCTGCTCTCTCTCTGAGTAGATCACTTTTTAGAGCGAAAGAACTTTTTTATCAAGGCATTTATGATGTAAAAAAGTTAAAAAAGGCTGTAAGAGAAGTTCTGGACTCACATCCAGAAATTAGAGAAATTCAGTATATAGAGATAGTTGATCCTGAAACCCTTGAAAGTAAAGAAAAAGCCGAAAGAGGCGATATAATAGCTATCGCAGTTTTTGTAGGAAATACGAGACTGATAGACAATATTCAGCTTTAGGGTAAGATATGGAAATTAAAAATGATAAGATAGCTAAGATAGTAAATATTTTATCTAAGTATTTACACGGAAAAGAGATCCCTCTCAGGCTTTCTCTTATTACATTTTTCTCAAAGGGTCATCTTCTTGTTGAGGATCTTCCAGGTCTTGGAAAAACAACTCTTGCGATAGGTATAGCTAAGATTCTTGGATTACAGTTTGGAAGGGTTCAATGTACAAGTGATCTTCTTCCTACAGATATAACAGGTTTATCTGTGTACAACAAAAATCTTGAGAGGTTTGAGTTTCATCCTGGACCTATATTCAACAATATTGTTCTTGTTGACGAGATAAATAGAGCTACACCAAAAACACAGAGCGCTTTGCTTGAGGCTATGGGAGAAAAACAGGTTACAATGGAAGGAGAAACGTATAAATTGCCTAAACCTTTTTTTGTTATAGCAACCCAGAATCCTGTTGAACAGTTTGGGACATTCCCCTTACCAGAATCACAGATGGACAGGTTTATGATGAAAATAAGTATAGGTTATCCTACAAGAGAAGCTGAAAAAGAGATATTGAAAGGAGGAAGTAGAAGGGAAGAACTTTACAGTGTGGAACCAATTATGGATATAGACGAGATTTTTAATATACAGGATGAAATAAATCAGGTATATGTCTCAGATAAGATCGTAGATTATGTGCTTGACATAGCTGATGCTACAAGGAATGGAAGATTCTTTTCAGCAGGATTATCTATAAGAGGTTCTCTTGCTGTTGTGAAAACAGCAAAAGCAAACGCATACTTTAAAGGGAGGGATTTTGTGATACCTGAAGATATTAAAGAACTTGCTGTTTATACGATTCCACATAGGGTTCTTTTCAAAGATGAGTATGAAAATATAAATAAAGAGGAGGTAGTAAGGTCATTACTGGAAGAGATAAAAACCCCAGCATAATAAAAATAACTAAGGCGGGCTGGGTCTTTATAGGATTAACTATCTTCTTAGGTGTTTCTGCTGTAAACACAGGAAATAATCTTCTTTATTTGATTGTTTCTTCAATGTTAGCCTTTATGGGTATATCAGGTCTTGCAGGTAAAAAGAATATAACCTCAATTGATATTGAATTAAAGATTCCACAGGAAATATATGCAAATAATGAAGCAATTTTTCAAGTAGTAATAAAAAATAAAAAACGATTTATCCCATCATACATCCTAAATATAAAAATTCTTGATAAGGATATTTTTATACCATATGTTGAAAACAATACCGAGTACAGAACATTTATCAATAAAATATTTTCTGAAAGAGGCGTTTACAGGGTTGAAAAAATATATATATGTTCTGTATTTCCTTTTAATTTTTTTAGAAGGTGTATTGATCTAAATCTGAATTATGAATTTTTTGTTTTTCCAAAGCCTGAAAAATCTGTGGCGTTCTCAGATAAAAGAAAGGATTCAAGAAAGAAGGAAGAGATCTCAACATATAAAAAAGGATATGAAGGAGATCTTATTTCTATAAGAGAGTATAAAACAGGAGATCCTCTTAAGTATATACACTGGAAAGCATCTGCAAAGACAGGAAAGCTAAAAACAAAAGAGTTCAGCAACAGTTTTAATAAACCTGTTGTTATTGATATTGATAGTATTGAAGGAAATATTGAGAAAAAAGTTTCCTGTGCAGTTTATTTAATTCTTGATCTCTATAGAAGATCAGTTCCTTTTGGACTTAAAACAGGAGAAAAATTTTTTAAACCTGAATATTCTTACAGACATAAGTTAAATCTGCTTAAGGAACTTGCTGTTTATGGAAAAAATAAAGGTTAAAACTGCTTTATTACTGCTTTCTTATTTAGTTTCATTGACAGGTTTTTTATCTATCTTTAGGTTTATAGATCCTGTATTTTTATTATCTTTCTTATTGATGGTTATTCTTGGAATATACTTTGATTTAAAGAAAAAGTATCCTCTACCAAGATATATTCTTAACCTTATTTCACTGCTTGTTGTTATTTTTATGTTTTTTAGTGTTAATCTTAGTGATCCTGTTACACCTGTTGCACAAACACTACTGATTCTCCTTGGAATAAAGCTTATTGAAAACAAAAAATTCAGAGATTTTATGCAGATATACACAATATCTGTCTTTCTTCTTGCAGGTTCTGCTTTAATGTCCTTGGATATGATATTTCTTTTATTTTTTACGGCTTTATATTTTCTTATTGTTTTATCTATGATTCTCCTTACATTTGTTACACAGGATGAAAATATAACGTTTCCTGTAAAAGTTTTTCTTAAGATAATTTTCAGATCAATATTGATTCCTTTAATCTCAATACCTGTTACAGTTTTGATCTTTCTTATTCTACCGAGAACTGAATACCCTGTGTTTAATTTCCTCATTAAGCAGTCGTCAGGTAAATCTGGTTTTTCTGATATTGTTCAGCTCGGCGATGTATCTTCAATTCAGGAAGATGATTCTGTTGCGTTCAGAGTAGTAATGGATAAGATTGACGAATCTCAGCTTTACTGGAGAGGAGCAACTCTAAACTATTTTGATGGAAGATCTTGGTTGAGAATATCTGCTAATGATGGAAGATCTTATTTAAATGGAAGAAGAATTGTTCAGGAAATTATTTTGGAACCGCAAGAAAACAGATATCTTTTTAGTCTTGATAAACCTTTCAAATTTCACGGAATTCCGGGTAAGATGGAAAGTGATTTATCCTTTTCAGCGAAAAAAATAAGCTTTACGAGGATAAAATACAGGGTTAGTTCTGTTCTTACAGAAAGTGTGGAAACAGATAGTATAGACAGACAGATATATCTTCAAATTCCAAAAGGATTATCTCGGGATATTATTGATCTGGGATATAATCTTAAAGGAAGTACACAGGTGAAAACCCTTGAGAATATACTGAGATTTATTGAAAAAAACTATAGATTCTCACTTAAAGATCTTCCTGATTCTAAAGACCCTTTGTGGGAATTTCTTTTTGACAAGAAATATGGAAACTGCGAATATTTTGCATCGTCTGTTGCTGTACTTTTAAGGATAAATGGTATTCCTTCAAGGCTTGTGGTTGGGTATAAAGGAGGTTTTTACAATGATATAGGTAAGTATTATATTGTTCCACAGAAATTTGCCCACACCTGGGTTGAAGCTTATATAAATGGAAGATGGTTGAGAATTGATCCGACACCGGTTGGAACATATAGAAACTATTTTTCAAATAATTTCTCTGATAATGCAGTAAAAAGATTTATTGAAACTTTACATTTTTTATGGATAAATTTTATTGTAAATTTTGATATCCAAAAGCAGGTAGGCATAATCAATAAAATTAAAGGGATTGTTGAAAAACCAGATTTTACTGGTTTAGGCTGGTATTTTATACTTCCTTTTATCATAATTTTGTTATTACTGCTTGTGTATCTATCTTTGAAAAATTATCATTTTTTAAATGAAGAAGACAGGATATTAAGATATTTTTTAAATAAAATGGAAAAGAAAGGATACCGTAAATACAGCTACGAAGGTCTTGAAGAGTTTGTTAGCAGGATTGACGATCCTGATTTAAGGGAAAAAGCTTTTAAATTTGTTAAGCTGTTTGAAGAGTGTTACTACAAAGATAAAAATTTAGATAAAAAAGCTTTAAAAGATATATTATCTTCAATCTGATTTACTGTAAATTACATATCTATTTTTTCCAGATTTTTTTGCAAGGTACATAGCCATATCGGCGTTTTTTATTAGTGTATCAGCATCAGAGCCATCTATAGGAAAAACGGATATTCCTATGCTTGTTCCCACTTTTATGCTGTTTCCATTAATATTGAAAGGTTCTTTAAAGGAGTTCAGTATTTTTTTTGCTATAACATTAACATTATCAGGGCTGTTCAGATTTTCTATAATAATTGTAAACTCATCACCAGCAAGTCTTGCAACAGTATCAATTTTTCTTACAGTATGCTGCAGTCTTTTACCTACCTCCTTTAGAAGTTCGTCACCAACGTCATGACCGTATGAATCGTTAACCTGTTTGAATCCGTCAAGATCAAGGAACATAACAGCAACATACTCTTTGTTTCTTCTTGCTTTTAAAATTGTGTGTTGTAGTCTGTTGTAAAAAAGAAGTCTGTTAGGAAGTTCTGTAAGCCCATCGTAAAAAGCAAGTTTTTTTAGTTTCTTCTCTTCAATCTTTCTATTAGTTATATCAGTGATAATCAGTATATAATTTATAATCTGTCCCCTATTTCCTCTAGCTGATATGAATGTGAACCACATAGGGAAGTTTTCACCATTTTTTCTTCTTCCCCAAAACTCTCCCTGCCATTCCCCCTTTATCTTAACTTCTTTCCAGATCTGTCTCATAAAGCTTTCGTTTGTTTTAAAGGGCTGAATATTCAGTATATTGTGATTTAATATCTCATCTTCAGAATAGTCTGTTATATCACCAAATGTTTTGTTTACTCTAAGAACATTTCCATCTTTATCCAGAATAAGAATCCCCTCAAGTGTGTATTCAAAAACCATGGAGGCAAGTTTCAGTTCGTGCTCTGATCTTTTTCTCTCTGTTATATCCCTTATAATATCCTGTATGTACTTCTTACCTCTTATCTCAAAAAGACTTGAGGATATCTCGGCAGGAAAGGTTCTTCCTAACTTTGATCTTAGAACCGTTTCATATTTAACAAATCTATCGTCTAACAGTTTATTTACAGCCCATTTATACTTTAGAATTTCTTCATCAAGGTATAAATCCTGAATATTTATAAGGGCTAAATCTATTCTGTTGTATCCAAAAATCTCTACTGATTTTTTATTTCCGTCTATTATAGTACCATTTAGGTCATGTATAATTATCGCATCGTTTGAGTTATCAAAGAGATTTCTGTATTTCTCTTCATTCTCAATTATCTTTTGATAAGTTTTTGTCTGGTTTGTTACGTCCTGTATAATGCCTATGATCCTTGATATATTTCCCTCATCGTCTTTTAAAACTTTTGTTATTTCCCTTATTACAACCTCGGGTCTGTTTTCTCTTTTCCTAATTCTGTAAACAAACTCGTATGATACGCCTCTCTCCAGCGCTTCTTTTCTTTTTGATATAAGGAGCGGCTTATCTTCAGGATGTACAAAGTTATAAAAATCTCTCATATATCCGTTAAACTCCCTGTTTTCTCCACATATTATCTCGCATCCTTCCTTTGACAGCCAGAACTTATTTGAATTTACAAACCACTGCCAGTTTCCAAGTCTTGCAAGTTTCTGGGATACTGCAAGCATCTCCATAGTCTCTTTTAATAGATTTTCTTTTTCCTTTCTTTCTGTTATATCTCTGATTATCCATATATGTGAAGTCCTGTTATCAAAATCTGTTTCAGAGGCACTCACTTCAACTATTATTCTGTTTTTATTTTTTGTTATAAGTTCAATCTCAAATTTCTTTGTCAGATCAGGGGAGGATAATTTATCGTGATATTCTGAGGGTATAAAATTTATATAATGCATCCCTATAACTTCCTCAGGATCGTAACCTAAAATATCTTTTATTTTTTTATTTACATACTTTATTATCCCATTCTGTATTATTACGATAATATCATTTCCTTTCTCAAGAACAGAAAGATATCTCTCTGCCTGTTCTTTAAGTTTTTTTTCTGTCTTTTCTTTGAATTTAACACCAGTTATGAATCCGGAAAGAACAAAAATTATTCCAATAAGTCTTAAACCTATCTCGCCAAGTATATACATATAGTAAGGCTGTTGGTATATATAGCTTGATATAACTTCAGTTTGAGCTATTAAAAGTGTAGATAGGCCTATAAAAAGGGGATTGTATATTCTTTTTTCAGATCTTAACTTTTCCGTAAATATCAGACCAACTACTATAAGTGAGTATATAATAACCTCACTGAAAAAAGAAAGATCTATCGTTAGTCTAACAGGAAAGATATATTTCTGAAATATAAAAGCACCTATAGAAAGTAAGATAATATAAAAACTATTCAAAAATAAACTCCATTACTATCATCAATGATAAAGTTAATCTATAGATAGAAACAAAGTCAAGTAGATTAAGTTGAATGAGAATCGTTATTAGTTTATAATTTTATTAAACAGTTAATAATAAAAAAGGGGTATATTGATAAAATGACTAAGAAAAAGAATATCTTATCAATCGCTATTGACAAATCATTACAGGACAAACTGAAAGAACTTTCAAGGGAAAAACATATCTCTGTTTCAAGACTTGTTTCAAGACTTGTTGAAGAAGCACTTTATCTTGAAGAAAATGTTTTTAAAGACGAGATATATAAAAATATTGACTGGCTGAGTCAGGAATGGAAAGACAAGCTTCAGTTTCTTTTTACAAAGGTTCTTGATACAACACCAGACCCTATATGGATAAAAGATCTGAATCTAAGAATAATATATGTGAATCAGGCTTTTGCAGATCTTTTTGGTCTAAAAAAGGAAGAGATAATTGGGAAAAGCGATATAGAGTATCTTCCTTCTGAGATAGCAAAGGAATCTATTTTTTCAGACATGCAGGCTCTTGAGAAGAAACAGTCAACCCATACAGTTGAAAAGATAGAAAAGGGAGGAAAGATCAGATATTTTGATGTTATAAAAACACCTTTATTTAATAAATCTGGAAAAATAGTTGCTATCCTTGGTATTTCAAGGGATATAACAAATCTTGTGGAAACAAAAGAGGAGTTGGAAAGGAAAAATAGAGAACTGCTTGATGCTTACCAGAAGTTAAAAGAACTTCATGAGTTTGATAATGTTACAGGCTTTATGAAAAGGAATAAGTTTATTGAAGAATTTGACAACATTCTCAAAGGCAAGGATAGGAAAACGGTTACAGTGGTTATGATAGATATTAACAACTTTAAATATATAAATGAGATTTACGGCTTTGAGTTTGGTGATAAACTTTTAAGGGAAATATCAAATCAGCTTAAGAATTTTGTTGAAAGTATAGACAGTTCTGCCCTTCTTGGAAAATTGAGTGGTGATGAGTTCTCCGTTCTATTCAAAAAAGATATAGAGCTCAATGAGATAATAAAAAGATTCAAGGAGATACTTTCCCAGATTAAATTAAACACTCCTAAGTATCACTCAATATACTCTCCAAAAGCTGTATATTGTGCTGTAAAAGTCGAGCCTGATATAACGCTTTCTGCAGAAGAGATAATTACCCATATGGAGGTTGCTATATTTGATCTTAGGGAGAGTAAAGATATAGATTTTTCCATAATAGATCTAAAAGAAAATGTATCTTCGGTAGATCTTGAGGAAAAACTTATTGAATCTCTTGAAAATAAAAAAATCGTACCTTTTTTACAGCCTGTTTATGATTTTAAAAATGATGAGATCATCGGTTATGAGGTTTTTGCAAGAATAAAGGATAACGGGAATTATATAGAAGCTAAAGACTTTATAACTGTTGCATATAGAAAGGATTTTATAGTTCCAATAGATCATGAGATTCTTGAGATAGTAAAAAATGAGATAATGCCCCTTATTGAGGATGATAAAAAACTATTTATAAATCTAAGTTCCTTCTCACTTAACAAACTTGAGAATATAGCTGATCCTATGGCAAAAGAGATCATATTTATAAAGGATAGATCAGTGTTTGATATAAATGAGCAGGAGTTTTTAAGAAATATAAGTAATATTACTGATATTAAAAGAAGCTATAATATATCATTTTCTATAGATGACTTTGGAACTGGAAATACATCTTTCAGGACGTTAATAAGAATATCTGAAGAGAAAATAGTATCCTATTTAAAGATAGATGGATCCCTAATGAAAGAGCTTGGAGATTCGGGAGAAAAAAAGAATATAGTGAAAAGTATTGTTGCCGCCTGTAAACAGCTTGGTATAAAAACAGTTGCCGAAAATATAGAAAATGAAAAAATATACGAAGCGGTGCTTGATATAGGTATAGATTGCGGGCAGGGTAATTATCTTTCAGAGCCCAAGCATTACGAAACAATATTGAAAAAATAACCTGCCTCTGCTTAAATAATACATCCTGAAAAAGTGGAGGTTGGTTTAAAATTCTTTTTCTGTACGGACTTATTGCAAGTCTTCTTGCAGGACTTTCTACAGGTCTTGGTGGATCCTTTGTATATTTAAAAAAAGAGATATCTAAAAAGACAGAGGATATCCTTCTTGGATTTAGTGCAGGTATAATGTTGTCAGCCTCTTTTTTTTCACTTCTAAATCCGGCTGTTAATATTCTTGAAGAGAGTATCTCTGATGGATTTATTGTGGCTTCTATCGCTTCAGGAGGTTTTTTACTTGGTGCTGTTCTTTTCTGGTTTGTTGATAAAACAGTTCCAGAAGATTATTTTATGCGCTTTTCTCCGGATATTCTTGATAAGAAGGACTCAAAAAAGATATGGATTTTTGTTTTAGCCATAACAGTGCATAACTTTCCTGAAGGAATGTCGTCAGCTCTTGGATTTATGACAGGAGATCTTGGAAAGGGTATCGCACTTGCTTCAGGAATAGGGATACAAAACATTCCTGAAGGCCTTGCTGTTGCTGTTGCACTCATTGCAAAAGGATTTACCAAAGGTAGAGCTGTTTTAATCGCCTTTTTATCCGGACTTGTTGAACCAGTTGGAGGTCTTACCGGTCTTGTAGTATTTGGTCTATCTGATATAGTACTACCTGTAGGGCTTGCTTTTTCAGCAGGTGCTATGGTTTTTGTTATAAGTAAAGAGATCATACCGGAAACTCATAGAAGAGGTTTTGAAATAGAAGCGACAACAGGTCTTATAATAGGGTTTGTTTTAATGATGTTTCTTGATTTAACGTTTGGCTAACCTATATTTACAAGATCAAATCTCTCACCATACCTCTCAAAGACGATCTTTTTTAAGACAGTATGATGTCTTAGATATGGATCCTTATTGATAAGCATTTCAGCTTCATATTTGGCTTTTTGTAGAATTTTCTGATCTGTATTTCTTGATAGATCTGCTATTCCTATATTCAGTTTTCCAGATTGTGCAGTCCCTGCAATATCACCACCCCCTCTTATTTTCAGATCTTCTTCAGCTATCTTGAATCCATCACTTGTTTTAACAAGAATCTTTAGTCTTTCAATTGTCTGGATCCTTCTCTTCTCTTCATCTTTATTCTCAAACTTTCTTTTGAATCTTGATGGTAGAATAAGGTAACAGAATCCTTCGTACTGTCCACGACCTATTCTTCCTCTTAGCTGGTGTATCTGTGATAAGCCAAATCTATGAGCATCTTCTATAACCATTATAGAAGCGTTTGGTATATCTACTCCAACCTCTATAACTGTTGTTGAAACGAGGATGTCTCCTTTACCCTTGCGAAAAGATTCCATTATATTGTCCTTTTCTTCCTGACTCATTTTTCCATGCAAAAGTAGAACATCTCTGTCCGGAAATACAGATTTCCATTGTTTGTAGCCTTCTTCAGCAGACTTCAGATCAATTTTTTCAGATTCTTCAATGAGGGGGTAAACAACAAACACCTGTCTTCCTTTTTTTATCTCATCTGATATTTTATTGTAAAGAGCTTTTTTTTCATCTTCATAAAGAAGAACTGTTTCTACAGGTTTTCTTCCTTTTGGAAGCTGTTTTATAGTTGATATATCGAGATCTCCAAAATTTGCTATCTGCAAAGTTCTCGGTATTGGGGTAGCAGTCATAATTAGCGTATGCGGTATTTTGTGTGATTTTTCTATTAATGCTTTTCTCTGTATAACTCCAAACCTGTGCTGTTCATCAACTACAACTAATGATAGATTTTTGAATTTTAACTCATCCTGTATAAGTGCATGGGTTCCTATAACAACTTTTGCCTCTCCTGAATGTATAAGCCTGTATATCTTTTTTTTCTCTTTTTGTGGGAGACTTCCTGTAAGGAGATAAGGGGTTATGCCGAAGTTTTTTAGTATATTTTTAAATGTAAGGTAATGTTGCGATGCAAGTATTTCTGTAGGTGCCATTACCGCTGACTGTTTATTGTCAATAGCTGCTGCAACTACGGCAGCTGCTGCAACTACAGTTTTTCCACTTCCAACGTCTCCCTGAACAAGTCTGTTCATAGGTATTGGTTTTGAAAGATCAGACAGTATCTCGCTTATACTCTTTTTTTGATCTTCAGTAAGATCGAAAGGTAATTTACTCTCAAACTCTTTTAAAAATTTTTCTTTTATATTTATTTTTTCAGCAGGATCAGATCTCAATATATTTTTTCTGTATAACTGGGCTAGCTGAAGTATGAAGAGATCATCAAATATTAATCTCTTCTGGTATATAGTCTCAAAATTATTCAGCTGTATTATATCCAGATAATTTTCAGGAAAGTGAAGATTTTTTATAGATCTTTTAATATCAGGATAACCATATCTTTTAAGAATATCCTCCGGCATGTAATCTGTATAGTAGTTTAGAAAATCTTTCAGTATTTTAAATATGCCCCTTCTCAGATGATTTATAGTCTGGGAGGTTATCTTAACTGAGGAATCACCTTTGAGTGAATAAACTGGCAAGATTCTGTTATGTATAATAGGATCAAAATCTTTAAATATCTCAGGCTGTATCATAGATATATCTTTTTTGAATATGGATATTTTTCCGTAAAGATAAACTTTTTTTCCTTTTCTGAAAAATGAGAACAGAAAGGGTTTGTCATGAACAAAAAAAACATTCATAAAGTATCTATCCTGCTTCACTTTGAGTTCTGTTTTTAATTTCCCTTTTTTTATCTTTTTTATATCTACAACCTCAACTTCAAAAAGACCGTGCTCTCCGTCTTTTACTTTCCCTAACTTTTTAAGTCTTCTATCCTCATACTTCTTAGGGGTGAAAAAAAATATGTCATAAACTGTTCTTAACCCTACCTTTTTAAATGCTCTTTTTTCAATAGGTTTTAGTATTTTCAGGTTATTTACTGTTATATCTTTCAGTTCCTTAGGTAATACTTTTTTTGTTTCCTGTCTGTTTTCTGAATAGATATTTACAGCATGTTCTACCGCCTTGTAAAGATAATCTAAAAAAGCCCTTTTCTTTTTTACAGGGAGTTTATCAAGATCTTTAAGATCTTCTATAAATCCATCAGGTATATACCCTTTTAGTAATGTATTTAATGTTTCTGATAAACCTGTTATTCTTTCAAGAAAAAGATCATCACTATTTAAAGCTTTTTGTATGATCTGTTTAGCTGTATTAAGATTTTTCATTATCTTTAATGAACTCTTTAAGCTCCTTAAGGAAATTTTCAGGATCATGTCCATAATTTATTGCTGCCTGAAATAAAGTCTCATGCTTTTTGCATGAACATATATTACAGTACATACTTTTTGAGTTAAAAAATCTTTGAGTAAAAGGATATTTTCTTAAAACCTGTTGTATGGTTGTCTTAAGATCTATTCCTTTCATCTTCTCTCCTTTTTTTCTTTAGTAGAACTATTACCTGGGATGATCCAGCCTCTTCATTTCCTATAGAACCTAATTTTTCGTAAGTTTTACCTTTTATAAATATTCTACATTTATCAATTTGTAAAATTTTTGCTGTGTTTTCAATAATTTTTTCTCTAAAAGGAAGGATTTTAGGCTTTTCAAGAATTATATAACCATCTATATTGATTATCTCATAACCTTTTTCTTCAATAATTTTTAGTGCTTTTTTCAGGAAAATGGAACTATCAGCTCCTTTCCATTCTTTATCGGAATCCGGGAAAAGCTGTCCGATGTCTCCAAATCCAACAGCTCCCAAAAGTGCGTCAGTTAATGCATGAAAGAATATATCTCCATCAGAGTGGGCTTTAAAACCTTTTTCAGAAGGTATGTGCACTCCTCCTATTATAAGCTTTCTACCTTTTTCCAGTCTATGAATATCAAAACCTATACCTATCCGATATTCCATATTATTTCCAGTCAAGCTTATCCCTCAAGATATCAAAATAGTTTTTATAAGGAACTCTTACAAGATGGGCAAAATATGGGGATTGTTTTACTATTATCTCGTCTCCAAACTGCAACTGGGTACCTTCCTGTCCATCGAGTGTAAGCCAGGCATCTTTTTCTTCAGCTACAAGTTTTATCTTAATAGGTTCAAGTGTTGGTAGTATCAAAGGCCTATCTGTAAGTGTATGAGGACATATTGGTACTACAAGGAATATTTCCATCATTGGATATACTATCGGTCCTCCTGCAGATAGAGCATATCCTGTTGAACCATTTGGCGTTGATATGATTATACCATCTCCATTATATGTCGTTATGTATGTATCTCCAACATAAACGGCTACATCAACAATTCTTGCAAGTATAGCCTTATTAACGACAACATCGTTCAGCACGTCTGCCTCAAGAATCTTTTTCCCATTTCTATAAAGAATAGCCCTAAGCATCATTCTCCTTGATATACATAAAGGTTTTGAGAGGATATCCTCTAACTTCTCAAAAGCATCGTACTCATTCAGTTCTGTAAGAAAACCAAGCCTTCCTAAATTAATACCAAGTACTGGTATGTTAAATTTAGCAACTCTTCTTGTTGCAATCAGTAATGATCCATCTCCTCCAACAACAAGGAGAAGATCTGTATCTTTAAGATTTTTTTCATTCTCAAGTTCAGCAAGGTTCTCAAAAATATTACTTTCTATAGCATAACTGTTAAGCCAGTTTTTTAGTCTTCTTGAAAAATTTCTGGCTTCATCACTTGCTTTAGTAAATATATTAATTTTTTTATAAAAAGGTAACGGTTTCATCTATATTTACATACCTCTTAATTTTTAATCTGTGTAATATTCTGTCCATTCTGAATAAAGAGGATATGATGAACACAGGGAAAGAACATCCTCTTTAACTTCCCTTATAACCTTTTCATTATCAAGATTTTTCAGGACCCTAACTATGTTTTTGGCTATTCTTCTCATATCATTTTCTTTCATTCCTCTTGTTGTAAGTGCTGCAGTACCAAGTCTTATTCCTGAAGTTATCATGGGTTTTTCTGGATCAAAAGGAATTGCGTTTTTATTAACTGTTATGTTTGCCCTGCCAAGAGCTTCTTCTGCCTGATTTCCTTTAACGTTTAAAGGTCTCAGATCCACCAGTACTATATGGGAGTCTGTTCCTCCAGATACTATCCTTAAACCTTCAGCTTTAAGCTCTTCAGCAAGTACTCTTGCATTCTTAACAGTCTGCTTTGCATACTCCTTGAACTCTTCAGTCATAGCCTCCTTAAAAGCAACAGCCTTTGCTGCTATAACATGCATTAATGGACCGCCCTGAAGTCTTGGAAAAACCCATTTATCAATATCTTTACCGTATTGAGCTTTTGAAAGTATAAAACCACCCCTTGGTCCTCTTAAAGTTTTGTGGGTTGTTGATGTAACAAAGTCGGCATATGGAACTGGAGATGGATAAGCATCTCCTGCTATAAGTCCTGCGTAATGTGCCATATCAACCATTAGAAGTGATCCAACCTGATCTGCTATCTCTTTAAATTTAGCCCAGTCTATAATTCTTGAGTATGCTGATGCTCCTGCGATTATCATTTTAGGTTTGTATTCTTTTGCAAGTTTGTAAATCTGATCATAATCTATAAGTTCTGTTTCAGGATTTACACCATACTGGACAGCGTTAAAAACGATTCCTGATAGATTTACCTTTGCACCGTGTGTTAGATGTCCTCCATGAGCAAGACTCATTCCCATTATTGTATCGCCAGCTTTTAGCTGTGAAAAATAAACAGCCTGATTTGCCTGTGATCCTGAATGCGGCTGAACATTTGCATGTTCAGCACCGTATATTTTTTTAAGTCTATCTATTGCAAGATCTTCAACAATATCTACATATTCGCACCCCCCATAATATCTCTTATGAGGAAGTCCTTCTGCGTACTTATTTGTAAGTACAGAGCCCTGAGCTTCCATAACAGCATAAGAGGTGTAATTTTCGGAAGCTATCATCTCTAAATGTTCCTGCTGCCTTTTAAATTCTTTTGATACAGCTTCAAAGACTTCTCTATCAACAGATTTAAGATGTCTTAACAATTAAGCAACCTCCTTATAGATTGATTTTTTCTATATTCTGTATAAGTTGAACTCTTTTCTCATGTCTTCCTCCCTCAAATTCGGTTGAGAGGAAAACGTCAACAATACTTATAGCAAGATCTGTTCCAAGAACTCTTGAGCCAAGTGCCAGTATGTTTGCATCGTTATGCTTTCTTGACATTCTCGCCATATATTCATTTGTACATAAGGCGGCTCTTACACCTTTTACTTTGTTTGCTGAAATAGATATCCCTATTCCCGTTCCACATATAACAATTCCTCTGGTGGATTCCCCTTCAGATACAGATTTTGCTACTGCCTCGCCAAATAATGGATAGTCAACACTTTCTTTTGAGAATGTACCTTTGTCTATAACTTCAAAACCTTTTTCTTCAAGATGATTTTTGATCAACTCTTTAAGCTCGTATCCAGCGTGATCGCTCCCTATAGAAATTTTCATTTAAACCTCCAAAAGTCAAAAAATCACAAAAATTTCACAGAAATATTATACTATATACAAGATATCTAAATATCCTAAAGGGAGGATTTTATGAATATTAAAAATCTTTTTACAGTTTTTTTACTGATTCTTTTTGTATCAATACCTTCACTCTCGGACGAATGCGAGATAAAAGATGTGTCTCCTAAGAAGATGGAAAACAAACTAAGCGGTGTTTTGGGTAATGGAAAGGTTATATCGGTATCGAGAGCTCCTGTCGAGGGTCTTTATGAGGTTGTAGTAGAGATAAGGGGTAAGAGAATACCTATTTATGTTGACTGCTCAATGAGATATCTTATATCAGGCGAGATTATTGATCTTAAGGAGAGAAGAAGCCTTACAAGAGAAAGAGCGATGGAACTTGCAAAGGCTATGGAGGAAAAAAAGATAAAAGAGCTTGAAAAAAGGCTTGGAAAGGCAAAAGTAGAGAAATTAAAAAAGATTCTTGGAGACAGGATAACAGGTGTAATTCTTGTTGATACAGACAGCATACCTAAAACTACTGTTACTTTTGGAAATAAAAAGGCAAAATATACAATTTATGTTGTGGACGATCCAGAATGTCCATTCTGTGCAAAGTTTCATGATGAAATGCTATCTGTTCTTGATAAGAGAAATGATGTTAAATTTGAGATAATACTGTTTCCCCTTCCGTTTCATAAGCATGCACAGACAATATCTCAGAGAATTCTATGTGAAAAGAGCTTAGACAAGAAAAGGGAGATACTTGAAGAGAGCTTCAAAGCTGTTAAAGATAAAGATCAATCTAAGCTAAGAAAACTTGGGAAAAAGTGTGATAAAGGTAAGAATATAATAGAAAAACATTTTGAGTTTGCACAGAAATATGGAATAGGAGGAACGCCTACATTAATATTCCCTAAGGGTGTTGTTATTTCTGGGTATATGAAAGCTGATAAGATAAATCAGATATTAGAAGCATTAAAGTAATAGATAGGGGGATGGGATTATGTCTAAACAATCTCTATCCCCTATTTTAACTGTTAGAGACCTTTCTGTAAGTTTTTATATAGAAAACGAGATTGTTAGGGCTTTAAAAGGGATATCGTTTGAGATAAGCAAAGGTGAGATAGTTGCTCTTGTTGGTGAATCAGGTTCAGGAAAAAGTGTTACCTGTTACTCTATTCTTGATCTCCTTCCATCATATGCAGAGATTAAAGGGGAGATAATACTTCATCATAGTGGACAAGATATTGATATCACAAAGCTTTCTGAAAATGATAAAAGGAAAATAAGGGGAAATGTAGTATCAATGATATTTCAGGAACCTTCAGCTGTGCTTAATCCGCTTTTAAAGGTAGGGGATCAGATAGTTGAGTCTGTACTTGCACACAGGAGTGTAAGTTACAGAGAGGCAAAAAGAATTGCTATTGAATCAATGAAAAAAGCTCATATTCCTGATCCTGAAAAAAGGTTTGAACAGTATCCTCATGAACTGTCAGGTGGTTTGAAACAGAGGATAGCTATAGCTATTGCTGTCGCGAATAATCCTGATCTTATACTTGCTGATGAACCTACGACGGCTTTAGATGTTACAGTCTCTGCACAGATCTTAAAACTGTTTAAGATACTTAAAGAGGATATGGGAATGGGAATTCTTTTGATAACCCATGATTTAGGTATTGTTGCAGAAATAGCGGACAGAGTTCTTGTTATCTATAAAGGTGAGATAGTTGAGAAGGGAGATGTATTTAAAATATTTGATAATCCTCAACATCCTTACACAAAAAAACTGCTTTCCTCAAGACCTGTACTTCCCACTTTCTGAAGTACCTATTATAGCTTGGGAGATCTGCTTTATATAGCTGTCAAACACATAAATGCTTTTTTCAGCTATTTTGAATAGTTCCTCTAATTTTATTTCTTTTTCTGGATTCGCAAAAACATCTCTTAGTAGTAGAAGATCATTTAGATCTTCAGCTGTTTTTTTGGAAATTATACCTTCATTAAAGAGCCCTTCAAAACATTTCTTGTGAGGTGATCTTAGTTTTCTAAGTATATGTCTGCATATCCAAAGACTGCTGTCAACGGCAACAACCAGGAAATATCTTGTTCTATCTATAAACATGGGACTTTTCTTAAACTCCTCAAATGGGTAATTTAAAAACAATCTTATTTTTTTTACAGATGACCTGACGGCTTTTGCCTGTTCATTTACTTTTTTTAAGTTTACAGGTATTTTCAGTTTTGGTTCTTTTGATTTTATCTCTTTTACTAATGATCCAAGTTCTTGAATAAAATTATCGTAAAGATTATCCAAAATATTTTTTATAGAGACATACATCTGTTCAGCTGAGTAATTAAATTTTTTTTTGAATATATCATCCCTGAATTTTTGAAAATCATTTAAAGCTCTTGAGATTTTCCCTGAAAAGATATCTTGAGACGCAAGTTCATTAATACAGTTTTCCTTTTTCTTGATACCAAGCATTTCTCTCAATAAGTGGCAGGCTATCTGATCAAGCTCGTCATATGCTATTATCATGTAGTACTGAACTCTGTCGGGGTACATAGGTGTTTCTTTAAACTGATCAGGACCTTTATCAATAATCTTTTTTACTTTTTTTAAAGCAGATCTGAATTTAGTGGCTTTTTCATTAAGAAATTGAGTATCTAACATCTATACCTCTTCAACTGATTTAAGAGTATTTTTAAGTTCTTCTATATATCTATTGTAAACTTTTTTTATACTATTTATATCCAGGATATAGTTTTGTATCTCCCTTGTTTCTTTTTCAATAATTAGCGAGATATTTTTTTCAAACTTTTCCGATATTTTAATAAGTTTTTCTCTTATATCATCCTTTATATTATCTATAGATTTCTCAAATTCTTTCCTTATTTTATTTTTTATCATTGCTATATACTTCTTATAAAAATAGTCGTTAAGGTATATACTATCTATGATTGAATAAACAAGTATGAGAATGCCTGAACCTGAAGCTATTAGTTCGTAAATACCTTCAGGCATCATAAAACCTACAGCTAAAAATAGGAGACCGGAAGATAAAATTGTTATAAATCTGGTACTTTGAAGATTTTCCTTCAGTATATCCAGTTCAGAGATATTTCTATTTTGGCTGAATATATCTGGTGGAAAATCAGGGGCTATGTAGTAAAACTGTGATGCCTTTATTGAAAAACTATCAACCATATCTGACAGTTCTTCATTTATCCTTCCTTTTAATTCAGGATCTATTAGGAGTTTTTGAATATACTGATCTATCTTCTTTGCAAGATCTTTTTTGTAATTTTTGAATATATGCTCTATCTTTGGAAATATATCATGTGATATATAAAGATTTATCTCACCCTCTATCTGCTTCTTAAAGATATTTAATTCTTCATATCTGTTTACTTTTTCAAGTCCTTTTAATTTCTGTTTTAGCTTTGATAAATCTTTATTTAGTGTTCTTGTTATGGCTTTATCAAGATTCTGCACAAGTTCTTTTTTTACCTGTACCATATAATCTTTAAAAGATAGTTGATCAAGTATCCAATGTGCTTTTTCTCCTATCTTATCTAATTTATGGTTTGTAAATTCAAGTCTGTTTATTATGGATTCAATCGTTTTTATCAGGCTCTCTTTCTCTTTTAGGATAGTAAGTTCTGATGATTCCATTGATACAGCAGGTTTTTCAAGTACGGATATACATTTACTCAAGAACATATTAAGATCTACATACTCTTTATCCTTAAAGAATTTTTCAAGCTCGTTTTTTTGTTCATTTTCATTCATAAATCTGTTTTCTATTATCAGTTTTAGATCCTTTTTTAGATCCTGCAGAAGATGCAGTATCCCGGTTTTGATCTCGTATATCTTAAGCTGTCTTTCCTTTGAAGATTGATCCATATATATAAAATATAACAGTTATTTTCAAATTTACAAAAGACCGCTGGAAAAATCTCAAAGAGGATAAGCTGTCTGTCTTATTTTTGCAAAAATAAAAATTTTTTAAAAAATAAAAACTTTATTTTTAAGCCTTATATATTGGTATGTTTTTTGCATTATAAACTTTATACAATAATTGTTTAGGAGAATGATATGATCTGTAAATTTCAAAGAACGATAAGAAAAGAGGCTTACATAAAAGGAATCGGTCTCCACTCTGGAGAACCTGTAAATGTAAAACTTATCCCGGCAGAAAGTTATGAAGGAATAAACTTTATAAGAAATAATGTTCTTATACCTGCAAGGATAGAGTATGCGAACAGTTTTGAGTTTTCAACCTCATTAAGAAAAGAAGGTCAAACAGTAAGGACTGTTGAGCATCTTATGGCTGCACTCTATTTTACCGGTATAGACAATATTTATATACATATAGATTCTGAAGAACTTCCAATACTTGATGGAAGCTCAATTATGTTTATTGAAAAAATAAAGGATGCAGGAATTGTTTCTCTTAAGGAAGAAAAGATTTATGCTGTTATAAATAGTGAACTTAACGTTTCTGAAGGAGATAAATATATTACTGGAAGGCCGTACAGAGGCTTTATGGCTACATATCAGGCTTCTTACAGAAACAGAATTATTGGAAATAAAAAGTACAGTTATGACTCTACTGATAAAGATGATTTTATAAATGTTGCAAAGGCGAGGACATACTGTTTTCTTGAGGAGATAGAGTTCCTCAGGGAAAAAGGTCTTGCAAGGGGAGGTTCTCTTGATAATGCTGTTGTTTTTAAAGGGGAAACTGTGTTAAACCCAGAAGGTCTGAGGTTTGAGGATGAACCTGTTAAACATAAAGTTCTTGATCTGATCGGAGATCTTTATCTATTAGGTATGCCTGTTATAGGTGAGGTATATTCTTTTAAAGGAGGCCACAGACTTAATGCCTCATTTGTTAGAAAACTGATTGATGAATCAAAGTTTGATGTTAAATATGCATCAGAAATACTGAGCAGTATATCCCACCTTAAAACTGGTGTATCAGGTTGAGGCGATCTGGCTTATAATCTTCTCTATAGACGGTTCCTCAGGAATGAACAGAGGTTCAATACCTAACTCTTTCAGCTTTTTTCCTGTTGTTTTTCCTATTGGTATAACATCCGTTCTTTTAAGATAATAAACAGATCTCTTCTTAAATATCTTTATAAAGTTTTCAATATTTGATGGACTTGTAAAGAGAACAAAATTTATAAGATTTTTTTCAAATAGCTCTTTTACTTCTTTTTTATTTTTTGGGATGTTTAACACTGTTTCATAAATGGGAATTACAGTTAAATTTTTAAATTCTTTTTCAAGTAGATCTATACCTTTTTTTGCTCTCGGCAAGCAGATTCTTTTGTTTATATAATTATATTTTGAAAGAGTTTTTAAAAGTCCTTCCGAGCTCTGGATATTCGGGATCTCTATTTTTTTAAAGTTTAATTTTTCAAGAGCCGATTTTGTTTTTTTTCCAACTGCCATAATTTTTTTGTTTTTTATCCTTTCAGGGGAAATTTTGTTAAAAAAATGCTTAACTGCATTAACGCTTGTAAAAATATAGATATCAAATCTGTCTGTATCTATATCAAAATCTAAAGGAACGGTTTTTATTGTAGGAAAAGGAATTATATTAATACCATTCCTTTTATACTTTCTTATCTCATCTTCTGATTTTGTTATAAGTATGTTTGTCAACTTTCACCACCGCCAGAGGGAATAAGAAAGACAAAATCTTCTTTTTTAAGCAAAAATGTATCCATAGGATTTAAATGTATTTTTCCTCTTCTCTCTACAGCAACAGGAAGATATCCATACTTTCTTGTGTGTGATAAAAGCTGTCCAAAGTTTTCAAATTTTCCAAGACCTGAGACTTTTACCTTTCTTATTCCTCTTTCCTTATCAACAAGTGTTTTGATCAATGATGTTGCGCCGGGATTTAGTATGCTTGTAAACATTATCTTTCCAAGGATCTGACCATGGATTATAACCTCCCTCACCCTCATTCTCTTCTGGAATATATCAGCATCCTCGTCAAGTAATACCTCAACATACAGGTGCACATCCGGATTTAATGTTTTTATAAGCATGGATGCAAGAGCTGTTCTTGCATCTATATTTCTTTCAGATAGACCTTCCTCCCTTTCTGCTACTATAACTACATGTTCGGCTTTATCAATTCCGACTTCCATCAGGATATTTTCCTGAATAAAATCTCCCCTTTTGTAAAAAATATCTCTTGGAAGTTCTATTCCGATAGCGGATTTTGGTAGATTTGTAACTATAACAACAGGTTTTTCCTTTTCTATCTTCATACTTAGTATCTGCTCCATTATTTCTTCTGCAGTTTCATTCCAGCCACATATAACTATATGGTTCTCAAGGTTCTCCATCTTTAGACCACCTTCCTTCAAAGTCATTAATCTGCTAACAAGTGCCGCTGAAAATGTACCTGTTAATGCAGCAACAAGTACTATTCCTCCTCCTATCATTATTGATGTTATTATTCTACCTGGATCTGTTACAGGATGTATATCACCAAAACCAACTGTAGAGATTGTCACAATTCCCCAATAAATAGCATGCCACATAGAAACAAATAACTCATTTCCTGCATTGTACTCAAATATATAAACAAGTAGTGATAGTATGACAATCCATGTTATTATAGTAAAAAATATAAATAAAAAAAGGTATGCCTGTTCTTTTATGGCAAATATAAAGCTCTTTATAGCACCTCCATATCTTATGATCTTTAAAAGCCTTAGAACTCTTAGAATTCTGAAAGCTCTTAAAGGTCTTATTATAGGCAGTATTGATAGCAAATCAATAATCGCATAAGGGGTTTTCATCCACTGGATTTTAGGTTTAAATGCTTCTTTTACAGCAAAAAAGAATTTTGATATTTTTTCTGGACTTTCATATGACAGATATGCTCTTTTAAAATCATCTGTAAAGTTTGATATTACCCAGAGTCTTGTTAAATACTCAACAACAAAAAATATAAGAACGATCTCTTCATAATCCCTTAGAAATATGTCGAGATCGGGTGGAAGTTTGGCTTCCAGAGGTGTAAGCTCTATCAGAACACCTATAGATGACGTTATAACAATAAATAGAGCAAAAACGTTGTATATTTGGTTGTATGGACTGTTCTCGTTTTCAAGTATGTTGTAAAGCCATATTTTGAAAACCCTTAATCTTCCCTGAAATTTAAGTTTTTCCCTTTCTTCAACAATCTTTCTCAAAATAAAACCTATAACTCGTTGATATTAGATTTATTTAACAGAACCATAAAAAGTCTGTCAACACCAAGTGAAGCACCTGAGCAGTCCGGCATATCTTTTACCGCATTGATAAACTTGTTATCAACCGGATATTTTTTTCCAGTTTCTTTTTCCTTTCTCATAGATTCATTTTCAAGGATTTCTCTTACTTTTTCAGGATCTGTTAGTTCATAGTATCCGTTTACCAGTTCAAGACCGTTTATGTAAACCTCAAATCTTTTTCCCTTTCCATTTTCTATCCTTGATAATGATGAGAAAAGAGGGGGATAGTCGTATATAAATGTAAGCTTTTCTGTGCCAAGATGAGGTTCAACGTAAAAAGCATAAATACGAAAGAAAGCCTCCTCGTAATCTATATCTTTTTTTAAGCCCTCTTTCTCTTTTAAAAATCTCAACATATCATCATGTCTATCTGGATAAACGGATGTAAACCTGTAGAAAGCTTCATCGACAGTGATCTTTTCAGACTCTTTAAGGTCATACCTTTTTCCCATAAAGTTTAATACAGGTTTTTTAAATAAAGATATAGCTGATTCAATAAATATATTCTGTGTATCATCCATAATATCTTCAAGATCATAATCAACTCTATACCATTCAAGCATTATAAATTCTATCTTGTGTTTTTTTGAGATCTCCCCATTCCTGAAAACTTTTGTTATCTGGTATATATCCCTTTTCATTTCCGATAAAATCTTTTTCATTTCATACTCTGGAGACGTATGTAAAAAACCTCTTTTTTTACCTTCTTGATCGTTAAAGAAGAGTTCAATCGGCAAAATATGGGAATCAAGATTTGGATACAGCCTCAATATATCAGTAAATACTTCTACAGCTCCGGTTTTTTCTAAGTAATCTCTTATAGCTTTAATAACTTTTGATTTTTCTAAATAATACATTGTCAGACAGTTTCTTCTTTAAGTATCTTTCTTTTTTTCTTCTTTTTCTTAGGAATAATAAAGTTAGATATCTTTGGAGCATACTGGGCAAATAATATACCTATAAAAGCCATAATGAAAACATATACCCCTATAAAAGGTATAAATTGTGTAGGTGCAAACTTTGACATAACAACTGAAAACTCTCCTCTGTTAATTATACTAAGGCCTGTTTCAATAGCTTTTCTTTTTGAAAGTCCGTATATAAGGCCTCCAAGAAATCCTGTCATAAACTTACCTATTATAGATATAATTACAACAACCAGTAGAGCTGTAAGTATCTTAGTGTCGAAATTTCCTGTAAACTGAATACCTGCACCGAAAAGAAAGAAAAATATAGCAACAGCAAGATCTCTTATAGAAAACATAACTTTTTCTATCTCATGTGATTTGCCAGATTCTGAGACAATCATCCCCATTAAAAACGCTCCAAGTGCCTCTGATAAACCTATATACTGAGTAAAACCTGAGAAAAGGATAAGACCGCCTATTGAAAATAAAGTAAATATCTCTTCCCCTATAAATCTTTCTATAAAGTCTGCTATTGTTTTTTTTAGAAAAAAAGCAACAGCAATAGCAAAGGCAAATATCAGAACAACTTTTAAAAGAATTTCTCCAAGGGATAACATATTAAAGGCATTTCCTATAGCTATGGCAGATAAAACCGCAAGAAGTATCGGGGCAATAATGTCTTCAAAAACCATAAGACCAAGTATAAGTTCAGTTTCAGGATTGGCTATTCTGTGATCATCAACAATTATTTTTGTTGTTATAGCAGATGATGATGCGTAAGCAACGGCGCCTGTAAGTATAGAAATAAAAGGGTCAAATCCCATTATGTACATAGCGGTTGATACGGCAACGAAACCAAATATAAAATCAAAAAGTCCGACGATCCATATCTTCTTTGCTGTAGAAAAAGCCCTCTGTAAATTGAACTCAAGACCGAGATAGAAGAATAAAAGAACAATTCCTATCTCACTGAAGACCTCGATTGCTTCTTCGCCGTGAATAAAAGGGCCCAATATTATACCGAACAGTATGTAAAAAAGGATAGCCGGAAACTTCAATAATTTACCAAGGTATCCTGCAACAAATAAAGCAAGATTTAAAAATCCAAATATCAGAAGAAAAGGGAGGTGGTTATCTTCCATCTATATTGTACTCCCTTAAAAATCTATCAATCTGATCCCTGGTACCAATTACTACAATAGTGTCGCCGCTTTCTATTAGATGTTCTGGAAGTGGATTTACTATAGTTTTATCTTCTTTCATTATAGCTATAACGGTAACGCCCGTTCTCTGTCTGATCTGACTCTCTTTTATCTGTTTTCCTGCAATAGGTGAGTCTTGGGGAACTTTAATCCATTCAATAGCAAGATTTTCAATAAGAAGTTTTCTTTCTTTTTCCTGTTCAGGTCTATAATATGCCCCCATTAAAACAGAACCAAGCTGGTTTGCCTCTTCCTCTGTTAGAACAACGTCGCATATAGGTTCATCATAATCATCAGGTTCAAAAACAAACATTTCTCTTTTTCCAGTGACATGGACAACAACAGATATTTTAAATTTTTCTGACGTTATAATAGAGAACTTTTTTCCTATTCCTGGTAGATCGCTCTCTTTAAATTCCATTTTATTAACCTCAATGGTTATTTAGCTTTTATTATCGTCAAAAAGTTTACTTAATATAAAATAAGCGCTTTCTTCTTTTTCCATCTCTGGTATCTGTATCATTCTCCCATCACTAAAGATTATTACCCCCTTGTGCTTTTCCTTACTGAAAACTTCCAACAGATTTGCAACAATAATATCAAGATTTTTCCTTACCATCTTTTCTCTTGCATTTTCTATAAGATCCTCACTTTCAGCAGCAAATCCTATTACAATCTGGTTTTTCTTTTTTCTTTTACCTATCTCTAAAAGTATATCTGGATTTGGTTTTAAATTAACAACAGTCTTTTCCTTACTTTTTTTTAGCTTCTTACCGCTGTATATTTCAGGCCTAAAATCTGCCACAGCTGCATTCATAATTATGATGTCCATATCTTCTATACGTTTAATAACCTCTCTATACATATCTTCTGCAGATACTACATCAATAGTTTTTACGCCGTAAGGTTTTCTAAGGCAGGTTGGTGCTGATATAAGTGTGACATCTCCTCCGAGTGCATAAGATATCTTTGCAAGTGCGTATCCCATCTGTCCTGAAGATTTATTGGATATATATCTGATTGGGTCGAAAAACTCTCTTGTCCCTCCGGCTGTTATCAGTACTTTTTTTCCTTTCATGATCTTAGGTAGAACAGAGTAAAGTACAGCTGATTCTATATGATCTAACTCTGCGAGTCTGCCTAAACCTTCCTCTCCGCAGGCAAGTTCACCTTCTGATGGGTCAACAAATATATATCCTCTCTCTTTCAAGATCTTTATATTTTCTTCGGTTGTTATATTTTTGTACATCTTTGTGTTCATAGCAGGAGCAATAACAATAGGCCTCTCATAAGCAAGTGCTACTGAGGTCAAAAAATTATCAGCCATTCCATATCTCAATTTTGCCATAGTGTTTGCTGAAGCAGGAGCAATAACAAAGCTGTCTGCCCATCTTGCCCAGAATATGTGTTCAAGGCCGGTTTTACCATCTCTCCAGTCTGATAAAACCTCGCTTTCTGTTAAAGCTCTAAACGTAAGCTCACCAATAAATTCTTTCGCAGATGGTGTCATACAGACCTTAACAGATGCTCCTTTCTTCTGAAGTTTCCTAACAAGCTCGCAAGATTTATAAGCTGCTATTGATCCTGTAACTCCAACTAAGATGTTTTTTTCCTTTAAAATCATACTTTCACCCTGTGTAGAGTATTCAAAAAATTATATCAGTAAGTATAAAGGGAGAATAGGAGTTTGAAAAATTTCTCCAGTAAAGATTATATTTCAACTATATAATTTCTCAATGATATAATAAAATTTAGAATAATGAACTCAAGGAGCATTAATGGAAACGTTAAAACAGTTTTTAGAAGAAAATCATCTAACAATAAATGATAATGCCAGACTTTTATTTGAGAAATTAGAACTTCCACAGGAAGTATTAAAAAAACTGGAAGAAGATTACGGTAAGTCTGACAAAATGTCAAAGTCTAAACACAATACAGTTGATCCAGACGAGATGATAGATAAATACGGGGTGGATACTGTAAGACTTTATATACTTTTTGCTGCTCCTCCTCAGAATAGTTTTGATTGGATAGAAAGCGGTATTGAAGGAGCTCACAGATTTTTAAAAAGAGTCTGGAATTTTGTTTTAGAAAAAGCACCTGATTTGATAGATATTGAATATACAAAAGAAGACTTTAGAGATCTTCCAGAAGAAGATCAAAAACTAAGAAGAAAGCTGCATCAAACCATAAAAAAGGTCAATGAGGATATTACCAGAGAGTATCAGTTTAATACAGCTATAGCATCTATTATGGAACTGATGAACGAACTTGTATCTTACAATGGAAAAAATTTGAAAGTATTGAAAGAAGCTGTTGAAAATCTAATACTTCTCCTTGCTCCATTTACACCTTTTATTGCAGATCAGTTATGGAGAGAAATTGGGAAGAAAGGTTTTACTATAAACCAGCCATTTCCTGAACATGATGAGGAGGCTCTAATTGAAAAAACAAAAGAGATACCTGTCCAGATAAACGGTAAATTAAGGGCAAGGATAACGGTTCCAGCAGATGCAGATGAAAATACAGTAAAACAGATAGCATTTGAAAATGAGAATGTAAAAAAATGGACAGAAGGTAAGGAGATAGTTAAAGTAATATTTATAAAAGGTAAAATCTTGAATATTGTAGTTAAAAGCTGAGGAGCTTAAGATGAGTTATAGAAATATTCTTGTAGGTTATGATGGTTCTGATCCAAGTAAAAAGGCTTTAAAAAAGGCTATTGAACTGTCAAAAATAATGAGAAGTGATCTTCATATAGTTGGTGTTGTTAGACCATTTCAATTTGCTGCGGTTGATTTTATACTTCCAGAAGAGATTGAAGCATATGAAAGGGAAGAGATATCAAGAGAAGAAAGATTTTTGAAGGAAGCTCTTGAGATTGCTGAACTGTCAGGTATAAAAGCAAAAACTAAAGTTCTTGAAGGTGAGCCTGCGGAAGAGCTTATGAGCTACGCTGATGCTAATGGATGTGATCTTATAGTTGTTGGACACAGAGGAGCAGGTGGTTTTAAAAGACTTATACTTGGGACAACAGCTGGAAATCTTGTTAAATATGCAAATCAGTCAGTACTTGTTGTTAAATAATTTCTCTTTAATTTTTGGATAAATAAGAATAACTGTAATTAAAACAAATAGAAAACCAACAGCTATAAAATAATACTCTTTTACCTCTCCAAATATGTGTTCTGCCGCTTTTCCAAAAAAATAACCGATTGAGAGATATATAACAGCCCAGAAAAAAAGAGAGATCAGATTGAAAAAAATAAATTTGAACATACCAAATCCTGTTGCACCCATAAGAACCATAGGAACAATTCTCATCCCGTATAAAAAACGTATAATAAAGATTGAAAGTATCCCGTATTTTTCAACAAGCTGTTTTGCTTTTCTGTATTTTTTCCTTGTGTATATATTCCCAAGCAAAAACTCTCTGCCTTTCCACCTACCTAAGAGGAAATAGATGATCTCATGAAGAAATGCACCTGACATTGCTGAAATAAGTGATACAACAGGATTCAGCATTTTGAGTTTGATAAAAAAACCAACTATAAGAAGGAATATCTCGCCTTCAAGAAATGTTCCTATAAAAACTGCAATATAGCCGTAATGCTGAAGGAAATGTTCTAAACTTTCTATCAAAATTCTCCCTCTGTAATATGAACAAATGATATTATAACTTATGAATAAGGTAATTTTGAAAAAAGATATTTGAAAAAAGATGGAATATTGCCGGTGCTATAATTGATCCGGTTCTAATATACAGATATCCAAAAATTAACGAGGGGAAAAAAGTTAAAGCGCTCAAAAAGTTTGTATAAACAATAATGTGAGGTATGGTGAAAAGTCCCGAAATTACAATATTTTTTAGGTGTGGATTGTTTATCCTTAAAGTATTAAATAAATATCCCCTGAAGAATAATTCCTCTCCAAAAACCTGTCCTATTTGAGAGAAACTATATATGGATACGTTATTCCAGATGAATGGAAAATAAATCAATGAACTTAAAAACCCGTAAAAGAATCCTTTTTTTATATTTTTAAGACCTATATCTTCCGGTTTTTTAACTATTAATGGAAATATTAGAATAAAAAAAACAAGATAGAAGAAAAAATCGTTCATGCGGGCAAGCAAGATAAAAACTAAGAGAATAAAATATAGCAAAAAGCTTGCAACCATTAGGCTTTTAACCTTTTTAATTTCTGAAGATGTATCATTATAGCTGTTATTGCTGCTGGAGTAATTCCCTCAAGTCTCGCAGCATGACCTAATGTTAGTGGCTTTGATCTGGTCAGTTTTTGTACGACTTCTTTTGTAAGTCCGGGAATATTTGAGTAATCTATATCTTCAGGTATTTTTATATTTTCAAGATATCTCATTTTTTCATTTATCTTTCTTTCCCTCTCAAAATAACCTGAGTATTTAACATTAATTTCTATCTCCTCACAGATATAATCGCTTTTTGGTATATCAAACCCAGTTTCCTTCAGTTTTTCTAAATTTATATCAGGTCTTTTCAAAAGCTCATACCCTGATATGGATTTAATTTCTCCATTTAATATTATTTTTTTTGTGTCTTTTTTGTAATGATCAAGCCATCTGGCTATTTCATCTTCTATATCCTTTATTTTTTTGAACTGATCGTAACTCAACATACCAAGGTTATATGCTTTTTTATATAATCTCAAAACAGGATTATCCTGCCTAAGGTAAAGTCTGTATTCGGAACGAGATGTAAAAAGTCTGTAGGGCTCAATAACACCTTTTGTAGTTAGATCGTCAATCATAACACCTATATAGGCCTCGTCCCTTCTTATGTAAAAAGGTTCTTTTCCGAGAGCTCTTAATGCTGCGTTTATTCCTGCCACTATTCCCTGACCTGCCGCTTCTTCATAACCTGTTGTTCCGTTAAAATTACCTGCATGGTAAAGGCCTTTTATTCTTTTTGTTTCGAGTGTTGGATATAATTCTGTTGGAGGAACTATGTCATACTCTATAGCATAGGCAGGCTTTAATAAAACAACGTTTTCCAGTCCTGGAATGGATCTATACATCTCCCACTGAACTTCTTCTGGAAGGGATGTTGAGAGGCCGTTTGGGTATATACTGATCCCATCTTTTGTTTCAGGCTCAAGCCATACTGTATGCCTTTCTTTATTTTCAAATTTTACTATCTTATCTTCAATTGATGGACAGTAACGGGGTCCTATTCCTTTTATAGCTCCACCATAAAGAGCTGTTCTGTCCAGATTTTCCCTTATTATTCTGTGTGTTTCTGGCGTTGTGTATGTTATATAGCAAGATATCTGTTCTTTCTGATCTTTTCTGAACCAGTAAGAATGTTCAGGTTCTGTCCAGAATGAGAATTTTGGGGCCGGATTGTCACCTGGTGCTTCTTCAAGACCGGAGAAGTTTATAGTTCTTTTATCAAGTCTTGCTGGTGTTCCTGTTTTGAATCTCTTTAATGGAAATCCCATTTTTCTGTAGAAATCGGATAATCTCCTTGAAGGTTTTTCATCCATTCTTCCTGCCGGAATCTGTTTGTCTCCTATATGAATAACTCCATTGAGGAATGTTCCTGTAGTAACAATAACTGATCTTGTTTTTATTTTTATCTTTCCATCTATCCCAACACCTTCAATCTCATTTTTGGTTCTGTTTAGGTATATGTCTGTAACCTCACCTTCAATAACAGAAAGATTTTCAGTATTAAGAATTTTCCTGATCATATACTTTCTGTACTCTTCTTTATCTGCCTGTGCTCTTGGAGATCTTACAGCAGGTCCTTTTCTTGTATTTAATGTCTTGAACTGTATTCCTGTCTTATCTATAGCTTTTCCCATTTCACCTCCAAAAGCGTCTATCTCACGGACTACTATACCCTTCGCTATACCACCAATAGCTGGATTGCAGGGCATAAGACCTATCTTTTCTTTGTCTAAGGTAATAAGAACGGTACTAACTCCAATTTTTGCAGAGGCAAGTGCTGCCTCAATTCCAGCATGACCACCACCTATCACAACAACGTCGTACTGTATGTCATATACCATAAAATCACCTCTTTAGCTGTTTTATAAAACTAAAATAATATATGAAAATCATATCTTTATACAATACAGCTTGAAAAAAGCTTTAGAGGCAGTAAATATAAAAGCATATATACTGTTTTGGGAGGAGGTGCTATGTTTTTATTGTTTTTTATTTTTGCTATAGGACTTTTTTTATTTATACCACAGCAGGTATCAGCTATTCCCGCTTTTGCCAGGCAGTATAAAGTAAGCTGTAGTACATGTCATGCTGCCTTTCCAAGACTTAACAGCTATGGTGAACAGTTTGCAGATGAAAACTACAGAATGCCAAATTGGAAAGATACTGTTCTTGATACTGGTGATAATATGCTGTCCATGCCAAAATATGTCCCTCTCTCTATAAGAGCTATGGCTTATGCACAGATTAGAGAAGGAAAATATATTGATCCTGTCAGTGGTGATGAGGAAAAAGCAGAAACAGATTTTCAGGCTCCTTATATGATAAAAATTCTTTCAAGTGCTCCTCTGTCAGAAAGAATATCTTTTTATTTCTACGGAATCCTTGCTGAAAAAGGTGAAAATGGGACTGTTATTGTAGAGGACGCATGGTTTAGTTATTCAAGCATATTTGATACCGGCATAGATTTTATGATAGGTCAGTTCCAGATTTCAGATCTAATGTTCCCGAGAGAACTCAGACTTACATTTCAAGACTACATGATATATAGAATGGCTGGAATAACCTATGATAGAGGTGTTATATTCAGTAAAAGTCTTGATACTTTGTCCTTTGATTTAGGTCTCGTGAATGGAAACGGGATTGAGGATAATTTAAAGATAAACAGTCCAGGATATAAAAGACCTGATCATATGTTTGATAACGATAGGAAAAAAACTTTATTTGGTAGAGTAGGTGTTGATATTGGAGGTGTCTCTGCAGGATTTTTTGGGCTGTATGGTAAACATAAAACTAAGAAAACTACAAATGCTGGTACAGATAGTGGAAACAGATATGCAGATAAAAAAATATATGGAATAGATATTTCTGGGAATATTGAAGATAGAGTATATTACTTCTTCCAGTATCTCTATAACGACTGGGGTAAATATTTTGATGATACACCTGGTAGAAGTTATAAATGGGGAGGTATCTTTGCAGGAGTAGATTATATTTTTAGTGATAGAGTTGTTCTTTCAGCTCTTTATAATTTTGCAGATGCAGGTGATTTTGACGGAACATCAACTGTTTATGAAGGTATAAATATAAACACGATAACCCTAACATATTCTTACTATTTTATGAGAAATGTTAAAGGTATTATAGAAGCAACTTACGATTTTCAATCAAAAGATAGCGATCCAGATTTTGTTGGGCATGAGAGTAAAGAGGGATACATACTGATAGGATTTGATGCTGCATTTTAAATATTTTTAAGAACAAACTCACCTATAGGGTTTTCAAATCTTCTGTCTCCACTGTGGTAAGCTGTCCACAGATGGAGACATTTTACTTTAAAAGGCTTTTTATTGAAGTTTCTTATACCTCCTATACCTACTTTTTTATCCAGCAAAACTGATAATTTAGGATCTGATAGAAGATGGAAGAATTTTTTGTTAAGTATTTCTATCCTTTCTTTTATCTCTATTTCATGTAGTTTTAAGAAATATTTGAAAAGAAGATCATCTGAGCTTATTTTTTCTGAGAAATAGCTTATAAACCCTTTTTCTTCAAGTTTTGATATTCTTGATCTAATTCTTTTATCAAGTATCCAGAATCTTGTTGGTTGAGGTATGTAAATACCCTTTTTTTCATCCCATACTACTATGTCCTGCTTGTAAACATCAATACTCTTCACGTTCCCACATACTTTTTTCAAATCTGACAACTTTATTTCTTCCAGTTTCTTTAGCCTTATATAAGGCTATGTCTGCAAATTTTATACACTGCCAGAATCTATCGCTGTCATGAGGAAATTCGGAAACACCAATACTTATTGTTTTCTTTAAAGTAACTCCATCTGTATGGATTACCATGTTTTCAACCTTTTTTCTTATTTTTTCTGCGATTTCAATAGATTTTCCTTTTTCAACATCAACAAGTAAAACCATGAACTCTTCTCCACCATATCTAACGACAATATCAGATTCCCTAACGCTCTTATTAAGAATATCAGCTACCCTTTTCAGAACATTATCACCAACGTCATGACCGTACTGATCATTAACCTGTTTGAAGAAATCAACATCAACCATAAGAATTCCAATTGTTGATTTTCTTCTGATTGTTTGCTGTGACAGTTTTGGTATAAGCTCTTCAAGAAATCTTCTGTTGTAAAGACCTGTAAGCTGATCAACAAGGGACTGCTTTCTTAATTTTTCCATATAAGATTTTGCTTCTATAACAGGTGCTACTTCTCTTAGGTAAGCTTCTATAAACGGCAGTTTATTCTTTATGTTTACTCTACTTTCTTTGTCATAAACTAATTGAAGAATAATTCCAACTCTTCCCCCAACATATATAGGGATACAGGTGAAGAAATCTTCAGCTTCACCATTTTCACATTTTATAAAGTTAGGACATACACATGCATATTCTTCTGAAATTACTTCTGATCCTGTTCTTTTAACTCTGCACTGATCAGCATCTGTAAATACAATATCTTTACACCATTTTGTTTCTTCGTCTATATCTATAAGCTTGTTGTTTTCGGTATCTACCTCGTAGATGGAATAGTTGTGTATGTTCATATCTTTCATTAATTTCCTTAGTCTCAGATATATATCTTCTTTGGAAGCGTCTTTCTCAACGATCTTTTTAAAGTTATATATTTTTACAAGTTCTTCAACAATCATATATGTATCTTTTAATGCGTTACTGCTTTTATTTATATTTCCACCTATAAGATAGGAGACTCTATTTTCAATTGCTGTTAGAGTATTACACAGCTTGTCCATCGTCTCATTATAAGTGTCTGCAACCTCTTTTGCCTCATCGTTTGTATTTATAAACACCCTTTCTGAAAAATCGCCGTCCTTTGCTTTGCTCAAACCTCTTTTAAGTCTTGTAAAAAATTCTGTATAAGGCTGGAAAAATCTAAGTATTACAAAAGTTGTCATTAGGAATATAAACATTGACATAAATGTTGTTTGTATAAGATTTGCAAAAGTGAACGATCTAACAGGTGTTAGATCCGTTTTTATATATATGGCTCCTAAAACGGCTCCAGCTTCAACATTATGGCATTTAAGACAGTTTATTCTGTTTATAGGTTCAGCTTTATAAGGAAGAATAAGAACATAGCTTACCTTATCAAATGTTTCTTCAAGCTTTTCATAAGGCAGTCCTGTCTGAAGAACCCTAAGTTCAGCTTCAGTTTTTGGTTTTTCATTTTCCGATCCTTCTCCGTACTGCTGGACAACTTTGTCACCTCTAATTACTCTAATCTCTTCTATATTTCTGTGTTCAAGTTTTATATTACTTAAAAATAGATCTCTCTTGTCAATCTTTCCTATTTCCATCAGCGTTGTAAGTGAATCTCTCACAATTTCTGCTATAACCGAAGACTGATTTTTAACATGATTGATATTTACTTCTCTGAAGCTTTTGTACTCAAGTATCTGATTCACGAGGAATAATATAAACAGTAAAACTGCAACTCTTAACAGTAACTTTGAGCGTATTGATTTCATCTAAAAACTCCAGATATTATATAAGGTGTTTATTATTATTACTATTCGGAATGGAAAAATAAATGTTTAAAAAAAGAATATTTATTGGTAGTTTTATTAAATTAGATAACTCAAGTTTGTATAGAAAAATCAAGAAGGATTTTGGAGGGATAACAACTGGAAAGTGGATCCCAGAAGAAAATTTCCATATAACATACAGGTTTATTGGGGAAGTAACATATGATCAGCTAAAGGGCATATACAAAGCTTTGAAAAGTGAGATAAACAGTCCAAGGACTGTAAGATTGAACCTGAAAGGAGTTGGGGCTTTTCCCAATATATACAACCCAAGAGTTTTTTTTATAAAGGTTGAAGATACAGATGGAGAACTTAATACTATCAACAAAACCGTTCAGGATAAACTTTTATCCATTGGATACAAAAAAGAGATCAAACCCTTTATTCCCCATGTGACTATTAAAAGAATTAAAAATGTCAAGAGAGAAGATTTTCTAATTAAGATAAAGAATTATGAGGACTGTTTCTTTGGCTGTCAAGAAAGCTTAGAAATAAATATTATTGAAAGCATACTAACTCCCAGAGGCGCCGTTTATAAGAAAATACTGCTGTGAAATGATAATATATATTGAAAAATTTATGATTGATTTCATT